>Ga0105160_1001331_pt1 | contig 10068 bp, 11 predicted proteins | sample GXS110809BmetaG_FD_89591 | JGI IMG/M metagenome (GOLD analysis project Ga0105160, IMG submission 89591) | Hot spring microbial communities from Gongxiaoshe hot spring, China to study Microbial Dark Matter (Phase II) - GXS 110809B | ecosystem: Environmental > Aquatic > Thermal springs > Hot... | reverse complement strand
GCCTAAGACCATCGAAGGGTCTACCACGAACTCGAGCCGTGTGCTGCATCGGTGCGTGTGGTCCGGGTTGAGGATTGTCAGCGAGGGCTGGGGGCTCCCCCGGTCGGGGCTAAAAAATCCGGCGACGTAAACACCGTCGCTGTCGGCCTCTATGTCGTACGCCCTTTCAAACATGTTTTCTCCGAATGTTCTGAGAAGCCCGTATGCCGGAGTTGACTGCGTAGGCATAAACATGATTGTAAAAACTAAAACTATCGCTAGGGCTGAAAGTCTCATATCTTTAAGTTGGTCCGTCTCCTGAGGCGTTTATATTTTTTTCGCAAGCTTTCGGGCCGGATATTACGGGTAAATTACTTCGTAGACGTATACGTAAGCGAACGACTGGTACGGCGGGCTTGACTCGTAGACGAGGCGGAAGTAGTTGAGCTGCGAGGGGTTGTAGAGATGGCCGGGTCCGAATGTTGTCTGGGTGGGTTTGTAGGGGATGAGCTGGCCGAGGAGTGTCTGCCAGAACCTCTGGGTCGGCTGGAAGTTTTGGTCTAGGTATTCCGACTCACGGTAGGGATGGCCTGTCTGGTTGGCGATGCGAAGCATCCAGATCCACTTGCCTTCGTCGCCGAACCCGAGGAGGCGTCCGAAGGCCTGTCCCCCCTGAACGACGAACTGATGCGTCACGTAGATTACCACATGGGTGACGTTGTGCTTGCGGAATATCTCCATGGCCGTGCGTTCATCGCTCATGAAAGCGTGAGCCACGTCGCCTATCTGAGTCGTGTTGATCGTGGCGTTGTCGATTAGCGTAATCTTCTCGCCTATGATGGTTATCCAGTACCCGTAGTCCCACCAAGACGCTATGACGGCGTCCTTCGGCAGGTTGTCCTTCATCCAGTTCAAAGCCCTCACCCAGTCGGGTATCGACTGACGGGCGGGGAAGCTCGACGTGATTATGGTGGGCGGCTGGTAGCCCTGGTCGACGGGCGACAGAGTCACCCTGCCCTGCAGACCTCCCAACGCTGACGGTATGAGGGAGTAGATGATGAGGAGCAGGACTACGACGGGGGTTAGGGCGGTCAAGCCAACCTGGTTGATGCCTTCCTTTTTCTTCCTCGCCTGACGCTGGGCGATGGATTCGCCGACCCTGCTGAAAAGCGATGCGTACGCGTACCCAGCCACTATCGCCACGGCGGGCGAAGCCATCAGCGAAAGCCTCACCATCGAGGATGCGAAGTAGACCGAGAAGACTAGGAAGAAGACGATGAACAGGTCCTCCGTCAGCCTTGTCTTGAGGAGGCGGTAGACGCCGTACGGGAGAAGTATGAGCGTGAGCCCGAAGTCGGAGAAGATTATCGACCACGTGGGAACCTGGTTCTCGGCCACGGACTGGACTATGGGCAGTTCCCCACGAAGCCCCGGCAGGATTACTGACAGGAACTTGATGCCTGGGGCGCCGAGAACCCCTAGAGCAGCAAGCGATATGAAGCCCACGCCTGAGACGAGGAGGACGGTCGCTATCGCCATCCTCCTTGTCTGCGTGTCTCTTATTCTGGAGGCCGCTTCGAAGACCGCCAGTATTAAGATGGCTATGAAGCCTGAGGAGATGGTTATCTCGAAGATGTAGTTGGGCCCCAGCTTGGGGACTGAGACGGCTATGGATGTGTAGACTGCGAAGGCGACTGCAGTCGAGACTAGGACTCGGCGTGAATATCTTCCGATGAGGGCTAGGACTACGCTGAAGAACGGGACGAAGGCCAGCGGGAATTTGTGAGCCCCCCAGCTAGCCGCCATGTAGCCGAGCGCGAGGCCTGAGAGAAGGGCGTAGAAGGCCGAGCCTCGGAGGGACCGTTTCTCGTTTATCGCCGTCAGGTAGAAGATGTACCCGGCCAGCATCAGGGGGAGGCTGAGGCTTTCGTCGTCGAACCATCCGAAATGCGTCCTACCTATGTGAGATGTGCTGATGGACATGAACAGAGCTGCGGCTAGGCCTGCTGCAGACCCTCCAACCCTCTTTCCCAGGAAGTAGACAGCCACGACCGTCAGCACGCCGTAGAGGACGGGAAGGATGGCTGCGAGCTCCAGGGTGTCGGGCCTGAAACCGAAGAACGTTAGCGTGAAGTAGACGAAGGCCATGGTGAACGGTATGCCGGGGAAGGCGGTGCGCCCCATGTCCCTGCCCCACGGATACCATGACTGCGTGTCGTGCCAACTGAAGAACTCGGAGAAACCAGCCCAGCCCCTCTCTATGACGAACAGAGCCTCCTTGTACTGAACCCACGGGTCGAACTCCGACAAAGCCACTCCCCAACGGAGGGGTAGAACCCTGAGAATGAAGGCGAGTGAGCAGACGAACATCAGCACGCCGGCCTCGACGAGCAAGGGCCTTCCGCCAAGAAGCCGGTCGAGCCTACGCAGCCTCAAACCCATCCTCGAAACCGACAAGCCTTTTCGAAAACCCTCCAGCAGGCCGTGTTAAAAAGTTATTCCAAACAGTTTCCGGGAAACACTCCGTACTTACAACATCATCCGGATGTATTATCCAAGGGATAGCGAGGCTGTTCGGGGAAGTAATCGTTTAATAGGTTTGAACCCAGCCCCCAGCCATGAGGCTAGCTGTAGTATCTGCAGTAGCTCTGATGCTACTGGTTCAAGCCGCAACTGCTGAGCTGGTTAGCTTCCGACGCTCCTACGGCGGGGCTGGAGACGACACGACGCTAGACATCTACGTCGACTCTAACGGAATATACACCGTCGGCCGGACAACCTCGTTCGGCCCCGACCCGCCTAACGCTTTCCTCACGATCTTCAACAACGACCACAGCCATCGATGCAGCGTTTCGTTCAACGTGGGCAGCGGCTCGGCTGACGAGGCGGTGGCGCTCACAGTCCACGCAGGAAGGATTTATGTCCTCGGCAACACCAACTTCGGCCCCAACCCTCCGAACCACTTCATAGCCGTCTTCGACACGTCCTGCAACATTCAGGGATTCAGGCTCTACGACCTGGGTGTCAACGAGGCCGTCAACGACATAGCCGTCGAGCCGGCCGCAACCCCTTACCTCTACGTCGTCGGGCGTCAGTCTGTGTCGGGCGCCTACCTAGCTAAGATAGACACAAGCCTCAACGTTGCGTGGGCGAGGTTTTTCAGAGTACGCGGTGGGGACGACGTAGCCAACGCTGTTGTCTTCTCGGGCGGCCGTGTTTACGTTGCAGGAGACTCGAACGACGGCAGCTCGCTCAACATGTTCGTCTCGGTCTTCGACACGGCCGGCAGCCACTCAGCGACACGTGAGATAGGCGGCGCCAACGACGAGCAGGCCTTCGACATCCTCGTCTCGGGAGGAAACATCTACCTCACCGGCTACACAGACTACGCCGGAAGGATGCAGGAAGTAATTCTAGCCAAGCTTGACTCGTCCTACGCCGTCTCATGGATAAAGGCGTTCGGCTCAGCTACGGGGAACGAGAGAGGCCTTGCAGCAGCCATCGCCGGAGGGCTTGTGTACGTCGTGGGACAGTCTTCAGCGCTGGGTTCGCTGGATGTTTTGATGGCGGCTTTTGCGAGCGACGGCTCGCTCTCTCACTCGTTCTTGATAGCGGGAGGTGGCGGCGGCGACGACGTTGGACACGCTGTTTCCTCGCTGGGCTCGTGCGTCTACCCGGCGGGGCAGCACGTAAACCTGCCGTTGTTCTACGTCGTTTTCGACGGCGAGGTCAACACGGTAGTCATGTCGGTCAACACCCTAACTCCGTCAACCACAAGCGTCACACCCGCAGCAACCTCCCCAAGCCCGGCGGTGAGCAGTTTCACCCCAAACATAGACACAGCAGCAGCCGTCAACTCCTTCTACTCAAGATTCTGCCCCGACGCCATAGTCTCGACAACGACCACAACCACGACAACGACCGCTGGAACAACCGTCACGTCCACGTTGACGACGACGACTACGACCACCGCCTACGCCATAGCCACGACAACCTTCGTCCAGACAAGCTCCATCATAGTTCTGCTGAGCCAGACATCCTACACAACTATCCCGACGACCACGACCCAAACCCTCTCGACAACCACTACACAGACAACCATCGCAACATCCACGACTACGGCCACGACAACCCTGACGGCTCTAACGACGCTGACGCAGTCAACAACCCAGACCGCTACAGCGGTTACGACGATAGCCTTCCCCGAACCAGTCTCAACATTCATACTTCCGATGCTGCTGGTGATGATAGTGGTCGTGATGGCGACGGCGTTAATCCTACGGCGCAGAAGCGCCCAGCCACCGCCTCCCATGTTCTAACCCGCCGCCTGAGACGATGCCTCAAACTAGGGTGTCGTCCGAAAACCTATTTTAAACGGGTTTCCAACCGCTGTCCAGATGCGGTGGACGTTCAGGTTCACGTACGAGCTGCCGGCGAGCCCTGGGGAGGTTTACGGCTTTTTCCGCAACGTCGAAAACATGGGCAAGGCCTGGCCTCCAGACATGAAGATGAGGCTGGTGTCGGCTGAGGGGAACCTCTACACCGTTGGGTTCAGGTTTCTCGGCCAAGCCTTCACAGCACGTTTCAGGGTCGACGACCAGCCGGGGATGAAGCAGCACCATGAAACACTCGAATTCCCGTTCGGCGGCCTACGGCACACCATAGCCGTCGAGCCGAGCGGTTCAGGCTCCAGAGTCGTCGAGGAGATGACGCTCAACTCGAGCAACCCCTTCGCAGGCTTCTTCTTCAGAAAAATCCTAGAGTACCGCGAGCAGGCGATCAAGCACAGCTTCGGCGTGGCTGAGAATCCTGTTTACCGAGACCCGCTCAGCATAAGCCTCGCAGCGGGAAACTTCGTAAGCCTTCTCGGAGCCTTTGCCGCCTACGGTCTCCAGCTAGCTCCCCTGCCGCCGCTGCCTGGAGCTCGGTTTATCGCAGGGCTTGTGTCTTTCATGCTTCTTTGGTTTTTCACCCACGACTTGGCTCACTACGCAGTCGGTAGGCTGGCGGGCGTGCGTTTCAGTAACTACTACCTTGGCCTGAGCAACATAGTTAGGCTCGGCCTCGTCCCGAGACAGTTCAAAACCCTGCCGGTTGCGCTTGGAATAAAAATAGACAGACTGAACAGCACGGCTACGCCGCGTGGATACGCAGCGATGTACGCCGCAGGCCCCATCGCGTCCATGCTCTTCCCCCTCACGATCCCCCTAATCATGCTAGCCAACAACCCCGGCGGCATCGCAGGCCAGCTACTGCTCCTCCTCGCCGCCGCCAACATCGTCTTCACATCCATCTTCAGCCCTAAAGCAGGATGCATAGCAAAAGCTAGAAAAGCCCTCGCCAAGCCAGTCAGTCGTCCACAAACCGCCTAGCCTCCTTCCCCTTCTTCGGCTTCGCCGGCTCCGGCTGGCCGGCCGTGTTTCTGCTTCAGGTCCTCCTGTGCGTCTTACACCGGCTTTTTGCTGTTTCTGCGTCTGATTAGTGGCGGGTGTGTTTTTTCACGCGCGACGGCGAGGTTGAGGAGGAGCGCTGAGAAGTAGAACCAGAAGACCTGCGGAGCGTCTTGTCTGTTCCACCAGCAGTCGCAGAACGAGAAGGTGAGCCAGAGGTTGAGGGCTATGAATGCGCCCGCCGTGCCTGCGGCTCTCGTAAACACGCCCAAAACCATCATCAACCCCACCACGGTCTCTGCCGCCGTCGTAGCCAGGGCCACGTACATCCAGCTCTCCGCAGCCCGTCTCAGAACGTCGCCGTAAACAGGTAGATAGTTGGCCGCAGCAGCCGTGGTGAAAAGCCCCTCGACCCACGACCTGTCGAACCACCGCTGGCTTGCGAAGAAAAGCCAGAAACCGCCGACGCTGAAACGAAGCACGAAAGACCAGAGAGCTGTGAAGAGGCCCATCAACGCAGCCGCTTCATCGTGAAGCTATATATCTATGCCCGTTCAGCGTCAAGGCGGCGATGCTGGAGCTCGCTGTCTACGGCTTCGGAGCCGGCCTCGTCTCGACGGCTTTGATGACTGTGGTCCAGTATCCTTTCTGGCGGAGGTGGGGCACGGCCGGAGTTCTCGAGTGGCATGAGAACGCGTGCATCGCTGCGAGGATTCTCCGGCGCAAGGCTGAGGAAGTGCTTGTCCATGGCTTTGTTTTCCATTTTCTCAACGGCGGGCTGGCAGCGATGTTCTACGCGATAGCGGTAAGCAGCTTCAGCGTCCTCCAAACCATCGACGTCTGGCTGCGTGGAGTCTTGTTCGGCGTCTTCCTCTGGCTGGCCACGCTAGCACCAATCCACAAACCGATTACAGGGGTCTCGATAACCAGCCATCCCCTCGGACCACGCCCGGCGGCTTTGAGCATAGCCCTCCACCTGCTCTACGGCCTCTCCACAGCCTACATAACAGCCTTAACGCTGTAAAACACCTGTTCTAGTGATTAGAAATATATTGCAAACCCTGCGCTCATCGACCATGAAGAGGTTGGTTTTCGCAGGCCTCGCTGCCTTAGCCTTGACGGCCGGGGTGATGGCTCTCTTGCTCGCGCTGCCGGCACCTCGCTCGGACGTGGACGGGGGAGTGCTGCTTATTCTGGACAGGACAGAGCTCTACAAGGGTCAGAGAACTTTTACATACACCATCGTAAACGGCTTGGATGAGAGGATAAACTTCGGCGAGCCCTACGACATCCAGATTTACAGAAACGGTGAATGGAAGTCGGTTGAATGGATGAGGGACCGTGCATGGATCTTGATTCTGCACGTGCTCGAGCCACGCAGCTCGTTCAGCAGGGTCGTCGAGCTTCCTGAAGAAGTTGAACTTGGGAGGTACAGGCTTGTGAAGGAAGTGATGGTTGAGCGGAAGGGTGAGGAGATTACGCTTACGGCTGAGTTCGAGGTTCTAGGCTGAACTCTTGCTATCCTCTCCACCGGATTACGGCAGACACAGCCATAGCCAGCCCGGCGACTAGGAGGACGAGGCCCACAAGCTCGATTAACAGCCTCCAGCTCAGAGCAAGCCCTACGACGGCCAGCAGAACGCCTGCTAGGAACAAAACGATAGGCCTATAGTTCATCAAAGCACCTGGGCTAGGTGTTAAATGAAAAGGGCTAGAGTCTTGGGGTCGGAAGCTATCTCGAGGAAAGTCGACGCTCCGATTATGTCGTCGACGACGTCCACCAAGTCCTCCTTCCGCAGGCCGAAGAGACTCATGGTCGGCGAGCATGCGTAGATCTTTACTCCGTTCTGCTTAGCCATCTTCAGCATGTCCAGCAGGCTCGGCATACCTCCCTTCGAAAGAAGCTGCTCCAGCTGCTCCCTGCTCACGCCCAGGTCGACTGAAGGGTTGATCGTCTGAGCCAGCTGCTTGGTGAGGAGCTTCATTCCTCCGAACGTGAAGTAGACAGCTGCCTCCTTCCCCTGAGCCACAGCTGTCGTGGCGAGAATCAACGCCGGATACAGGCCGTCAGCCGTCCCGCGGCTCGCGACAACAACCAGCCTGTTCTTCTCCTCAGCCACATCACTTCACCCTCTCGATCAAAAACCTGTAAACCACGGGGTTGGAGCCAACTGTCTCAACCAGCACTATTCTGTTCCCAGTCTTCCTAGCCCACGACTCGAGGTCCGGCTGCGACGCCGGGTCCGTCGCAACAACCTCTATGACCTCCCCCACCTTGACCTGCTGAATTGCTTGACGTGTCTTCAGCACGGGCATCGGACACATTTCGCCTTTGACGTCGACCGTCAAAACAGGCTTAACCATGGCCATGAGTCTAGACTGGTGGCGGCGTGTATAAAAACCTTCAAGCACCGAGGAAGGCTTAAAACAGGGTTGGACGATGAATCACAGGGATCTGTCTGGCTCTTGGCTTTTCCGAGCGTTATGGTTTGGCGGCTTTCTTCACATTCGCTTTCGGGTTCACATGGCTTTTCTGGCTGCCTCAAGCATTGGCTTCCACCGGCCTGCTGACCCTGCCAGCACCCCTGAGCGACTTTCTGTTCAGCCCCTTCAACCCAGCTGCTTTCGGCCCTCTGGTCGCAGCCTTCAGCCTCAGCTACATCAACCACGGCACGGCGGGAGTCAAAAACCTCATCAAGAAACTCAACACCGGGTTCGGGAAAAGATGGCTTGCCCCGGTCTTCCTCCTCCATCCAGCCATGGCGTCCACGGCCCTTCTCCTAGCCGTCGCCTCCGGAGACCCTCTGCCAAGTTTCGAAGCACTGTCCAACCCCGTCTTCGTGGCCGTCGCATTCGTCTACATCTTCTTCCTCGGCGGGCCTTTCCAAGAGGAGTGGGGGTGGCGCGGGTATGCTCTTGAAAGGCTTCAGAGAAGATGGAGCGCCCTCGTCTCCAGCCTGCTTCTCGGCCTAGTTTGGGGAGCTTGGCACGCGCCGCTGTTCCTCATCCCCGGAACGATACAGTCGCAGACGCCTGCGTGGGGCTTCATGATCCTCATCGTCGCTGGTTCGATTCTCTTCACATGGGTCTACAACAACACCAACAACAGCATACTGGCCGTAATGCTCTTCCACACCATGAACAACATCTCGCTGGCCGTCATCCCAACCCTTCAAGCAACGCTCGGCGGCCTTTATCTGCTGGTTATCAACGTGGTGCTTGTGTTTGGCGTTGTGCTGGTCTACGGGCCTCGAACACTTAGGAAGGAGACGTAAGCTGGGACGTCTCCAAGCGATGCTCCGCTCTCTCAATTCCCTCTTGCGGGATCACTAAACGACTCACCCTTCAAGGTTTGGGTGAGGCATAGGGGCTGGTCCTTTCAATTCCCTCTTGCGGGATCACGCTTTTCGGTCCTCTCGACGTAAAAGCGCTGCGTGCTTTCAATTCCCTCTTGCGGGATCACTTAGAATCATGCCGTACGCCGCGTCATTTGCGGAGTGGAAACTTTCAATTCCCTCTTGCGGGATCACAAGGAGGAAGTGTTGTCATAGAAGAGTACTCGGTAATGGTAACTTTCAATTCCCTCTTGCGGGATCACGCTCCGGTCTGAAGGGAAGGTGATTTTCGTAGCGTACATGAGCTTTCAATTCCCTCTTGCGGGATCACAACCCTGGGTTCAGCTGGAGTGAAACTACTGTTTACATTAGCTTTCAATTCCCTCTTGCGGGATCACCGAGTCTGTTTCCGGGTTTTTCCGGGGTTTTACGCCGTTCCGGCGTGCCGCTGTTTCAGCTGAAGAATGTTTAGGGGTTGTATTTAGGTTTATGCCACCGCCTTCAGAAACACATACATACAGCCAACCCAGCCACCGCCGCCAACCACGCCGCAAACATAAATAAAAAACCACGCACACCGAGCAGCAGGCGGGGGTAGCCAAGCCTGGTCAAACAAGCACAGCAGCAAGCTGGCCGTGGCCAGCGGCGGCAGGCTCAAGACCTGCTCCCGCAGGGGTTCGTGGGTTCGAATCCCACCCCCCGCACGCATCTCAAAAAATCCAAACACCGTTGCCTGCTGCTGTGGCTCAACTTCGTTGTAGCTTCTTTCGAGGAGGCTGAGCTGAAAGCCATCGCCTGCGAACAATAAAGCCCCCAAAATGATTCGCTTCAAACTTCGCAAAAAGCAGCCCACACTAAACCGGCTTCGAACATGCGCAGATTATCGCAAAGCGCTGTGAGAGGGTGCAGCGGCTCAAACCCGCCAACAGGTTTAAACGTGGCTGGAAATAGAGTTCGTCGGCGACCCGGTCGACGCGGTTTCAGGGCTTCTATCAGACGTTGACGCTGACGCTGTAGAGCTGCAGCACCGGGCGGCGGAGATGTGGAGGCTCAAGGTGCTCAGGGATGCATCTAATCGACACCAACATATTTCTTGAAGTACTGCTGGGCAGGGAGAGAAGCGAAGAATGTAAACAGCTGCTCAGGCTTGTAAGGGACGGAAAGATAGAGGCGTTGGTAACCGACTTCACGATCCACTCCATGATTGTTTTGATGGATGGCTTCAAGAGGCTTGACGCGTTGAAGACGTTTCTGGCGAGCCTGACCGCCTATAGAGGACTCAAAATACATTACACATCGCTTGCTGATGAGCTTACAGCGGTCGAAATCGCTTTGACAAAAGGACTGGACATGGATGATGCTAT
>Ga0105160_1001329_pt1 | contig 10076 bp, 9 predicted proteins | sample GXS110809BmetaG_FD_89591 | JGI IMG/M metagenome (GOLD analysis project Ga0105160, IMG submission 89591) | Hot spring microbial communities from Gongxiaoshe hot spring, China to study Microbial Dark Matter (Phase II) - GXS 110809B | ecosystem: Environmental > Aquatic > Thermal springs > Hot... | reverse complement strand
GGCTGCTTACGCGGCCCACCCCACACAGAAATCCCAGAACTACTTCTGTTCACAACAGAGCGCGTTGGCCTTTATCGGGGGAAGATCGAGGCCCTTTCCCCCAGCCCGAAAAAAACCGAGCGAGAAGATCAACGGCGTAACCCCTCAAGGATCACGAACGCCGGCCCGATGGTATATCACCTGTCGAATGAGGTCAAGCAAACAGGCTGCCGGCGGCGGGCGGAACCCCGAAGGCGTGCTCCCGATTCTTCAGAGAGCCAGCCCTCCGGAGAGGAACCATCATAGAAAACCCCGCCGGTTCAGGCCAGCGGGGTTTTAGTTCCAGCATGATCAATATAGGCAACCCGAAGAAAGCTTGTCAAATCATCCAGGGAAGGAACTCAAACCTTGAGGTAGGGCCCCCAAATCTTCCCAGTCCTCTCCACCGCTCTCTGGACCGAAGGAGGATGGGGCGAAAGCGTCCGTCGGATCTTACCAGCCTTCGAGATCCTCCCCACGGATTTCTGTCTCCAGCCACTCGATGGCCTGGCGCATTCGGGCCAGACGGACTTCCGCCCATCGCCGTCCGGTCTCTGTCTGCATCCGCTCAGGCAGGAAGCGGATCTTGCGGAAGAACTCATGGGCGGCGGAGTCTGCGTCCGTCTCCTCTTCCCCAATCGCCCTCCAGAGCGGATATCGGTGGACACCGCTGTAGGCGAAGAGACGGGCCAGGCCGATGATCCCCATGGCATCCAGCTTATCGGCGTCGAAGAGCACACGGGCCTCCAGCGTGCGGGCGACGCGGGGCTCTCGGAACCGATGAACTTCGATGGCGTGAGCGACAGCCTCGATGAACTCGGGAGATGCCCCTCGGTCTGCCAGCCACCGACGGGCGAAGGCCGCGGAGGCGACGGCGTGATCTTCCTCACGACATACATCGTGAAGCAACGCGGCCGCCCGTACCACTGCTCGATCCGCCCCCTCGATACAGGCGATCCGTTCGGCCAGATGCATGACTCGCAGGATATGTTCGAAATCATGGACCGGATCGCGATCCGCATATAGCGGGCGGACATCTTCAGGGTTAAGCTCCATTGCGATCTCCTCAGGGGAATTGGGGGGTTAGCAGGCCGGGTCACAGAACCCGCATGCCATCCCATCCGATCTCAACCGGACCCTCAAAGGCCTCTCGGGCGCGCGTCTTCCATTCCTCCTCATCGACCTCCGGCGGCACATGCACCAGAACCAGCCGCCGCACGCTCGCTTCCCTTGCAACCCATCCAGCCCTTTCTGGAGGAGTATGGCCTGGATATGAACCCGTTGCCTCGTGGATCAGGACATCTGCGCCGCGGGCCAGGCGAATCAGCTCCGGACAGGGCTCCGTGTCCGCGGAGTAGACCGCTACTCCCTCCGGGAGCTCGATCCGTATGGCCAGGGTGGGGACGCTATGGGAAACGGGGGCGGTGATCAAACGGATCCCTCCGGTCGTTTCCACCACTGCCCCGGGCTCCAGGGGGATCGGTCGCCAGTTCACCGGGAACATTCCGTTCCAGGACCGCCACTCGAACAGCTCCAGCAACGCGCGGGCCCGCTCCAGCGTATCCTCCGGGCCGGCGATCCAGAGCGGCCGGGCTCGCCGTTGCAGCCATAATCCCATCAGAAGCACCGGCAGCCCGCTGAGATGATCCGGATGACGATGGGAGAGGAAAACCCCCTCCAGACGCATGGGGTCCAGGCCCATACGACCCAGGCGATGGAACGGGGATCCGCCTGCCTCGATCAGAATCAGGCGGCCTGCGTCCTCCACGACCAGACTGACGTAGTCCCGCCGGGGATCTGGCACAGCGCCCGAGGTTCCCAGAAGCCAGAGACTCATCGATCATCGCTCCAGACACAAATCGCTATCCGGGCGCTTATGCGGTTGACCTTTAGCCAGGGGAGGCCGATAGGCGCCTATCCAGCTCTATCGGCTGTTCTTAGCCCGGCGCTCCTTTTGGCCGTTCCGCCCGCCCAACTTTTTTTCGTAGAGCGCCGGGGCGATCACACGGATCACCGTCTCGTTGTTCTTCAGACTGACCACAGCTGTCCCGGGCCGCGCCCGACCGACCCGAGGGAGATCCTTCACCTTCACGGCTTTCACCGTCCCCCGGCTGCCCACCACCCACAGGGTCTCATCCTCTTCCACCGCGGCGACCCCAACCACAGGCCCGGTCTTTGCCGAAATCGTCGCTGTCTGCACGCCCACGCCATACCGGCCCTGTCGTGGATATTCCTTCGCCGCCGTGCGCTTCATAAAGCCCTGGGCCGTCCCGATGACGATGGCCCCCTGGGGCTTCACCAGAGTCGCCCCGATCACCTGATCCTTCTCACCCAGTTTAATGCCCAGCACCCCGGCGGCGCTTAAACCCATTACCCGCACCTCTTCCTCTGTGAATCGAATGGCCTGGCCTGCCGCGGTGGCCAGAAGGATCTCCCCGTCCCCATAGGTAGTGAAGGCTGCCACCAGCGCGTCCTCCTCCGCGATACCCATCGCCGGGAAGGCACCAGGACGGTTCAGGTCTGCCCAGGCCACCCGCTTGCACATCGCATTCCGGGTCACGAGGAACACATAAGGGCCTGCCCCGTTCGCATCGATCCGTCCCGGCATGGGCAGCGCAACCACTACGGTTTCATCCTCCGGGAGAGCGATCAGATCCGGAATCGGGATCCCTTCCTCGCCCTCCGGGATCCGATGCACGGCCACAACCGCCGCCGTCCCCCGGTTGGTGAAGAGGACCACTGCGCCACGGGTGCTCCCCCGCACCAGCGCCACCGGTCGGTCCCCATGAGGCCATGCCGGCCCGCCTCGCAACGGCGTTCGGACCATCCGGCCACCGGCCGTGATCGCCACCCAGACCGGCTGATCCGGCATAAGGTCCTCCACCGTGAGGGCACCGCGCGCCCGGTCCGCGATGAACGTCCGCCGCGCGTCTCCGTATTTCGCTTTGAGCTCCTGGAGCTCCTCCCGGATCACCGATAGGATCTTCTTCGGATGGGCCAGCAGGTCCTCCAGCTCCCGGATCCGGCGTTGCTTCTCCTTATATTCAGCCTCGATCTTCTCCCGTTCCAGCCGCGCCAGCCGCCGCAGGGGCATCTCCAGAATGGCCAGCGCCTGGACCTCCGTTAGTCGATAGCGCCGCATCAGGCCCGCCTTCGCTTCCTCCGCATCCTTCGATCGCCGGATCAGGGCGATCACCTCATCGAGATGGGCCAGGGCGGTCAGCAACCCTTCCAGGATATGGGCGCGCTCCCGGGCCCGGGCCAGCTCATATTCGCTGCGACGGCGGATCACCTGCTGGCGATGCTCCAGGAAGAGCTGGAGGACTTTCTTCAGAGGAAGCAAGCGCGGCTCCCCATCCACCAGGGCCAGCATCTGGACGCCGAAGGTGGTCTGCATCGGCGTGTGTTTGTAGAGGGCCGCCAGCACCTCCCGTGGATCGGCGGTTCGGGCCACCTCGATGACCAGCCGCATCCCCCGCCGGTCGGATTCATCGCGCAGATCCGTGATCCCCTCGATCCGTCCCTCGCGGACCAGTTCAGCGATCCGCTCGATGAGAGCCGCCTTGTTCACCTGATAGGGCAGCTCCGTCACCACGATGCGAACCTTTCCCCGTTCCGCCTCCTCAATGTGGGCACGCGCCTGGACGATAAACTGCCCCTTCCCGACTGCGTAAGCCGCTCGCACGGCGTCGGTCTCGCCATCATCCGCATAACGGAAAACCACCCCACCGGTTGGGAAATCCGGACCTTTAATGAAGGCCATCAAATCATCAACGGTAATGCGATCCAGGCGGCCCCAGTTGTCGATCATGTAGCACAGGGCGTCGCAGACTTCGGCGAGGTTGTGGGGGGGGATGCTGGTGGCCATCCCCACGGCGATCCCCGAGGCCCCGTTGATCAGCAGCTGCGGCGCCTTCGCCGGCAGCACCACCGGCTCCCGCAGCGAACCATCAAAGTTGTCCACCCAATCCACCGTCTCCTTCTCCAGATCGGCCAGCAGCTCCTCCGCCATCGCCGTCAGCCGCGCCTCCGTGTAGCGCATCGCCGCCGGCGGATCCCCATCCACCGACCCGAAATTCCCCTGCCCGTCCACCAGGGGGTAGCGCATGGTGAAATCCTGGGCCATCCGGGCCAGGGCCTCATACACCGCCATATCCCCGTGGGGGTGGAACTTCCCCAGCACCTCCCCCACAATCCGGGCCGACTTCTTGTAAGGGGCGTTGGGATGCAGCCCCATCTCGTGCATCACATACAGGATGCGGCGCTGCACCGGCTTCAGCCCATCCCGCACATCCGGCAGCGCCCGCGCCACAATCACACTCATGGCATAATCGAGATAAGCGGCTTTCAATTGCTCTTCAATCCCCACCGGAATCACATGTTCCACGGTCATGGATGCAACCTCCGAATTCTCCGATCTCACAGAAAGCCGGGCTGTCTTCGGCAATGCGCTTCCCACAGAAACAGGCCGCCCTTCTCATCGGCACATTAACCGCACGGGTGGAGGGAGAGAAGGCGGAGCCTGTGGGAGGCGGTCCGGTTTCTTTGAGCAGCTTAAGGACAGCCAGAGAGATTCTACCTGAAGGTTGGGGAGGCAGCGAATTCCTTCGAGGCCGCGCGACCGGGAAAGAAAGGGAGGGCTCTTCTTGATGGTTCTGAGAGGCTTGCCCGACCCTCGATTCTGGGAGAAAAGTCGCCACTTCGTGTGGCATCTCTTCCCCTTTCCCATGGCCCTTTGGGCCATGGGAAAGGGGAAGAAAAGGATCTGTTGGGAGCCGGAGCGGGGTCATTGACTATCGAAATTCTTGGCCTCCAAACCGGACTATTTCAGGCCCCTCTGATGGACGAGGGGGCGCATGTTCCGGAATCGGAAGAACACCACCGGCCAGAGGACAAGCAGCAACAGGCCGCTCCACATGAAAGGTGCTGGAGCGCCGAAGGTTTGGAAAATCGCGCCATAAAGCACGGGAGCGATGGCGTTGGCGGCGCTCAGGAGAGCTGAAGAAACGCCGAGAATTCCTCCGGTTTCGCTGGCTTCGATGTGTTGGGTAATCAGGCTATTGATGGAAGGTTGCAGCACACCGCCTCCAAGCGCTACCGGAACAGACGCAAGGATCAGCCAGAGGATTCCGATCCAGCCTTTATGGCCCCCCTCTGGAATCCCGATCCGTAAGGGATGGTTCGAATTCGCAGCCAGTTCCTCCCTCAGCCCGACCGGATCGTACCAGGGCACGGGAACCTGAGGCGTGGCGGCGGTCAGTATCAATCCCATAGCAAGGGCTAGAAAGCCCATCCAGACCAGCCAACGGTCTCCATGGCGCCTGCTCCAGCGCCCGATGAGGCCTCCCTGGATGATGACGATCAGCAGCCCCAGGTAGATGAACAGAGCGCTATTATCGCGCGCGCTTAACCCCAACCGGCTCAGGGTAAATAGTGAAAACATGTGCTCATAACCGCCGAAGGCCAATTGCTGAATGAACATCAGGATCAACAGCAAGCCAATGGCTGGTCTTTGAAGTGTTGTGAACAGGGCCTGAAGCGTAAAGGGCGCCTGGCGTCGCACATCCAGAGCACTCGGCCGGGTTTCCGGTAGCATGAAAAAGGTTAAAAGGATCGAAAGAAACGAAAACCCCGCTGCGGTCAGCGCGACTGCAACATAGCTCTGATGGGTGAGGGATAACACGACGAAGCCCAGAATGGGGCCGAGGATGAACCCCAGCCCAAATGCCGCTCCGATTAACCCCAATCCCTGGGTGCGTGTCTTCTCTGTGGTCAGATCGGAAATAACCGCTTGAGCGGTTGAAATGTTCGCCCCCGAAATTCCGTCAACGATGCGGGCCAGGAAGATCACGGGCAAGGATCGGGCGATCGCCAGCAGGATGAATCCGGCGAACGTTCCCGCCTGGCTGATCAGGAGAACCGGGCGGCGCCCCCAGCGATCCGAGAGCCGCCCCAGGACGGGGGCCCCGATGAATTGCATGAACGGATAGGTTGCGCCCAGGACCCCTGTCAGGAAGGCGTTAGCCCCATAGCGTGCTGCGTAGAGCGGCAGAAGGGGGATGATGATGGACAACCCGATCATGTCTACCAGCACGATTATGACCACTGGCAGCACGCGTTTGTAATCCAGCTGCCCATCGGCCTGTGGATATTCAGCCATCGGTTGCCTCCCGAATCACAACAGTCCTGTGATGGTCAGCCAGCGGTTGCCCGGGAGCAGCGAAACCCCCACGATGATGAATGCCAGCGTCAACAGAACTGCGGTCAGACTGACGGCATATTTTCTTCCATCTGGGGAGTTGCGCTGGAATGCGGGCAAGTGTGCGATCGCGGTTGCAATGAGCATCATGACCATGTGTTCCCAGCGATAACGAATGGAAAATGCGCTGGGCGATAGAACGCCGCTCCATATGAAAAACGCGGCCCCAAGAAGAATTTGCACATCCATCAGCGCAGCAAAGGCAGTCATCAGGTTTCGTAACGATAGGTCATAAGGTCGCCTTTGAGCCAGGCTGACGAGTAGTCGAATGAGGACCACCATCGCCATTGCGATGACAAGCCACCGGACGATCGAGTGCAGGGTTAGCACGGTGATCATGGGTTTTCCTCCTTGAGGCGAAGAATGAGCTTTTCCAGCCACTCCAGCTCGGAGCGCAGGTGGTGGATTTGATGTTCAAACAACCATTGCAGGCTTCCCGGATGAGGAGGGACCCTTAGCAGATTTTTCAATCGCTCCTCCAGAGCGTGTTTTCGTGTTTCAAGCAACTGAATCGCCTCTTCCTTTGGAAGCTCATCGAGAAATCCCAGGGCGATATCGCCGGGGAAAGTCATGGGGTGAGCGGTCGCCAGGGCTTCACGCAAAAGACGTTGAAAGGCTTCCTCACCCGCGGGGGTTAGATGATATACACGACGGGGAGGGCGCTGGCCCTCCTGTTCCACCTCAGCGGTTAGCCATCCATCCCGAACCATCTGGTCCAGGAGGTAGTAGGCGGTCGGCTTTTTTAGATCGGTGTACGGCGACAGGTTCCGCTCGATAAACTCGTGCAGCCGATAGCCGTGCATTCCTCGCTTGCGAAGCAGGCCAAGTAACAGGAGCTTGCGTTCCATAATCTGTTGCCGAATAATCAAAATTTGACTAATCAGCATTATAACAAACCGATGGCCTTCTGTCAAGGGTTGGGCCGCACGCCGAAGGCGCGCCCTCAGATCTGTAACTTCCTTGCTTGATTCTCGCGTCCCGCAGGATCGTGGGGGGAGATAAAAGATCGGATCCTTGACAATGTCAGCGCCTCCATCCCGAAGAGCATGACGCGATGCGAGTGGCGGGCCGAAGGTCAGCGCCCGGGCCCTCTCCCGGCGGGACTGGCGAAGCAAGGCTCCGGGGGAGGTCTATTCTCGACAACCCCGGGAGACCTCCTGCTTTCATATCAGTTGTCAGGATCCGGGGAGACGTTTATAATTTCCGCTTGCATGTTTGGGTTCAGTCCACCGAACCAATGGATTCATGCGGTTCCCCCAGGAGCGCGGGAGAACCTGCCCCTCAAATTTCCAGGAAAAACCGGAGACAACCTTGTGTGCCATCTTGTGAACTGGGCTAAGCGCTGAGGAGCCCGGTCGAAAATCCTTTCGATGGGGGAAGCAGGATGAGTGACTTGATCCTTCAGCAACTGGAGCGGGAATGGATCGCTGGCCGTTCGGTTCCGGAACTTCGTCCGGGGGATGTGGTGCGAGTGCACATCCGGATTCGAGAAGGGGATAAGGAACGGGTGCAGGTTTTCCAGGGAACAGTGATCCGCATCCGGGGCAGCGGCACGGGGCGCACGTTCACGGTGCGGCGGATCGCGGCCCATGGGATTGGGGTGGAGCGCACGTTCCCCCTTTACTCCCCACGGATCGATCACATCGAGGTGGTGCGTCACTCCCGGGTTCGCCGGGCCCGACTGTATTACCTGCGTGAGCGCTTCGGCAAGGCGGCCCGTCTGAAGGAACGCCTGATCGCCGCCCCGGAGGCGGCGGAGCTCCCACCGGAAGAAGCGATGGAAGCCCCTGAGGCCGAATCCTGAGGCAGCGAGCCCGGGAAACGCGGAGGCGGGGAGATCAGTGACCCTTCAGATGGCGGCGCAGGCGACGACGCAGATCCCCCGGCCATGGCTCCGTCGGGTGCTGGGGGCGGGTCTGAACCACGCGTCGGATCGCGGCGCGGATCTCCTCCGGATCGTAGCTTTCGAGCGAGGCGGCCAGGCGTTGCAGGAGCTGCTGTTCCTCCGGCGAGAGGGAGCGGCCGATCTCCTGATCCAGCTGGGTGAGCGCCAGCAACAGCGCCCGCTCGTCTTCAGAGAGATCCGGTAACCGTTCCAGCAGGCGTCGGATCACCTCTGGGGGGATCGCGGATCCCGATGAGTTCACGGGTCCTCCTTATAGGGGGTGTGGATCCCGTTGCCTTTATTTTAATAGACTTAGGAGTTACGCAGTTCGGGGCTCGCGAGAGGTAGAATGGCCACACCTCCCAAACCCCCAGGAGAAAACCAACTGCGTAACTCTTATCAAAACCAGGCAAAGCTCTACTCCGGCTCCCGGATTGGGCGAAGAGCGGATTCCAGGATGTAAACCGGCATCCCTCCAATCATGCAGGATGCCCCGAATTGTTGCCGGCATAGCGCCCCGGGAAGTTTTATACGATAATGCCGCGCCGCGCTCTCCACCGGGATCGGATTCCCCATCCCGTCCATTGCCCCCTGCAGCGTCCCGCGCCGTTCCAGAACGATCGATTGGGCCAGGGGAGAGCGGGACCAGGCGACCCAGACTCTCCCATCGGGCTTTTGAATCTCTACCACCGTCGCGCGATCCCGGCGGACCAGGCGCGCGTTGGTGAACCCGGCGAGGACCCGAATGGCGACGCGGTAGGCCTGATAAGCAGGACGCGGCGAGCCATCCTCCCGCACCAGGCCGAAGGGCTCGGGGTTGGCGAAGTGATCCCCCGGGTTATCGATCAGCTTATAAACCGCCAGCCGTTCCGTCCCGGCGGCGAGGGCCAGCGCCAGGGCCTGACCGATGAAGGCCGCCTGCTCTTCCAGAGTGATCCGGAACATCGGGCGGGGGACCGGCCAGGTGGGATCTTCCGAGGGAGCGGCGTTGGTCTCTGTCAGCCAGATCGGCCTGTCGAAGCCATGATCCTGCATCCGCTCGTGATGCCAGCGGATCAGGTCGTAGAGGCTGTCCGGGTTGAAGTAAAGGTTGACGCAAAGGCCATCGAAATACCGGTTATATCGAGGCGCCTCCGGATCGCGGTCCAGAGCTTCCAGGAAGCGCTCGAAGTAAGGCCGGCGGCCGTAAACCGCATCCCACCAGTAGGTGAAGGCCCCCAGGAGCACCCGGTTTTCCCGGTTGAGCCCTTTCAGCGTGCGGTAAGCGACCCGTAGCAGGCGGACGAAATCCGCCTCGCTGCCGCCCCATGTGTAGCCGGGATAGGAAGGGTCCCAGATGTCCGGTTCGTTCCAGATGATCCAGGTGCGGATGTAAGGATACGTGGTGGCCAGGCGTCGCAGGAAGGCGGCCCATTCGTTCTCCGGCCGGCTTTCGTCTTCGTAGAGGCCTCTCGGAACCCCGGGGACCCGGGGATCGGCGCGGGCCCATTCGGGCGTCCCCAGCACCAGGGCCACGATCTCCCGTCCGGCCCGGTGCTCTGCCTCCAGGCGTTCCGCCGGCCATGGCGGGTTCCAGTCTTCCGGGCCATTAGGCTGGATCTCGTGCCAGGCAAACCGGACCCGGGTCCACGCGATACCCAGCTCGGCTGCCCAATCGGGGGCCTCCGGGGATTCCACCACGCCAAAACGGGGATCCGGCGGCGCAGCGGCCAGCAGGAGCAGGCCGAGGATGAGGGGAATCCTTCGACTCCGTTGGCTACAGCACATCGGTGACCTCATAGAGGCGACGGTATTCCCCCAGCGCGAACCGATCGGTCATCCCGGCGATGTAATCGCACACCACCCGGTGGAGATTCCCTTCCTCCTGGATACGATCCTGGACCCAGTAAGGGAGCTGCTCCGGCTCCTGCAGAT
>Ga0105160_1001328_pt1 | contig 10079 bp, 6 predicted proteins | sample GXS110809BmetaG_FD_89591 | JGI IMG/M metagenome (GOLD analysis project Ga0105160, IMG submission 89591) | Hot spring microbial communities from Gongxiaoshe hot spring, China to study Microbial Dark Matter (Phase II) - GXS 110809B | ecosystem: Environmental > Aquatic > Thermal springs > Hot... | reverse complement strand
GGCAAACGGCAGATAGTTCGCCCGCGTGAGCGCGAGCAGCCCGAGCAGCGCGCCCGATGCTGCCGCGCCGCCCGCCCCGCGCCAGAAACTGAGACCGTAAATCGCCCACACCGCCAGCGGCAACGCGAGGTTTTCGGTATAGAGCCAGCCCGTAATCATCAGCAGATGCGGATGGAGCGCGCCCAGAATCAGCGCAAGGTTCGCCGCCCGTTCGTCCGTGAGCCGGCGCGCAAGCAGCCACAGCCCCCACAGCGTCAACAGCCCCAGCAGGGCGTTCACCCCACGCACGGCGTCGGGCGCATGCCCCAATAGCGCGTATACGCCCGCCATCAGAACGATATAGGCGGGCGCGGTCATCAAGCCCTTCTCCAGCCGATACTCGCCCGTGAACGCGAGCCGCTGCGCCATGCTGTCGTGAATCATCGCGTCGCCGTGCAAGGGGTTCGCCCGCAGCAGCGGGTCGACCTGCGTCGCCAGCAGCGCGTAGGCAAGCCGCAGCACAATCACGAACAGCCAGAGCCAGAGCGCGACGCGACTCATGCACCCGAAGTGTACCTACCGCACCGTCAACACCTGCCCGTCGGGGCTGAGGTTCCAGCGCACGAGCAGCGTGTTGCCCTCGCGCTCGGCGTTGAGGGGCAGCGGGTTGCCGAGCGTATCAGTGAGGCTCGCCTGCCCCCGAAGCCCGCGAAGGCTAAGCCGCGCCACGCCGTTCACGCCCTCAGGACCGCGCACGAGATACGCGAGCTGCCCGCTGGTCTCGTGGCGCAGCAGCACCTGCGCGTTCGTGTGGAGCAGACCCGCGTTGCGCAGGCGGTTGTCCACCTGCAGCAGCAGGCGCGGGGTCGCAGGGTTCAGAGACGGGTCATTCAGAATCGGCAGGCGCGGATCCAGCGCATCGAGATAAGTCCCACGCAGGATGGTCGTGCGATAGGTTCCATAGGCGGCGACCCAATCGCCCCGTCGGGCGACGATGCGCGCCCGCTCGCGATAGCGCACGCCCGCCAGCCCACACACATACTGCATCACCGTGCGCCAGTCGCGTGCGCCGCCCGCCGTGTTGCCGAACGCCCTGCCCGACACGCCCAGCAACACCACCCCGCCGCGCCCAGCTCGTACACTCACGCCGACTGGCGCGTCCTGATAGGTATAGAACATCTCGCTGTTGGGAACGCGGTAAACCGTAATCGTCTCGTCGTCGCGCAAACTGATACGGGGCAAATCCGTGCGCGTCGGGACTGCCAGATGCTCCTTGTAGGGTGGCTGCTGACTGAGTTCCAGTCGCCACTCCTGCGCGAGTTCGAGGCGCAGCACGATACTTCGCGCTGTCGGCAGGGGGAAACGGTACACGAACCATGCGTCGTAATCGGCGAAGCGTTCCCCGTTAGCGTTGAGACGGCTCTTGTGGTTCGTGTGCATAAAGAGCGGCTCGGCGGGCGAACCCGTGAGAAACGCGGCGATGGTCTTCCCGTCGGCTTCCAGTCGTACCTGCCTGAGGAGCGCGCCCCAGCCCGTGTCGGGCAGACTGTCGCTAAATTTAATGTATACGGTCTGCCCCGCATACGGGCTGAGGTTGATGTCCACCCAGCGTCGGTTGAAAATTCCCTGCGCGGGTTCCGAGCCGTGGACGCCGAGTGTGCGCCAGGCGTCGGAGGGCGCAGGCTCAGCGGGAACGGTCTCCAACTCGAGGGGGCGTCCGAGCATCTGCATGAGCCAGTGGAGGGGCGTGGGCTGTCCCGCCTGCTGCCAGGGGGTTTCGGGAACCGCGTCGTAGCCGTTCGCGCCGCCCACGACGAACAGCCAGCCCCCGTTCTGCACCCAGTCGGCGAGGGCGCGCAACTCCGCCTCGCGCAGGGGCTTGACCGTTTCGGGCGTCCAAAGCAGCACGCGCAACCCCCGTGGCAGGGGGCGTTCCATGAGCCGCTGCAGCGAATGGAGCGTGAGGGGGACGCCCGCGTTCACCAGCGCGACGCCCAGCGTCATCAAGTCCTCCATAGGCGCGATTTCGGGCGCGCCGCGTACTGCTGTCATCGAGTCGCTGAACAGCAGCCCAACGCCCTCCACGCCCGCGTCCAGCGTCGCGCCCGACTGTTGCGCAATCGCCTCGCAGGCGCGCGCCGCGCTCAGAATGACCGTCGCATAATCGGCGGGCACATTCCCGAAAATCCGCTCAGGCCAGGGCAGAATCTCATAGCCTGTCGCCTCAGGAAACATCAGCGAAGCGACCAGGGTGCTGAAGTAAAACTGCTGATGCTCCGCAAGCGGACGGCTGGGCGTATCCGAGAGCGGATCGCTCAGGAACCAGAGCCGTTTGCCCGAATCGCGCATCAACCCCGCAAGCGCGGCATACTCCAGATAGGCAGTCGCAAACGGCTCCGCGCGATAGTCGCCGTCGGACGGGATGGGTGTGCGCACCGTGTCCGACCATACCTGCCCGATGACTTCCTCAACTGGGGAGTTCTCGCCGAAAATCAGCGCATAGTGCGCGAGACAGATTCGCCACAGCGCGTAGTTCAAGGGGCTATGTACGGCGACCATCCGTTTCGCGCCCGGCTTGCGGGCGCGCGCCGCGTTGAGAATCGCGTACACCGCCTCGTTCATCAGCTGCGCCTTAAATCGGTCGGCGCGCCAGCGCGCAGCATGCGATTCGTCGGGCGGCGTCCACGCGACGCCCAACCGCGCCTCATAAAGCTGACGAAACGCCTCCTCGTAGCCCGCGTCCGCCCAGTATTCTGGCTCCTCAGGGCATACTGCGTCCGCGCCCGCGTCCAGCATCTGCAGGTACTGGCGAACCAGCGCCTCGATTCGCTCAGGCGTCGGCGTGAGGTAGAAACTGGAGTCGATCCCAATCGGGGTGCCGTCCTTGCGTCGCTGCACGGCGTGCGGGTTCGCTTCCACATAGGGCAAATAGTCCCGAAACCCGCCCATTAGAAACACGGGGTAGCCGCGCGCCTTCCAGTTCGCCAGACGCGCGGGGTCAAAACTGTGCAAAATCACCGCGTCGGTTGCCAAATCCAGTCGGGGCGCGTAGTCCGCGCCTGTCTGATAGCAGCTGCGCGGGACGGCGGGGATGGTCGGACGGAGTGCGTTCGCGGGCGCGCCCAGCAGACGCTCCACGCCGTCGCCGATTCCGTCGCGATCCTCGTCCCGATCGGCGGCGACGACCTCCACGCTGTACACCCGCACCTGCCCTCGACGCGCCGCTTCGATAATCACCTGCAAACTCTGCACAGACGGGTTGAGCGGGACGCGCGTCGTGAGGTTCAGCTGCTGCACGCCGCTCCCGCGAATGGCGCGCGCGAGCAGTCCGCCCGCCTGCGTGCGAACCCTTACCTGCCCGCTGCCCGAAACCGTTAGGCGAATCCCGACATCCATCCCGCCCAGCACGCGAAAAGCGTAGGTCGCGCTGCCGCCACTGCCGATGAGCCGCGCGTTGCCCTCAATGCGCGAGCGCGTGGACTGGGAAAGAACGCCAGCTTCGCTGTCGGGACGGATACGCCATTCTAAACGGGGAACCAGACCGCCTGCCTGCGCCTGCCTATGTGTCATCTCAGGAGCATATTGTACCGTAAAGGAGGAAGCCCCTGGGCTTGGAACAGGGGCTTCCAAGTGGGAACGAACCCTTCCTTCGTTCAACGCATGGCAATTTTGACAGGGGGACGAAATTTCCTGCTGATTTAAAAGCCTCATGGTACAATACCCCCTCGATGCGATACGGATGGGCGCTCGCCGCAGGGATGGCGATGATGTTAGCGACAACCTATACACAGGCGGAGTTTCGAGGATTCTGGGTCGACGGGTTCAATCAGGGGTTCCATACGCCCGAACAGGTAGACACCCTCTTGCAGCGCGTGCGCGCTGCGAAGATGAACGCCGTGATTGTGCAGATGCGCAAACGCGGCGATGCACACTACGCCTCGCCCCTGGAGCCGTTCGCAACGCAACAACAGGCGGGCTTCGACGCGCTGGCGTACCTGATCGAGAAAGCGCACAACGAGACCCCGCGCGTTGAAGTGCATGTCTGGGTGAACAGCCACCCCCTCTGGCCAGGAAGCGGTTGGCCCAGCGACCCGAAGCACATTCTGAACCGCTACCCCGAAATCCAGACCGAAGACTACGACGGCAAGCGGGTCACCGAAGTGGGCTACGGCGGCGACTGGGGACACCCGCTCTATCACGAATGGTTCACCAGAGTCGTGCTGGACATCGTGCGCCGCTACGATATCGACGGCATCCACTTTGACTACATCCGCTACACGGGCGAGCGGTGGGGCTACAACCCCGTGAGCCTCGAGCGGTTCAACCGTCGCTACGGGCGCACGGGCAAGCCTGAGCCGACCGACCCACTCTGGAAGCAGTGGCGACGCGATCAGGTGACGGCGGTGGTGCGTAAAATCTACGCGCAGGCGACCGCCCTCAAGCCCAAACTCAAAGTGAGTGCGGCGCTGATTACCTGGGGCGACGGACCGCAAAACACCGACGACTGGGTGAACCGCTCCGCTTATCGCGCCGTGTTTCAGGACTGGCAGGGCTGGCTCAAAGAGGGCATCCTCGATATGGCGATCCCGATGGTCTACTATAACGAGGCGAACCCACGCTACGCGGAGTTTTTCCGTCGCTGGGCGACCTTCCTGAAAGACCATCAGCACGGACGCATCGGGATCGTGGGCATCGGCAACTATCTCAACAGCGTCGAGAACACGCTCCAGCAGATTGAGTTCGCGCGTGCGCCGTCGCCTTCGGGCAATCGGGTGTACGGGGTGAACTTTTTCTCCTACGCCGCCACGACAGGCGTCGGCACGGAGGAGGGCGCGCGCCTGTATCAGGAGCCGTTCTACGCCGCGCTGGGCGAGTACTTCAAAGAGTGGGTTCCCACTCCGCCCATGCCGTGGAAACACGCGCCGACGGCGGGGCACTTGATGGGCACGGTGCTGAACGCCGCCGACCTGACGCCTGTAGACGGCGCGACGGTGGAAGTCTATCAAGCAGGCTCGCTCGTGCGCACGCTCACCGCCGACGGCAACGGCTTCTTCGCAGCGGTTCACCTGCCTGCAGGCGTCTACTCGCTGATTGCGCGAGTGGAGGGGATGCCCGCGCAGCAGCTCAGCAGCATCTGGGTCACGGCAGGCATGGGCGTCAACTTGCCTATCCTGCTCGGTGATTCGGAGACGGTATCGGTGCGCCGTCTGGAAAGCCTCGCCAGTTTCCCTGACGGGACGCCCGTGCTGCTCATAGGCAAGGTGGTTGCGCAGGACTGGCTTGCGCCTGACCAGCCCCTGATTGTGCGCGACGCGCTGAGCGACGCAACGATAGAAGTTCAAGTTTCCGCGCCTGCCCTGCCCCTGCTGCGGGGCGACCGCGTGGCAGTGAAAGGGATTTTGAGAACGGGCATGGACGGTAAAAAGACAATCAAGGACGCGACCGTGCGCTGGCTGGGCGTATTGTAACCCAAGTTGCTATCTACAATCATACTAATCGGGAATTCAGATAGCGGGAGCCCAAGACGGCTAATGGGGCCTGAATAAATAGTTGACCAGATAGGCACTAGGGCAGCCGAAGAGTCAGGTGCGAGTTGAACGAACCCCCGCCGTAAGGTTCCCCCTACTGCGTAGGGGGAACCGCGCGCTGCTTGGTTCCCCTCGCGTAGCGGGGGGAACCTAAAGGAGGGGGGAATGACCAGTTTATTATTCAACCCCCCTATGTCCCTCAAAGTTTGAGGCGTCCCCGAATCGACTGGGCGCGGGAACCACGCCCTTGGCGGAGAGGCGCGGTTCCCGCGCCTTGCTTGGTACAGGGGGACGACCATGGCGGGTGGGGGACAGGTTCGAATCTACCCTCCATTCGGCGGTATTTTCAACTGGGGGCACTTAGAGACTGTTAAATCGGGGCGTGGCGCACAGAAAGTCAGAATGGACGCTTTTAGGCAGACGGCTTCAGCCGTCCATTTCTTAAACAGTCTCTTATACCAACTGGAATTTCGAGCGTCGCAATTCCGCCCTCACCCCCTACCCCCTCCTGATAAGGGTACAACGCTTAGGTTCAACTCGGCTGTACCAGCAACCGATTTAGCTCCTTCAACCACCTTACCCCCCTCCGTAAGGTTCCCCCCGCTTCGCGAGGGGAACCGAAAACTGGCTCGGTTCCCCCTACGCAGTAGGGGGAACCTTACGGAGGGGGTTCTTGAAAAATACCGCTTTTACTCCCGAGTTGTGGGAGAGCGTTGTACCCTTATCAGCCTACCCCCTCTCCCGCGTCGCGGGAGAGGGAGAACGCGCTACGCGGCGCGTGCACGCGACTCCCCTCTCCCACGCCGCGGGAGAGGGGCTGGGGGCGAGGGCAAACAACAGCAGGCGCGCCCCTGACGGAGTTTTTTTACGCCACTTGAAACCCCGATTGGTATTATCAAGAGAAGCCCCCGTAGTCTATCGCGCGTTTCCCCGATGTAGGGTATACTTAACCTCTGACTATCGCAGGAGGTGTTCTCTCTTGGAGCGGGTTTCAATATTCGTTGATGGCGCAAACATGTACTATGCCCAGAAGCGGCTTGGATGGTTTATCGACTATCGCAAGCTGCTCTGCTATTTCCGGACGACTCTTGGCATGAAGGTGGCGGACGCCTACTATTACACGGCAGTCGACCCCAACGCGAAGGGACGCGACGCGACCTTCCACGACTATCTGCTGCACTCGGGCTATGTGCTGCGCACGCGCCCAATTAAGGGGTGCTGCAGTAGCGAGGGGCGCGAGGAGTTGCCCTGGGAGCGAATCGAACTGGCGGTGGACATCGTGATGGACGCGCTGTTGACGCTGGATCATTACGATGTGTGCGTGATTCTCAGTGGCGACGGCAACTTCGAGCGGCTGGTGGAGACGCTGCGAGCAAAGGGCAAGAAGGTGATGGTGTTCGCACATCCTGAAATGACCGCGCGCGAGCTGCGTATCGCCACAGGTCCGAACTTCCACGACCTGCGCGATGTGGAGCGATTTATCGCGCGCACAGATCGCGCGCCGGAGCCGTGCCCCGACAAGGCCGTTTACGGCGCTGCTGCCGAAGAGCGTCATGAGTGAACAAGCTCCCGTGTTCCGCTCTGGCTTCGTGGCGGTGATTGGCAAGCCGAATGTGGGCAAAAGCACGCTGGTCAACCACTTCGTCGGGCGCAAGGTGAGCATCGTCTCGCCGCGCCCGCAGACCACGCGCCGCCGTATTCTGGGCATCCTGAACCTGCCCGACGCGCAAATCGTGTTCGTGGACACCCCCGGCATCCATAAGCCGAAATACAAACTCGGCGAGCGGATGGTGGAAGCCGCTGTCGGCGCGCTGCCCGACGCCGACCTGATTCTGTTCGTCGTGGACGCCTCCAAACCGCCCAGCGCAGAAGACAAACAAATCGCTGAACTGCTGCAAAAGGAGGCGCGCGCGCCGATTGTGCTGGTGCTGAACAAGATGGACAAGCTGCCCCCCGAAAAGGTGAAGCCGCACACCGAAGCATACTGGCAGCTTGTGCCCAACCACGCCGACTGGATGATGACCAACGCCGTCAAGGGGCACAACTGCGACAAACTGCTGAACATCATCCTCCAGCATCTGCCCGAAGCACCGCCGTTTTTCCCCCAGGAACAGATTACCGACCAGCCCGAACGCCTCTTCGCCGCCGAAATTATTCGCGAAAAAGTGTTGCTCAACACCTATCAGGAGGTGCCCCACGGCGTCGGCGTCGCCATCGAACGCTGGGAGGAGCGTCCGAACGGCGTGCTGTATATCGCCGCCACTATCTATGTGGAGCGCGACACGCATAAGGGCATCGTGATTGGCGAAGGCGGCAAGATGCTCAAAAAAATCGGGCAACGCGCCCGCGAGGAACTCGAACTCTGGCTCGGACGCAAGATTTTTCTCGAACTATGGGTCAAAGTGCGCGAGGACTGGCGCAACATCCCCAGCTTCTTCCAGCAGATTGAAAGTTGAAGCCCCCCTTAGCAGGAATTTTTGAATCGCGGTTCGAATCTCAACAAGCATGGAGCGCATCGTCGTCAAAAGTCCTGCGGACGGCAGCGTGGTGGGTGAGGTCGCGGTCACTCCCACAGATCAGATCGACTCGATGGTGGAGCGGGCGCATCGGGCGTATATGGCGTGGCGCGAAGTTCCCCTGGCTCAGCGCGTGGAGCCGCTGCGCCGCCTCAAACGGCTAATCCTGAAAGAGCGCCATGCCATCGCCGAACTTGTGGCGCGTGAGCAGGGCAAGCCGTGCATCGAGGCGATGATTGTGGAGCTGTTCCCCCCGCTCGATGTGAGCGCGTTCCTAATGTACGAGGGCGTGCGTCTGTTGCAGCCTCGTCAAGTGCGCTCCAAAAACCCCTTCTTCAGCGACCGACGCTGCACCTACTACTTCCATCCCTATGGCGTGTGGGCAGTGATTGCCCCGTGGAACTACCCGTTCACCATCCCGATGACCCAGTTGATGGCGCTGACGCTGTCGGGCAACGCCGTGCTGCTGAAACCGTCGCCGCTGACCCCGCTCACGGGCGCAAAAGTGGTCGAACTTTTCGAACAGGCGGGCTTTCCTGAGGGGCTGGTGCAGGTTGTGCAGGGCGGTGCGCCCCAGGGCGAGGCGATGCTTGCCAATCCGCTCGTGCGCGGCGTGATTTTCACGGGCAGCGTCCCCATCGGACGGCGCGTCGCCGAGCAAGCCGCCAAAACGAATAAGAAAGTCATCCTCGAACTCGGCGGCAAAGACCCCGCGATTGTGCTTGCGGACGCCGACCTGAAACACACCGCGCAGGGCGTCGCCTGGGCGGCGATGGTGAACGCCGGGCAGACCTGCGCCTCTATCGAGCGCGTCTATGTCGAGCGGCGCCTCTACGAACCGTTCCTGAATGCCCTGCGCGACGAGCTGGCCAAAATTCGCGTGGGGCATCCGCTGAGCCACGAGACCGACATGGGACCCGTCGTCGCCCGATTCCAGCTGGAGCGCGTGCAGAAGCACATCGAAGACGCCTGCACGAAAGGCGGGCGGATTCTCTTCGGCGGGCGTGTGCGCACGGATCTGGGCGAGCTGTATCACGAGCCGACGCTGATTGCCGACGCGACCGACGAGATGCTCGGCATGCAGGAAGAGACCTTCGGACCGCTGGTGATGGTTCAGCCTGTGGAGAGCGCGGAGGAGGCAGTACGCAAGGCGAATGCGAGCGCGTTCGGCTTGACGGCGTCGCTCTGGACGCGCGACCCGCGCAAGGCGCAACGCCTCGCGCCGATGCTGGAGTGCGGCTCGGTCAGCGTCAACTCGCACATCGTGGCGTATGGCGATAGCTACGGCGTGTGGGGCGGATTCAAAGACTCTGGCGTCGGGCGCACCCACGGCGAATTCGGATTGTATGAACTCGTGCAGCCCCAATATGTGAGCGAGGTCTATACAGGTAAGCCCGAGCTGTGGTGGTATCCCTACAGCGCGCGCGTGCATCGCATCACCGACTGGCTAATGGAGTTTCTGGCGGAGCCGAGCCTGAAGCTGGGGGGCAAAACCCTGCGCCGCCTGCTGCCCGAAATGCGCTACCTGACACGACATTTTTCACCGATGAAGATGACCGGGGGGATGATGAGGTATCTACGGTAATACTAACCCAAGTTGCTACCTATCGGTTTCGGGCGGGCGAGATTCCTCACGCCGCTCGGAATGACAGGATTACTTTCGCGAAATTGAACTGGTCATTCCGAGCCGAGGGCGAGGAATCTCGTAGAAGTAGCAACTTGGGTTTTCATAACCTTAACCAGTCGGGGTTTCAAGCGAGACAAAACCTTCGTGGGCGGCGCGCCTGCTGTTTTTCGCCCTCACCCCCAGCCCCTCTCCCACGCGGTGGGAGAGGGGAGTCGCGTGCATGCAACGCGCTGCGGGTTCCTCCTCTCCCGCGTCGTAGGAGAGGGGGACAGCTGATAAGGGTACACGGCTTTGCATCAACTTGGGGAAACGCGGCTGCAATTTCCGACGCTTCTCCCACCTCACCCCCCAGCCCCCTCTCCGTAAACGGAGAGGGGGAGCAGGCGGCGCGTGGCGCGAGCATTCCCCCCCTCTCCGTAAACGGAGAGG
>Ga0105160_1001327_pt1 | contig 10081 bp, 10 predicted proteins | sample GXS110809BmetaG_FD_89591 | JGI IMG/M metagenome (GOLD analysis project Ga0105160, IMG submission 89591) | Hot spring microbial communities from Gongxiaoshe hot spring, China to study Microbial Dark Matter (Phase II) - GXS 110809B | ecosystem: Environmental > Aquatic > Thermal springs > Hot... | reverse complement strand
CCCCTCGTGGATCCCGCGACTTTCCAGGAGGCCATGCAGCAGGCTCAGGCGAAGGCGCGCTGCGAGGTGGGTCTCTTCGTCGGGGGCACGCCGGAGAACCCCGAGATCGCCGCGGCCCTCGCCCCGCGGGCGGCCGGGTTGAAGCTCTACCTGGATGAGACCTATGGCCCGCTACGGCTGGAGGCGCTGCCCGCCATCCTGCGCCATTTCCAGAGCTGGCCCGGCCCCCGCCCCATCGCCGTCCACGCGGAAGGGCGGACCGTGGCGATGGTGCTGGGACTGGTGGCTCTCTTCCGCCAGCCGGTTCACTTCTGCCACATCAGCCGCCGGGAGGAGATCCTTCTGATCCGTCGGGCGAAGGAGCGGGGGCTCCCGGTTACCTGCGAGGTCACGCCTCATCATCTGTTCCTGACAGAGGAAGATCTCCCCCGCCTCGGCCCGTTCGGCCACATGCGGCCGCCGCTGGCCACACGGGCCGATCAGGAAGCGCTCTGGGCGAACCTGCCGGTGATCGATGCGGTGGCGACCGACCATGCCCCGCATACCATCGAGGAAAAACAGAGCCCGCATCCCCCACCCGGGGTGCCGGGCCTGGAGACGATGCTGCCGCTGTTGCTCACCGCCGTCGCCGAAGGCCGCCTGTCCCTGGAGGAGGCCATCCGGCTCACCGCTACGGGACCGCGGCGAATCTATGGCCTCCTGGAGCCACCGCAGACCTGGGTGGAGGTCGAGTGGGGAGGGCCGTGGACGCTCTCCCGGGAAGGGCTCTTCACCCGTTGCGGGTGGACCCCTTTCGAGGGAATGGCCGTGCGGGCACGGGTGCGCCGCACTGTCCTGTGGGGCCGGGTGGTCTTCGAGGATGGGAAAATCCACGCGCCTCCGGGCTCCGGGCGCGTGCTGTTCGCCGGTCCGGATTCCTCCGGAAGATCTGCCGCGTAAGGGGCGGCGCACTTCTGGCGCGCCGCCCCTTACGCAAGGAGAACAATCGGTTGGGGTAGAACAGGTTATCTTCAGCGGTCCACCCTGCTTCAAACTTCCTTATCCTGAGTCGGGAGGTGAACGATGGTGACACGTCCACGTCTGTTCCAGTTCGATGGCTCGATCCAGCGGGAGCCGGTCAACCCGCACAACGGCTTCTACATGCAGGATATCCTCTCGGTCTCCCAGTTCAATCGGGAGAACCTGGCCTATCTCTTCGATGTCGCCGAGGAGATGCGGGAGCTGGTCCGCCGGGTGGGCGCCTGTGACCTCCTCAAGGGCTACGTGATGGCCTGCGTCTTCTACGAGCCCAGCACCCGAACCAGCTCCTCGTTCATCGCGGCGATGGAGCGCCTGGGCGGGAGCGTCATCCCGATCACCCAGGGCGTCCAGTTCTCCTCGGTGGCCAAGGGCGAATCCCTGGAGGATACGATCAAAACCCTGGAGCAATATTCGGATGTGATCGTGCTGCGCCATCCCGAGGTAGGTGCGGCGAAGATCGCCGCCGAAGTGGCGGAGGTGCCGGTGATCAACGCCGGCGACGGCATCGGGGAGCACCCCACCCAGGCGCTCCTGGATCTCTTCACCATCCAGGAGGAGCTGGGCCGCATCGATGGCCTCCATATCGCGATGGTCGGGGATCTCCGCTTCGGGCGCACGGTGCATTCCCTCACCAGGTTGCTCACGATGTATGACGTCCGTCTCTCCTTCGTGTCACCGGAGATCCTGCGCCTGCCCCTTGACCTGATGAATGAAGTGCGCGCGAAAGGGATCCCGGTGTATGAGACCTACGATGTGGCGGATGTGATCGAGGACGTGGATGTGCTTTATGTGACCCGGGTGCAGAAGGAGCGCTTCACCGATCTCAACGCCTACGAACAGGTGAAGAACTACTATGTGATCACGCCGGAGCTCATGAAGCGGGCCAAGGAGCGGATGATCGTGATGCATCCGCTGCCCCGCGTCGGGGAGATCAACCCGGCTGTGGATCGGGACCCACGGGCGGCTTACTTCCGCCAGGTGGCCAACGGTCTCTACATCCGCATGGCCCTGCTGGCCGCGGTGCTGGGCAAGGCATGAGATGGGAGCAGACGATGGGATGCTTCGAACGCCTCCACGAGCGCACCCATGGAACCCGCCTGGGGCTGTGTGTCGGGCTGGATCCGGTGCCCGCCCGCCTTCCGGCCTGGGCGCATCGGCACCCGGATCCGGCCCTGGCTTTCCTGCGCTGGATCATCGAGGCGACGGCGGAGGTCGCCGCGGCCTATAAGCCCAATCTGGCGTTCTACCTGTCGCTGGGCCCCTCCGGCCTGGAGACCCTGCGTGCGGTCCGGGCGGCGATCCCCCCGGAGATCCCGGTGATCCTGGATGGAAAGTTTGGGGACATCGGATGGACGGCGGAGGCCTACGCGCAGTTCGCCTTCGACATCCTCCGCGCCGATGCGGTGACCCTGAACCCCTTCCTCGGACCGGAAGCATTGCGCCCATTTCTGGAGCGTCAGGACCGGGGGATCTTCCTCCTGATCCGGACCTCGAATCCGGGCGCGGAGGCCGTGCAGGAGCTGCCGGTCGGAGGGGAGCCTCTCTATCAGGCCCTGGCCCGGCAGGTCCTCCGCTGGCCCGGAGGCGAGCGGATTGGCTTCGTGGTGGGGGCGACCGTGCCCCATGCGCTGGCCGCCCTGCGCCGCCTGGCTCCTGACCGCTGGTTCCTGATCCCCGGGATCGGCCCCCAGGGAGGCGATCCGGCGGCGGTGATCGCCCTGGCTGGTCCTCCCGCCCTGATCGCTGCTTCCCGCGAGATCCTGGAAGCGTCCGATCCCGGTGGGGCCGCCCGATCCCTTCTGGAGCGCGCTCGCGGGAGCGCGGCGGAGCCGTCGCCGGCGGCCTCCGCCCGCCTCCTGGCCCGGTGGCTGTATGAAACCGGCTGCATCCGTTTCGGGGATTTCGTTCTCAAATCCGGGCAGCGCTCGCCCATCTACCTGGACCTGCGGCGGCTGGTGACATTCCCCCAAATCCTGGAGGCCATCGCGGGCCTTTACGCCGCCCTTCTGGAGGGGCTGGCTTTCGACCGGCTGGCGGCGCTTCCTTACGCGGCCCTTCCAATTGGAACGGCGGTTTCCCTTCGAACGGGTCGCCCGCTGATCTATCCGCGGAAGGAGGCCAAGACCTACGGCACCGCCCAGCGGATCGAAGGCGACTTCCAGCCCGGGGAGACTGTGGTAGTCCTGGACGACGTGCTGACCACAGGGGCCAGCAAGCGGGAGGCCATCCAGGTCCTGGAGGAAGCAGGACTGCGCGTCACCGATATCGTAGTCCTGGTGGATCGGGAGCAAGGGGGGCGACAGGAGCTGGAGGCCGCTAACTACCGGGTCCACGCCGTGGTCACGCTGACGGATCTGCTGGAAGCCCTGGCAGCGGAGGGATGGATCTCCGGGGAGGAGCGCGATCGCATCCGGGCGGAAATCGCCGGGGGGTCGCTCTCAGGCAACGCAGAATAAGCAAGCAGGGCCAGAAGGCGGTCACCGAACCTGATCCGGTCTGAGGAGGAAGCGGTGGGCTCAGAACTTTCTCATAAAGGGTGGGAATCTGAGGTAGACCTGTCGTGCAAGATCGCCGGCGTTCGTTTTCCAAATCCGCTCGTGCTGGCCTCCGGGATCCTGGGCACGAGCGCGGCGCTGATGGTGCGGCTGGCCCGGCTGGGGGCCGGGGCGATCACCGCCAAGTCGGCCACACGGCTCCCGCGGGCCGGGCATCCCAGCCCGATCCTGCTGGATTGGGGGCACGGGTTGATCAACGCGGTGGGCCTCACCAACCCGGGCGCCGAGGGGATGGCGGCGATCCTCCGGGAGGCCCGGACGGAGCTGGCCGCCATGGGTGTCCCGCTCATCGCCAGCGTCTTCGCCGCCAGCGTGGAGGAGTTCGTGGAGGTCGCCCGCATCCTGGCGACGGCGGAACCCGACATGATCGAGCTCAACCTCTCGTGCCCCAACGTGGCCGCCGAATACGGCGAGATCTTCGCCGCCAGCCCGAAGGCGACCGCGGAGGCCGTGGCGGCGGTGAAGCGCGCCGTGCCCTGCCCGGTCATTGCGAAGCTCGCCCCCAATGTGCCCGATATCGGCCGGATCGCCCGCGCCGCTGAGGAAGCGGGAGCGGACGCCATCACAGCGATCAACACCATGCCCGGGATGGTGATCGATATTGAATCCGGGCGCCCGATCCTGAGCAACCGGGAGGGCGGGCTCTCCGGGCCCGCCCTGAAGCCCATCGCCATCCGCTGCGTTTACGAGATCGCCCGCGCGGTGCGCATCCCGATCATCGGCACCGGAGGCGTCCTCACTGGTGAGGACGCCATTGAGATGATCATGGCGGGGGCGACAGCGGTAGGCGTGGGCTCAGCGGTTGCTTATCGGGGCCCGGGTGCCTTCCAGGCCATCCGCCAGGAGATGGAAGCGTGGCTGGTGGCCCATGGCCACCGGTGCCTGGATGAGATCCGTGGCCGGGCGCATCGGGAATGAGGGGGGCTGATCCGGGATAAAATAAATGAGAGGCGCTCTGTTGCCATCCTGGCGGCGCCTGCTCGGGTTCAGCGTTTGCCCCTCCCTCTTTCCCCCTCTCCACGCCGCGAAGCGACGTGGAGAGGGGAGTAGATCAAGCCCTCAGTTTGCGACAGAGCCAGGATAGCCCGGAGGATGGAGGTGGAACCGTGGAGGAGCATGATATTCGGCAACCGGAAATACCGGAAGAGGGGCAGGCTTCGCCAGCGCCTCAAGAGGCGGCTGTGGCCGAAGCCGAGGTCTCGCTGGCAGAACAGCTGGAGGCATTGAAAAAGGAACTGGAGGCGGCCCGGGCGCAGGCTCAGGAATACCTGGAGGGCTGGCAGCGGGAGCGAGCCGCCTTCGCCAACTACCGCAAGCGGGTGGAGGCCGAACGGGCTCAGTTCGCTGCGGAGGCGACGGCCCTGTTCATCCGCAAGATCCTGCCGATCCTGGATGACTTCGAACGGGCCCTGCAGACCCTTCCGGACAACCTGCGCCATCTGACCTGGGTGGAAGGGGTGGCGCTGATTTACCGCAAGCTGCAGCTGGCCCTGGAATCGGAAGGGGTTCAACCTATCAAGGTGAAACCCGGCGACCTCTTCGACCCGATGCTCCATGAGGCGGTGCTCTACGAGCCCGTGGAGGGCTTCGAGGACGGCCAGATCGTGGAGGAGCTGCAGAAAGGTTATAAGCTGGGCGATCGGGTGCTGCGCCCCACCCTGGTGAAGGTGGCCCGCAAAGTTGAGCCTGCGCCCCAGGCCCCTCCGGAGGAATCGGGCGGGGGAGCGAGCGCATAAAGATGCCTCCCCCGGAAGGTGAGTGAGGGGGGATTCCGCCATCCGTCCTACCATCCCAGCCCTGCCTATCTTCCTATCCACGCTGCTTGATGGCACAGGGAGACAGATTCGGTGGGAGAAACAGGCTCCAAAGCGCTGACCAGGCCTGTCAAGATTTCCAAAAGACCGTGAGGTTCTATGAGCACATCTCGCAAGGACTACTATGAGATCCTCGGCGTCCCGCGCAACGCCACGCTGGAGGAGATCAAGCAAGCCTACCGCCGGCTGGCTCGTCAATACCATCCGGATGTAAACAAGTCTCCCGACGCCGAGGAGAAATTCAAAGAAATCAATGAAGCTTACGCCGTCCTCTCCGACGAGGAAAAGCGACGGATCTACGACATGTACGGCCACGCCGGCCTGGAGGGCCGGGGCCTCCGCCCGGAGCCGGCGGATTTCACGGATTTGTTCGCCGACCTGTTTGAGGATCTCTTCGGCTTCGGGCCGCGGGTCCGGACGCGTCGGGCACCCCGGCGCGGGGCCGACCTCCAGACCGAGGTGACGTTGACTTTCGAAGAGGCCGCCCTGGGGGCCGAGAAGGACATCGAAGTGATGCGCAACGAGCCCTGCCCTCGCTGCTGGGGATCCGGCGCGGAGCCCGGGACAGGACCCACGCGCTGCCCCACCTGCGGAGGGTTGGGGGAGGTCCGTCGGGTCAGCCAGTCGTTCTTAGGCTCCTTCGTCCAGGTCACCACATGCCCGACCTGCAAGGGAGTCGGGGAAGTGATCTCCTCCCCGTGCCGGGAGTGCGGTGGGGAGGGGCGGGTGCTTACCCGTCGGCGGATCGCGGTGCGCATCCCGGCGGGGGTGGACGATGGGATGCAGATCCGGCTGCCAGGCGAGGGGGAACCCGGGGAAAACGGCGGGCCGCCAGGCAACCTCTACGTCCAGGTCAAAGTCCAGCCCCATCCTTATTTCCGCCGCCGGGGGGATGACCTGATCGTCCAGGTCACGGTGAACGTCGCCCAGGCTGCCCTGGGGGATCGAATCCGGGTGCCCACCCTGGAGGGGGAGGAGACCGTGGAGATCCCACCGGGCACCCAGCCTGGCCATGTGATCCGCCTGCGCGGTCGGGGCATCCCCCACCTGCGCCGCAACGGGCGAGGGGACCTGCTGGTCGTGGTCCAGGTGGAGATCCCTACGCGTCTGACGGCGGAGCAACGGAAGCTCTTCCAGGAGCTGGCCCGCACCCTGCCGACAGGCGGAGTGCAGAAACCCGAGAAGGGTTTCCTGGATCGGCTCAAAGATCTCCTGGGAGGATAAGATCCTTCTTTAGCTCGGGAATTCAGGAAACAGGGAACTGTCTCTGGAGACTTCTTAGCCCTCGTGTTTTCTTTGTGGCCTTTCCATCGTGGGAAAAAGTTTTCCGGATACCTGGAGGCAGGCTTTATGGCGCTGGATCGTTCGGCGGTGCGTGCCTGGGTTGCCGGACAGCAGGCCGCAGAGGATCGGCTGCTCCGCGAGAGGGTTCATTTCCTGCTCCACCTGTCCCCGGAGCGCTCTCTGCAAATCTACCTGGGATTCTGGGCTCTCCGGCCCTCCTGGCCACCCACTCAGCCCTCGCCCCTCCTCTGGTCCATGCGAGAGGTCATTGCGCGTCTGAAACAAAGCGCTTCAGGAACATTCGGATGAACCCGCTTCGTGCCGCGGCCGAGATTGGACATTAACCCCGTGAAATCCGGTATGGGTGGAATGCAGTGGCTGGAGATCGCGGTCGAGGCGCCGGTGGAGGCCGCTGAGGCGATCGCCGAGGTCCTCTCCCGATATGCTCCTTATGGCGTGGCTTTCGATTACGGCCCCGTCCCCACGGAGGAAGCCGATTGGGAGCGCCCCCTCCTTCCACGAGATACGCTCACAGTTCTGGCCTATCTCCCCTTAACGGAAGGGTGGGAGGAAGCCCGGCAACGCATGGAGGAGGGGCTCTGGCATCTGAGCCAGATCCTTCCATTCCCCCCACCCCGCTTCCGGGTGATCGCTGAGGAAGAATGGGCAGAGGCCTGGAAAGCCCACTACGACGTGCTTCGTGTAGGCCCCTTTGTGATCCGGCCGACGTGGCGCGAAGCAGAGCTCCGGCCGGGGGAGCTGCTCATTGAGCTGGACCCGGGGATGGCTTTCGGCACGGGCACCCATCCCACCACCCGCCTCTGCCTGCTGGCCCTGGCCGAATGGCTTCAGCCCGGGGAGCGGATCCTGGATCTGGGAACCGGGTCCGGGATCCTGGCCATCGCGGCCGCCCGGCGCGGGGCCAGCCGGGTCTGGGCGCTGGATATCGATCCGGTGGCTGTTCGCGTGGCCCGGGAGAATGTCCAGCGAAATAGGCTGGCGGATCGTGTGGAGGTGGCCCGGGGTTCCCTGGAGGAAGCCCTTGCGCGGGGGGAGCAATTCGATGGGATCCTGGCGAACATCCTGGCGCCGGTGATCCAGCGTTTCTGTGAGCAGGGCCTGAGCGCCCTCCTGCGGCCCGGAGGCTGGGTCATCGTTTCAGGCTTTTTATGCGGGGAACAGGAGGCCTCGGTCCGCGAGGCCATGGAGGCGGCGGGCCTGCAGGTCTGCGGACGCTGGATGGAGGCGGATTGGGTCGCGCTGGGGGCGCGTCCATAGGAATTTAAACACCCGGCTTATGGGCTTGTTTAAGGCGCTCTATTTCCGCCCTAATTTCGTTAACAATCTCCTCATTATAGATCTGTTTTCTTCCTCCTCTCTCTGTAATCGAGAACACAATGAAGACTTTGCCACCCTTCTCACACTCAAAGCGCTCATGGGAACGCCGCATCCATTCCTGCCACTTATGCAGCTCCGGTGTTTGCCGATAAGTAATCGGCTTGATTTGAATTCCGAGCGCCTTCTCTCCGATCTCGACGTAAAAATCTACCTGATAACGACGATCCCATTCATCAGGCGCTGGCCTGATCTCTACACCCAATCTTTGTTGAAGCTGCTCATATACCGTTTTCTTCTCGGTCTGATACCCCTCAAAAGCTCGTCGGATCACGACATCCCAAACATATCGCAAGCAATCATCTTACGTAATGGTCTCGATTTCAGCGCGAAGCTGCTCGCTGATCTTTGCGTAGAGACGACCGGCCACTTCCTCCAGGTGCTCCCGCATGTCACGACCCAGCATCTCACCTTCCGGGCGCACGCGCTCATAATACCACCGCTCCCATTCTTCCAGAGTTTTTGAAGCACACTCCCGAATAGCCTCGGCGAGCTTGCCTACGTATTTCGGTCGGTTAAACTGCCACCGGTTGAAAGCAATGTTAAGCACCCATTCCTTTGATTTTGCCATCTCGCAGTTCCTCCGCCTGAATGAACTTCTTACGGAAGCGATGGGGAACCGAGCGATCCGCTTCCGCCAGGCCCATCTCGATCATCTTACGGTTGACAAATAGCCTGTTCGACAGATAGAGATAAACCGGGACAGGAGCGCCGACATCGACAGGAGGTTGATCGAAACGAAGGTAGACGGATTTGCCCAGAACAAATTTACGAAGATAAGCGATGGCCTGTTCTTTCCGTTCGGGAGGCACCCGGATTCCCAGGAGCTGCACCACCAGGCCGTTGCCCATCTGGAGGGTATGTTCATCCAGAATAGCGGTCACTTTGTAAAGCGCCTCATCATCCCAGTGTAGATGCTCTGGATCCACCCGGGGTTGCGCATCCTTGATCCGGGGGATATAGCCATCCGGGGGGTCTACGGGTGGCAATTCCCGATCCCGATGGATGATCTGAATCGACGGATGGAAGAGGGTATTCTGGGAAAGACCGAGCTTCTGGCGGATAATGGGCTCAAAGGCCCGCTGGATTTCATAGCCAATGGCCTTTCGGTTCAAACGGAGAGCAGCCCGAACCGTCGTGCCGCTGCCCAGGAATGGATCCAGAACGGTCTCACCCACAAACGAGAACATTCGGATCAGGCGACGGGGAAGCTCTTCCGGGAACATCGCTTCGTGGAGAACCTGACGCTCCCCCCCGAAATCCCAGTGGCCACTGAAGAAGCTCTTCCACTCCTCCCTGGTCATTTTCGAGGCCTCCCGAATCGAAGACGGGACGGGACGAGGCCGGCCCGGCTTTTTAAATAACAATATGAACTCATAATCCAGCTCCACCACTCCGTTGGGCGGATAGGGGAATGAGCCCATCACCGTTGCGCCCCCCGTCGTCCGCATCGTGGTTTTTTTCCGCCAGATGATGGCGCCCATGTAATCGAACCCGATCGTTTCACACTGGGCGATGATCTCGGCATGAAGGGGAATCACCTTGTATTGGCCGTAGATAACGGCGCGAGCGAACTGGTCTCCGATATTAATACAAAGCCGGCGGCCGGGCTGAAGGACCCTCCAGGCTTCTCGCCAGACCCGGCTTAAATCGATCAGGTATTCATGTAAAGTCTGGCCATACCCAATCTGGCCTTCCGCTCCATAGTTTTTAATATGCCAGTAGGGGGGCGAGGTGACGATCAGGGCCACACTTTCGTCAGGCACCTCTACCATATTCCGACTATCGCCAATGATCACCATCGCTTCCATAGCCAAGAGCACCTCCTGTTGCTCTGTTGCGAATGAGAAGGATGTGGGGCAGGACGCTTACACGCCCCCCACAGAAACCTCACGACTCGAAAGATCGCCACCATGAATGCTTCTTCCAGATTTGATTTTTGGTTTTGGTCCCTTGGGGATTCGGGGGCGAGCCGGGCGCCTTCGGCGCCCGGCTCGCCCCTAAAATCTCTTT
>Ga0105160_1001326_pt1 | contig 10081 bp, 8 predicted proteins | sample GXS110809BmetaG_FD_89591 | JGI IMG/M metagenome (GOLD analysis project Ga0105160, IMG submission 89591) | Hot spring microbial communities from Gongxiaoshe hot spring, China to study Microbial Dark Matter (Phase II) - GXS 110809B | ecosystem: Environmental > Aquatic > Thermal springs > Hot... | reverse complement strand
GGGCTGTATTCGAGGGTTCTGCCCTTGTCGCGCAGGATGACCGTGACGCGCGCGCCAATCGCGGGAATGCCCAGCCTGCCTTCCACCAGCAGCACGCGCGGGCGCACGACCTTCACGGTAGCGTCGAACTGCAGGTCTACCGGCGGCTGGGTTTCGGGGTCAGGACCATAGCGGCGCAGAAGATCGAGAATCGTGTCCTCCAGATTCTTCTGGCGCACATCGTAGAGGTTGCTCGCTTCCCAGTCCTTGCCCCGATCTTTCTCGGCGTCAAGGAACAGCTTCGCCCAGTGGTCAACGGCTTCATCAAATCGCCCCGATTTGAACAGGGCGTGGGAGAGCATATGCCGCCGCGCAGGAATCATATCTTTGTATTCGTTCGCGACCTGCATCCACGGCACGGCGTTCGTTGGGTCTTGTATCTTGTGGTAATACATCCAGCCCATCTCGAAGTAGAGATCCCACACAGCGGGGTTGTTCTGGATGCCTTCCTCCAAAAACTTGAGGGCCATGGGGATATAGCGTCGGTCAGAGCGTTGCGATTCGTCGGTGAAGTTGTAGCCCATATGCCACGCGCCCGTGGAGTAGACATCGATGTTATGGGGGTCAAGCCAGGTCACGAGGCGCAGCATGGGCAGCACAGCGTCGTAGTTGCCCGAATCGAAAAAGCCGTCGGCGCGCACCCACAGAATCGCCGCCATGAACTCACGGAAGCCCGCAACAGCGACCAGGAGCTGTTCGGGCGCGAGTCCAATCGGCGTCGCCTGCTTAGGCGCGTAGTTGCGCACCCAGAGCGGAAAGATACGCATCTGCAGCACTGCCTGCACAATCAGCAGCGCTGCAAGGACAATCCAGAGTTTACTATAATTGCGTTTCATTCGGTCTCACCTCGAAGTTCATCGATATCGATACCGCGCTCAGCCAGCGCAGCACGAATGCGGCGCAGTTCGGCTTCAGCTTTCTCTGCGCGAGTTAGCACTAAATTCCCGTCTCTGTCATACAGGCGCAGCCACTCGTAAGTACGCCCGTGATACTCGCCTTTCCACACGCCCAGGTACGCTCCCAGCACCTCGCTCCAGAGCCAGCCGCGCTCGTTTGGCTGAATCTGACGATAGCGCGTGCGCCTTGGCGACAGGCGATACCCTACCAGTCGCCGCCGAACGCGATCGTACATAAAATATTCCGGCGTGCGGAACACTTCGGCGTAGAGTCGTTTGTTCTCGCGCTCGTCTTTGTACCGCGTGCTGGGCGAGACAATCTCGATTATCAAATCGGGGTAGCGACCGTTTTCCTCCCAGACCGTCCAATTCCCGCGCGGTTTCGTACCGTCCACGCCTTTGACCAGGAAAAAGTCAGGACCTTTATATTTCGCCTCGCTCGTGCGCCCCGCCACATATTCCTTCACATCAAGGGCTTGCTCAAGGCTATAGTAGATGAACATATTCCCCCCGCAGAAGTAGTCTTTTGTGTCGCCCAGATGTTGACGCATAACATCATCCAGCAGGGGGATTTGCATCACATGGTAATCGCTTTCCAATGGAACGCCATCTCCTTCAGGCAGGTCGAGATTTTTTATTCGCTCAAGGAACTGCCAGTCGTCGCAGTGCGCCTCCGCACGGACGCGCGGCGGGCGTCGAGGAGGTTTCGGCTTGGCGACGGTAGCCCCGGCTGGCATAGCAATTGGATTATACCTAATCGGGTGCGACAGTGTTCCTACCGCGCATCTCTTCCGATGTTCAGTGCGACGGCATTCTTGCCGTCGCACCAAGTTCACATCTCACGCTGATTGAAGATTAGCATACTCGCCACGAGCAGCAACGCGATATACACAATCGCGTACGCCACCGTCTGCACCAGGTAAGCGAACTCGTCTGTCAGTACCTGCTCTGGATTGATAATCGGGTTCTGCACATTGAAGTTGGCGAAGTTGGGCAGGATGACGGTCAAGATCTGTACGGGAATGCGCGTAAGTGGCGTGACTTCAGGGTTGCGCTGGATGGTCTCCAGAAAGCTGCTCAGCAGGTTGCCCAGCAGGAACACGCCGCCCGACAGGAAGTAGTTCACCAAGGGCGAGACGAAGGTGGAAAAGAACAGCACCACCGCCGCCAGCAGCGAACTCTGGAAGAAGAACATAATCAAACCGCGTATAATCTTCGGGTCAAACTCGCCCAGCGCCATGCGCGAGGCGATTAGGAACACGATGCCCATCATCAGGTACATAAAGCCGAGCGTGCCGACCGCGCCGAAGAATTTGCCCAGCACGAACTGATACCGCTGCACGGGCTTGGAGAGAATCGTATAAATCGTGCGTCGCTCGATCTCGGTCGGAATCATGCCCGTACACATGATGATGGCGATGAAAGTGCCTGCAAGCTGAATCACGCCGAATCCGAAGCTGATAATCAGCGTGCGTGCGCCGCGCCCTGCTGCGAACGGCTCGAACGCCGGACTGATGAGAATAATCAGCAGCGCGACGAGCAGGATTACCATCAGAATCCGCTTGCGCACCGCTTCGCCGAAGGTCGCCCCCGCAATCGCAAAAGTCGCATTCATGCGTTTTTGCCTCCTTGAATGGTCTCCACGAACAGGTCTTCCAGCGAGCGTCGGTAGGGCTTGACGCTGATGATATGCCCGCCCGCCGCGCGCACGATGTCGATCACGCGATCCACCGAGCCGTTGTCGGGCTGCTCTACAATCAGGCGTCCGTCGTGCAGGCTCACCTTGCCGCCCAACTGCCGTATCGGCTCGACCGCGTTGTCAGGCACTTTGTCGGCGATGACCTCCACATGCCCGCCCGCGAGCAAATCCTCGATGCGCCCCAGCTGCACCATCACGCCGCGATTCAGAATCGCCACGCGGTCGCACACGCGCTCCACATCCGAGAGCTGGTGCGAGCTGATAAAGAGCGTCTTGCCCTGATCGCGCAGGTCGAGAATCATATCGCGAATATCGATGTGCGCAATCGGGTCTAAGCCCGCCGTCGGCTCGTCCAGTATCAGCAGTTCGGGGTCGTTGATGAGGCACTGCGCCAGCCCGATGCGTTGCTGCATGCCCTTGGAGTAGGTGCGCAGCGGCTGGTCGGCGGCGCGGGACAGCCCCACCCGATCCAGCAATTCGTTCACGCGCTTGCTGCGCTGGGGTTCAGGAATGCCGAACAGCTTCGCATAGAAGGTGAGAATCTCGCGCCCTGTCATGAAGTCGTAGAAGTAGGGGTTTTCGGGCAGGTAGCTGATTTTGTAATGGTTCTTGGGGTCGCCTGCGGGCTTGCCCAGCACATACGCCTCGCCCTCAGTCGGGTAAATAATGCCCAGCAGTACCTTAATCGTAGTGGTTTTCCCTGCGCCGTTGGGGCCGAGGAAGCCAAAAATCTCGCCCCGATGCACCTCAAGGTTCAGATTCTTGACCGCATCGACGGGCTGTTTGCTCCACAGTCCCGAATAGCGCTTGGTCAGATTGACCGTTTTAATCGCTAAATCGCTCATTACCGCCTCCTGTTGTGATGATGAGTGCGCAAGGATTATACCCGTTTCTCAGAGAGCGGGGGAACAAGGATGGCAAGCAAACTTTACAGGGATTTTGACAGGAAATCGCGCCTTGCTCCCGAAACTTTTCCCCGTAGGGGAGGTTGAAATGCGACCGCTAATTGGGATTGGGTTGCTTTGTGCGGGGCTGTTTGGGTTGGCTCGTGGGCAGCCTGTGGAGCCGCGCAGTTTCCCCGCGCTGAAGCTGAGCCGCCCGCCTGTCATCGACGGCGTGGTGAACCCCGACGAGTGGGCGGAGGCGTATGCGGTGGAGCGGTTCTGGTCGCCCTCGCGTCAGCAGTGGGGAGCGTTCCCCACGCGCGCCTACATCGGCTATGATGCAGAAGCCATCTATGTCGCCTTCATCTGCGAGGATCCTGAACCGAGCCAGATTCGAGCGCAGGAGACCAAACGGGGGGGCTATCTCGAAAACGACGATACGGTCATGGTGCTTATCGAGCCGCAGGCGCGCGGGCTGGAGCCGTACACTTTCACCGTGAACGCGCGCGGGGCGCAGTCAGACGATTTCCCCGCAGGCACGACGGAAAACATCCGCTGGCGCGGCGACTGGCAGGCGGCGGCGCGCATCGCTGAGACGGGGTGGAGCGCGGAGCTACGGATTCCCTTCCGAATCCTGCGCTACCCGCCGAGACAGAACCGCTTCGGCATTATACTGGAGCGATTCATCCCCCGCCTAAACGAGATTTACACCTTCCCGAACATGGGGGCGTACTATTCCGAGCGGCGTCAAAGCCTCTGGACAGGGCTGGAGCCGCCTCCGCCGCGCTATCCCGTAATCCTGCTGCCCTATTTCACGGGCGACAGTGACCCGAACCAGACCCGCGGGCGAGGCGGGCTGGACATCCGCTATATCGCAGGCGACCCGCTCACCGCACTGTTCACGCTCAAGCCCGACTTCCGCAACATCGCGGCGGATGTGGCGAATGTAGACTTCTCGTACACCGAGAAAGTGCTGGCGGAGACGCGCCCGTTTTTCCAGGAGGGGAGCGAGTTTATGCCCCCCCGCGCCGCCTTCTACAGCCTGCGCGTGCAGGAGCTGAACACAGGACTGAAAGCCTTCGGGACGCTGAGCGACTGGCGCTACGGGGCGACCGTGGGCGAGTATGAGTTTCAGGGGCGCAAGCGGCAGTTCGGCGTCGGGCGCGTGCGTTATCAGTTCGCAGAACGCTCGTTTATCAATCTGATTGGCGTGCGTCTGCAGGGCGATGTGCAGGAAGACACGCTCGGCGCAATCGTCGATACGCAGCGCATCACGGGCGAGGGCGAGCTGCGTCTGACCGCCGCCTACTACAAACTCAGCGGCGACCGCGACGGCGCGTATCAGCAATACACGCTGCTGCGCAACGCCCGCGAACGCCTGCCGAACTACCTGCTGCAGTACACCGACATCGAGCCAAACTACCGACCCCGACTCGGTTTCGCGCCCGAAACGGGCTATCGCGGGCTGAAGGTCGGCGTGTTGTGGTTCGATCGTCCCGAAAGCGAGCGACTACTCTATACAGAGACCCAGCTGACCGCCACGCGCCGCACGCGCTACGGCGGCGCACGACTGGACGAAGGCGTCTCCGCCTCGCAACAGTGGCTGTTCACCTCACTGAATCGGATTACGCTCAACCTGGACTATCTGAATCGCCCGCCGAATATCGACCGCACGCTGGGCGTCGAGTATGCGTGGAATGTGCTGGACATCTATCGAACGGGGAGCGTGTTCGTGCGTTTCGGCGACCAGAACGGCGGGCGCAGCCTCTACGCGCAGTTCACACAGGCGTATGAACTCGCGCCGCGATTCCGACTCAAGTTAGATTTGGAGAGCCTCGACATCGACTATCCCGACGCGCCGTCCGACCGCGCTCGCCAGTTGATTTTCACGCTGAACTACGAGATTGACCCCGAACGCGCGATTGGCGGCAGGCTGATTCTGAATCGGCTGGAGTTCGGCGGCGAGGTAGAGACCACCCGCAACTTCTACCTGACCTATTTGCAGCGTGTGCGCCGCGGGTTCGACCTCTACATCATCTACGGCTTGCCCAACGCGAGCCGCACGCAGAATCGACTCGCGGTGAAGCTCATCACGCCGCTGGAGCTTTGAACCGATTCCCGAACGGCGCGACGGAGGTATACTTCCGTAGAATGTCCAGAACTGCTACCCAGCAGCGCCGCGCTTCTGCAAAGGGGCGGACTCAGCCGCTTTCCGCGCCGATCCCGCCTTCGCGCTATCGGTTTACCCCAGAACAGTTCCACCGAATGGGCGAACTTGGGCTTTTCGACGATGATAATCGCTATGAGCTACTGGAGGGAGATGTATATCTCATGCCGCCTGAGGGTCCGGAACACGCAGTTTCCAAAGAATGCACTGTGAGCTGCTTTTATGAAGCGCCGCGGTCGCGGGTATGGCACATTCGTGTGGAGTCGCCCTTGCGTCTTGGCGACAGTGAACCCGTGCCCGATGTCGCGATCGTGGCGGGGCGATCGAGAGACTACACAGGCGCGCATCCCACCACTGCCCTCCTGGTGATCGAAATCGCCCGAACCTCGCTGGAGGTCGATCGGCAAAAGAAACTTCCAATTTACGCCCAGGCGAGCATCCCCGAATGCTGGATTGTCAATCTTCAGGAGCGTGTACTGGAGGTCTATCGCGAGCCAGCGAACCGTCGCTACAAGTCGGTGCGCTATTACACGCCTGATGAGACCATCCGCCCGCTTTTTGACCCGGAGATTACCCTCAGGGTAGCCCGCCTGCTGGGCGAGGATGAGGACTGTGCCGAATGAATTGCATTACCGCTTCAGATCCTTCGCCACGCTGAGCATCTCGTCGGCGGTTTGAATCGCGCGCGAGTTGACCTCGTAGGCGCGTTGCGCCATAATCAGGCGCACCATCTCGTCAACAATCTGCACATTGGAGGCTTCGAGGCTGCCGCCCGCGATGCTGCCGATGCCGTTCGTGCCCGGCGCGCCCTCAATCGGCTCGCCCGCAGCGGGCGTGAGGCGATAGAGGTTCATGCCGATACGGTTCAATCCCGCCGGGTTCACGAAGCGCACGAGCGTAATCTGCCCGATTTCCTCCACGCCGTCCTGCCCGCCTCGACGAACGCTAATCACGCCGTCGCGCCCGACCATAATCTGCTCTGCGTCGGGCGGGATGATAATCTCTGGCTCCAGCGGGTAGCCGTGTGAGGTGACCAGTCTGCCCTGCGCGTCGAGCTTGAATCCGCCGTCGCGCGTGTAGGCGACCGCCCCGTCGGGCAGCAGTACCTTGAAAAAGCCGTCGCCCTCAATCGCCATATCGAGCGGGTTGCCCGTCACCTGCAGTGCGCCCGTGGTGAACAGCCCGTAGGTGGCGGCGGGACGCGACCCCAGCCCGACCTGCAGACCGCTTGGCAGCTGCGTGCCGCCCGCCGCCGTCGCCCCTGCAGGACGCAGCGTCTGATAGAGCAAATCCTCAAAGTCGGGACGCACGGTCTTATAGCCGTTCGTGTTCACATTCGCCAGATTGTTCGCAATCACATCGATATTGAACTGTTGCGTCTCCATGCCTGCCGCAGCCGTGTGTAGAGCGCGTATCATAGTTGTCCTCCATTAGGAATCTGTGGCACGGGCGTCTCGCCCGTGCGCAAGTTGTGCTTGCGCGGGACGCCAAACTACGCCGAGTAGCACGGGCGAGACGCCCGTGCTACTATAGCTTCGCCAGTTCGTTAATCGCTCGTCCCAGCGTCTCATCGTGGGCGTGAATCGCCTTCTGGTGGGTCTCGTAGGCGCGGATGAGTTCAATCATGCTCACCATCTCGCGCACCATGTTCACATTCGAGGCTTCCAGCGCGCCGACGGCAACGCGCGGGTTCGCGACGGGCTGCGCCGCGCCGACGAAGTAGCCGTTGGGGTCCTTGGCGAGGTTGCCCTGCACAATCAGCACCTGCCCGACCTGCGCGCCGTTTGATAAGATTGCGCCGTTTTCGCCAATCTGTATCGCGGCGGTTCGGGGAATCTGAATTGGCTGATTATTCGCGCCCAGCACGGGATAGCCCTCGCGCGTGGTCAAAACGCCTTGCGCGTTCAACTGGAACGCCCCGTTGCGCGTGTAGCGCACGCCCTGCGGGGTCTGAACCGCGAAAAAGCCCGCGCCGTCGATTGCGAGATCAAGCGGGTTGCCTGTCGTTATCAGCGCTCCGGGGCGAAAGTCGGTGTAGAGTTCGCGGAGGATTGCCCCTGCCGAGAGCGCGCCAATCGGCTGGGACTGCGCTCCCTGCACGCGATAAAGCTGTCGTTCATAGACCGTCTCGAACACGGGGCGGTCAGCTTTGAAGCCCGTCGTGTTCAGGTTCGCCAGATTGTTCGCTATCGCATCCTGCGCTTTCTGTCGGGCTGCCATTCCCTCGGCAGCCACATACAGTCCGCGTAGCATCAGCGGGGATTATCGGCAGGGGCGGCGCGATTTTATACTCTAAAACGCGACATACGCCGCCAGTCCGTGAACGCCCCCCTCGCGCCCGAAGCCGCTCTCTTTGTAGCCGCCGAAGGGGCTGGCAGGGTCGAACTTGTTATAGGTATTGCACCACACGACGCCCGCCTTGACGCGCGAGGCGAACTCCAGATACTTGCTGCCCTTGTTCGTCCACACGCCTGCCGACAGCCCGTAGCGGGTGTTGTTTGCAATCTGCGCGGCTTCATCGGGCGTGCGGAAGGTCAGCACGCTCAGCACAGGACCGAAAATCTCTTCGCGGGCGACGGTGTGCGCCATGCTGACCTTCGTCAGCACCGTCGGGCGATACCAGTAGCCCTTTGGGGGCAGCGCACAATCGCATTGATACAGCTCCGCGCCTTCCTGCACGCCGATTTCCACCAGACGCTCGATTTTGCGCAGCTGCGGCAGGGAGTTAATCGCGCCGACATCGGTGTTCTTATCCAGCGGGTCGCCCACACGCAGCAGCTGGATGCGCCGCCGAAGTTTGCGAATCACGAGGTCAGCGATGCTTTCCTGTACCAGCAGGCGGCTGCCCGCGCAGCACACATGTCCCTGATTGAAGTAGATGCCGTTCACGATGCCCTCGATTGCCTGGTCGATTGCGGCGTCTTCGAAAATCACATTCGCCGCCTTGCCGCCGAGTTCGAGCGTGAGCCGTTTGCGCGTGCCTGCGACGGCTTTCTGAATGAGCCTGCCGACCTCGGTGCTGCCCGTGAAGGCGATTTTGTCTAAGTCGGGATGTCGCACGAGCCATGCGCCCGTTTGTCCGTCGCCCGTAACGATGTTCACCACGCCGGGGGGCAGTTCGGCTTGCTGGAACACCTCGCAGAGCAACAGCGCGGTCAGGGGCGTGGTCTCGGCGGGTTTCAGCACCACCGTGTTGCCGCACGCCAGCGCGGGCGCAATCTTCCACGCCGCCATCAGCAGGGGAAAGTTCCACGGGATAATCTGCCCCGCCACGCCGAGCGGTCGGGGCGTGCGCCCCGGAAAGGCGTATTCCAGCTTGTCCGCCCAGCCCGCATGGTAGAAAAAGTGCGCCGCCGCGAGGGGAATGTCCACATCGCGCGACTCGCGGATGGGCTTGCCCCCGTCTAAACTCTCCAGCACAGCGAACTCGCGCGAACGCTCCTGCAGGATTCGAGCGATGCGGAACAGATACTTCGCGCGCTCCTTGCCGGGCAGCTTGCTCCAGACCTGCTCGTAGGCGCGCCGCGCAGCTTGCACGGCGCGGTCGATATCTTCAGCGTCGGCGTAGGCAACCTCCGCGAGAACCTCCTCATTAGCGGGGTTAATCGTCTCAAAATAGCGTCCACTGCGGGGTTCCACGAACTCGCCGTTAATGAACAGTCCGTAGCGCGGCTGGAGTTTGACTATCTCGCGGGCTTCGGGCGCAGGGGAATACTGCCACACGCTGCCCTGCGCTGCCTGTCCGTCCTGCCCGTTCCGACCGTTGCGACGCATAGCAGGATTATACCGCGCCTTTTGACATCTCATTGGATGGGCGTGAATCGAAACCTCGATTCAGGTACTCTATTCGAGTGGAATCCAACAAGGAGGCGACGATGACCATTTTGCAGGAAAAAGATAGACAGACTTTGCAGCAGCGGTTTAGCGGTTTGCAGAACACGGTGAAGCTGGTCGTGTTCACTACGAACGAGCAGCCTGAGACCAGCGAGCTGTTGTCGCAGATTGCGCAGGAGTTAGTGAGCGTTGGGGGCGGCAAGATTACCCTGGAGCAGCACAGCGTTGACGCGGAGCCGACCGTAGCGCAGGAGTATAACATCACTTTTGCGCCCGCGATTGTGGTGCGCACGGAAGAGAAGGACTACGGAATCCGCTATCTGGGTGTGCCTGCAGGCTTCGAGTTCGCATCGCTCGTGGGCGCGATCGAGGATGTGGGCAGGGGCGACCCTGGTCTCTCGCCCGACAGCCGCCTGATGCTGGCGAATTTGCGCAATCCTGTGCATATTCGCGTGTTTGTGACCTACGGCTGCCCGTACTGCCCCGCCGCTGTGCGACTGGCGCACAAGCTGGCGATGGCGAGCGACCTGATTACCGCCGAGGGCGTCAGCAGCGAGGAGTT
>Ga0105160_1001324_pt1 | contig 10086 bp, 14 predicted proteins | sample GXS110809BmetaG_FD_89591 | JGI IMG/M metagenome (GOLD analysis project Ga0105160, IMG submission 89591) | Hot spring microbial communities from Gongxiaoshe hot spring, China to study Microbial Dark Matter (Phase II) - GXS 110809B | ecosystem: Environmental > Aquatic > Thermal springs > Hot... | reverse complement strand
TTCGAGGGAGTGATAGACCTGATTTCGATGCGCGCGATCCGCGGCGTGGGAGCCAAAGCCTCCGAGTCGGAGGTCCCCGCCGCCCTGCAGGAGCAGGTGAACCGCTATCATGAGTGGCTGGAGGAGTCGGCAGCGGAAGGTGATGATGAGCTCACGCTCAAGTATCTGGAAGGCGAGCCCCTGACATCCGACGAGGTACGTCGCGGGCTCAAGCTGGGCATCGCCAGTGGCAAGCTGATGCCCGTGCTGTGCGGCTCGGCGTTCAACCTGAACGGGCTCACCGCACTGTTGGACTTCATCGTGGGCGAGTTCCCCTCCCCTGCCGATATGCCGCCCGTGAAGGGCAAAAACCCGCAAAACGGACAGGAGGAAACGCGCCAGCCCAGCGACAACGAACCGCTGACGGCATTCGTGTTCAAGACGATGGCGGACCCCTACGTGGGCAAGCTCACCTACTTCCGCGTGATGTCGGGCGTGCTACGCTCCGATAGCCACGTCTGGAACGCCAACAAGGAGCGCGACGAGCGCGTAGGGCAGATTTTCTTCCTGCGCGGCAAGCAGCAAGAGCCGACGCCCGCCGTGCATGCGGGAGACATCGGCGCCATCGCCAAACTGCAGGAGACGAGCACGGGCGATACGCTAACCGACCGTGCCAAGCCGATTATCCTGCCGCCGATCGAGTTCCCTGCGCCCGTGTACAGCGTGGCGATCCGCGCCAAGAGCAAAGCGGACGAAGACCGCTTGGGACCTGCCCTGAGCCGCCTGGCGGAGGAAGATCCGACCTTCCGCTACTACCGCGACCCCGAAACGGGGCAGACGGTTATCTCGGGGATGGGCGAGTCGCACCTCGACGTGGTCATCGAGCGCATGAAGCGCAAGTTTGGCACCGAGGTGAACATTGAGGAGTTGCGCATCCCCTACCGCGAGACCATCCGCAGCAAGGCGCAGGCGCAGGGCAAGCACAAGAAGCAGACGGGTGGACGCGGGCAATACGGCGACTGCTGGATTGAGATCGAGCCGTATCCCGATGGCGAGTTCCTGTTTGAAGACCGCATCGTAGGCGGCGTGATTCCCAAGCAGTACATTCCCGCCGTCGAGAAGGGCGTGCGCGAGGCGATGCGCCGCGGCGTGTTGGCGGGATACCCGGTGGTGAACGTGAAGTGCGCCGTGTACGACGGCTCATACCACACGGTGGACTCCTCGGACCAGGCGTTCCAGATTGCGGGTAGCCTGGCGTTCCAGAACGCCGCCGCCAAGGCGAACATGGTGCTGCTGGAGCCGATTCTGAAGGTGGAGATCATCGTGCCCGAGGAGTTCCTGGGCGACGTGATCAGCGACCTGAACGGCAAGCGCGGGCGCGTGATGGGCACCGAAAGCGCGGGAACCGGCAGACAGAAGATTATCGCCCTGGTGCCGCAGGCGGAGATGGTGCGCTACGCGATTGACCTGCGCTCCATCACGCGCGGTCGGGGGCGTTTCTCCACCGAGTTCTCGCACTACGACGAGGTACCTGCGCACATCGCGCAGCAGATTATCGAGCGCGCCAAGCGCGAACGCGCCGAGGCAGAGAAGTAGGCGGTCGCCTGCGTTCGGTTTCGTGGCTCTGGAGGGCGAGGCTCCTGCCGAGCCATGCTGAGCGAGTGGAGGGAGCGCACCCTGGTGTGCCCCTCCCAGCGTGCCACGTTCATTGGGCAGCACGTCGTTGCTGCGAGGGTGTCTGAGAAGCGTGGTGCACTCATCAGGAGGGAGGTACCTGTGGCAAAAGAGTGTCTGAAAGTAAAGGCGCGACGTCCGCAGAAGTTCAAGGTGCGCGAGTACCATCGGTGCAACGTCTGCGGTCGTCCTCGCGGGTACATTCGCAAGTTCGGCTTGTGCCGAATCTGCTTCCGCGAGATGGCGCATCGCGGGCTGCTGCCCGGGGTCAAGAAGTCGTCGTGGTAAGCGGATGGATACCTTCGCCGTGCCTGACAGGCGCGGGGCGAACCGTCCATCGCTCATCGAAGGAGGAAAAGGAACATGCCTGTCAATGACCCGATCGCGGATATGCTGACCCGTATCCGCAATGCCAACATGGCGCTCCACGAGACGGTGGAACTGGATGCGTCCAAGATTAAAGTGGAGATCTGTCGCATCCTGAAGGAAGAGGGGTATATCAAGGACTACGAGGTGATCGAGGCAAAGCCTCAGAACCGTTTGCGCATCACCTTGAAGTACGGCGCGAGGCAGGGCAAGACGCGCGAGCGTGCCATTACCAACCTGCGTCGGGTGAGCAAGCCGGGCTTGCGCGTGTATCGCAAGGCGAAGGACCTGAAGCCCGTCTATTTCGGTTTTGGCACGGCGATCGTGAGCACCTCGCGCGGGATCATGACCGACAAGCAGGCGCGCCGCCTGGGACTGGGCGGCGAGGTGCTGGCAGAGGTGTGGTAAACTAGAGTTCGCGCCGGGAGGGAGTGTGGTCGCATGTCACGCATAGGGAAAAAGCCGATCCCCATCCCGCCAGGGGTGGATGTACAGTGGGAGCCCGGGCGCATTACGGTTACCGGTCCGCTGGGTACGCTGACGAAGGCGATCCCTGCGGAGATGAACGTGCGCCGGGAAGACGGTGTTCTGCTGGTGGAGCGTCCTAGCGACGAGCGCCACCACAAGGCGCTGCACGGCTTGACACGCACGCTCATTGCCAACATGGTGGAAGGGGTTACCAAAGGGTATGAGCGTGTGCTGGAGGTGGTGGGCGTGGGTTACCGCGCGCAGCTGGAGGGCAATCGTCTGTCGCTGAGCGTCGGTTTCGCCCAGCCGAAGGTGATCGAACCGCTGCCGGGCATCAAGTTCGAAGTCGGGCAGGACGTGAACACCCGTATGCCCCTGATCACGGTCAAGGGCATCGACAAAGAGGTGGTCGGACAGCAAGCAGCACTCATCCGCCGCGTGCGTCCGCCAGAGCCCTACAAGGGGATGGGTATCCGCTATCGTGGTGAGCAGATTCGCCGCAAGGCTGGCAAATCGGGCAAAGGCGGTAAAGGCGGCGGCGGCAAAGGGAAGGGGAAGTAAGCCATGATCAAGCATAAACACATGGCGCCCCGTCAGCGGGGCAGATTGCTGCGTCACGCGCGAGTGCGCAAGAAGATTCACGGCACGGCGGAGCGCCCGCGTCTGGCGGTGTTTCGCAGCCTGAAGTATATCTATGCGCAGCTGATCGACGACGAGCGTGGGCACACCATTGCTGCCGCCTCGTCGCTGGAGCCTGTGCTGCGCAACTCGCTGCCCAAAACAGATAACATCGAAGCCGCTCGCGCTGTTGGTCGGCTGCTCGCCGAACGCGCGATCGATGCGGGGATCCGTCACGTGGTCTTTGACCGCGGCGGCTACAAGTATCATGGGCGCGTGAAGGCGCTGGCAGACGCCGCACGAGAGGGAGGACTGGAGTTTTAGCGATGGCACGAATCGATCCCGATACCCTGAACCTGCAAGAGCGCGTGGTGCGCACCAACCGCGTGCAGAAGACGCACAAGGGAGGGCGCACCATGAGCTGGAACGCGCTAGTAGTGGTTGGTGATGGACAGGGGCATGTGGGCGCTGGACTGGGCAAGGCGCGCGCTATTCCCGACGCCATCCGCAAGGGCGTGGAGGATGCAAAGAAGCGCCTGATCGAGGTGCCCATTGTCGGCACGTCCATCCCGCACCAGGTGGTGACTTCGTTTGGTGCGTCGACGGTGATCCTCAAGCCCGCGGCGCCGGGTACGGGCGTAGTGGCGGGCACGTCGATGCGTGTGATCTTGGAGGCGGCGGGCATCAAGGACGTGCTGGGCAAGTGTCTGGGGTCGCGCAACCCGATCAACGTGGCGTGGGCGACCATGAAGGCGCTGCAGATGCTCAAGCGTGCCGACCAGGTAGCGCAAATGCGCGGCAAGCGCCCCGAAGAGGTCGTGCCCTGGATGCGCAAATATCTGGAAGGCAAGGAGGAGGGAACCGCCGATGGCTCTTAAGATTACCCTCGTCCGCAGCCCGATTGGATACAGCAAGCGCCAGAAGCGCACCGTGGAGGCGCTGGGCTTGCGCCGCATGAACCAGAGCGTGATCAAGCCCGACAACCCCGCCATTCGCGGCATGGTGCGCAAAATCAGCCACCTGGTCGCGGTGGAGGAAGTGGCTGACGAGCCTGTGGCGCACGAGGCAACAGCAGAGGAGGCGACAACCGATGTATCTGCATGAACTGGCACCGAACCCTGGCGCCAAGCACCGACGCAAGCGGGTGGGGCGCGGCATCGGCTCGGGACATGGCAAGACCGCCGGTCGCGGTACCAAGGGACAGAAGGCGCGCGATCAGGTACCGCTGACCTTTGAAGGCGGTCAGACTCCCCTGCACCGCCGCCTGCCTCGCCTCAAGGGGTTCAAAAACCCCACCCACAAGGAGTACACCATCGTCAACGTCGCCCTGCTCGAGGAGCGCTTCGAGGCGGGCGAGGTGGTGAGCCCGGAGGTGCTGTTGGAGCGCCGCATCATCAAGAAGCTCGAAAAAGATGGGCTGAAGGTGCTGGGTGAGGGCGAACTGACCAAAGCGCTCACCGTACGCGCCCATAAGTTCAGCAAATCCGCCGAGCAGAAGATCACGGCGGCGGGAGGCACCGTGGAGGCGATTTAAGATGCTGGAGACGCTGATAGCTGCCTGGAAACTACCCGACCTGCGCCAGCGCATCCTGTTCGTGTTTGGCGCGTTCGCCGTGTACACCCTCGGATTGCACATCCCGGTGCCGGGCATCGACCATGCGAAGATGGAGCAGCTGTTCGCGCAGGGCGGTGTGTTCGGACTGGTGGACGTGTTCTCAGGAGGCGCCCTGCGCAAGTTCACTATCTTCGCGATGGGCATCGTGCCCTACATCAACGCCTCCATTATCATGCAGCTGCTGGTGGCGGCGATCCCGCAGTGGAAGGAGCTGCAGAAAGAGGGTGAGACGGGACGCAAGGAGATTGCCAAGCGCACGCGCTACCTCACGGTAGCGCTGGCGTTCTTGCAGTCGCTGGGCATCAGCACCACGCTGGTGCGCTCGGGTATCCTGACCGCCAACTGGTGGCAGCTGCTGGTGACCGCCACGGTGCTCACCGCGGGCACGATGTTCCTGCTGTGGCTGGGCGAGCAGATCACCGACAAGGGTATCGGCAACGGCATCTCCCTCCTTATTTTCGCCAGCATCGTGGCCAGCCTGCCCTGGCAGATCTCCAAGGTGTGGGAGTCGGTGTCGCTGATGCATGCCTGGATCAGCCTCGTGCTGCTGGCGGTAGTGTTCCTGGCGACCATCGTGGGCATCGTGTATGTCACGCAGGCACAGCGCAAAATCCCCATCCAGCACGCCCGACGCATCGTGGGGATGCGTCAGGTCGGAGGGCATACCTCGTACCTGCCGCTCAAGATCACGATGGCGGGCGTCATCCCGATCATCTTTGCCATCTCGCTGATGCTGCTGCCCTATACCCTCGCCCAGGCTATCCCGGGCGATACGGGGTGGGTGTACTACCTGAAACGGGCAGCGGACTGGATCACGCCCAGCGAGAGAAACCCGCTGGCGCTGATCCTGTATGCGGTGATCATCGTCATCTTCACCTACTTCTATACGGCAATCCAGTTCGATGTCAACGACATTTCGGAGAACCTGAAGAAGTACGGTAGCTACATCCCGGGCATCCGTCCTGGCAAGCCGACGACCGACTACCTGGACAAGGTGGTATCGCGCATCACCTTCGCGGGAGCGTTGTTCCTGGCAGCGGTCGCGATTGTCCAGTACATCGCCCCCTGGCTGACAGGAGTCGGCATCGGTACCTTCTCGCTGGTGGGAGGTACCTCGCTGCTGATCGTCGTGGGCGTAGCGCTGGACACGATGCAGAGCATCGAGGCGCAGATGCTAATGCGCAACTACGAGGGTTTCCTGCGCGAGTAGGGACCTCGAGTGCCGTCATGCTGAGCGCCAGCGAAGCATCTGAGGATTCTTCGCTTCGCTCAGAATGACAATCAGGCGCTTAGAATGACAAGTAGGCTCTTAGGATGAAAAGCGGACGCGCGGAATGACAGAGGGCGTCTGAGAATACGGAACACAAGGGCAGGTAACGACCGATGATCTGGATATTTCTGGGTGCCCCTGGGGCGGGCAAAGGGACGCAAGCGGAGCGCCTGCAAGGGGATTTTGGCTTTGTGCAGGTGAGTACGGGTGAGCTGCTGCGAGAAGCCATGCGGGCGGGCACCGAGCTGGGCAAGCGGGTACAGGAGTACATCACCCGCGGCGAGCTGGTGCCCGATGACCTGGTGGCGGCGGTGTTGATGGAACGGCTGGCGACGGGCGACACGGGCAACGGGGTGATTCTGGACGGCTTCCCCCGCACGGTACGCCAGGCGGAGATTCTGGAGCAGATTCTGGCGAAGCACTGCTGGCAGCTGTGTGGAGTGGTGTATCTGGAGGTGCCAGAGGAGGTCGTGCTGGAGCGACTGGGCGGCAGGCGTAACTGTCCGCAGTGCGGAGCCAACTACCATGTGGTGACCCTACCTCCGAAGGTGGAAGGGCGGTGCGACCGGTGCGGAGCGGAGCTAGTAGTGCGTCCCGATGACACGCCAGAAGCCATCCGCAAACGACTGGAGGTGTACCACCAGCAGACGGAGCCGCTGGTGGCTTTTTACCGCGATAAAGGGTTGCTGGAGTGTATCGACGCCAGTGGCGAGGTAGATGAGGTATACCAGCAGGTCAAGAGGGCTGTTTCGCGCCGCTGGCAGCAGTGTTTGGCCCAGGGATGATCATTCTGAAAAGCCCGGCGGAAATAGAGAAGATTCGTGCGGCGGGGAGGGTACTGGCGCGTATCCTGCGCACGTTAGGCGAGTCGATTACGCCTGGCGTGACCACGACGGCGGACCTGGATGCGCTAGCGCACCTGTTGGCAAAGGAGGCGGGCGCTCGCCCGGCGTTCAAGGGATATATGGGCTACCCGGCGCACATCTGTACCTCGGTGAACGACCAGGTGGTGCACGGTTTGCCGGGCAACCGGGTGCTGATGCCGGGCGATATCGTGGGCATTGATATGGGTGTAGAGCTGGACGGCTACTACGCCGATGCCGCTATCACTGTGCCTGTCGGGGAGATCAGCGCCGATGCGCAGCGTTTGCTGGAGGTGACCCGCCAGGCGTTGTATGTGGGCATCGAACAGGCGCGGGTAGGCAACCGCATCGGCGATATCTCGTCGGCGATCCAGCGGTTCGTGGAGAAACACGGTTATTCGGTGGTGCGCGAGCTGGTGGGTCATGGCGTGGGGCGCAAAATCCATGAAGACCCGCCAGTGCCGAATTTCGGCAAGCCGGGGCGAGGACAGATTCTGCGCGAGGGGATGACCCTGGCGATTGAGCCGATGGTGAACCAGGGCAAGCCGCAGGTGGTGTGCCTGGAGGACAAGTGGACAATTGTCACGGAAGACGGCAAGCTCTCTGCTCATTTTGAGCATACCGTCGCGATCACGCGCAAGGGTCCGCTCATTTTGACGGTAGAGTGACCGCCCCTCAGATGGGGAGGAGGGAGCGATGGCGAAGAAGCGGGAGCCGGCGGAGAAGGAGAAAGGGCTGCAGGTGGAGGGCACGGTGATCGAAACCCTGCCCAATGCGATGTTTCGCGTGCAGATACAGGAAGGTCATGTCGTGCTGGCACACGTGTCGGGCAAGATGCGGATGCACTTCATCCGCATTTTGCCCGGTGACCGGGTGCTGGTGGAGCTGTCGCCCTACGACCTGACTCGCGGGCGGATTATCTATCGGTACCGATAGTGGGGTCGTGTCGTTCGCACGGGAGACGCCTTGCTCCAAGGCGGGTGTCTTCGGTATAATAGATGTTTGCGCGCCCCTGGGGGGCAGTACGTGCAGGGAGTGGAAAACGATGAAAGTGCGTCCTTCGGTGAAAAAAATCTGTAACGATTGTAAAATCATTCGGCGCCGGGGTGTGGTTCGGGTGATCTGCAAAAAGAACCCGAAGCACAAGCAGCGCCAGGGAGAAGGAGGCAGGTCAGATTGGCACGTATTGCAGGTGTCGATTTGCCACGCGACAAGAAGATCGAGTATGCGCTGCCGTACATCTACGGCATTGGGCTGTCCAGCGCGCGCAAGATTCTGGCTCAGTGTGGGATCGATCCCTCCACACGGGTGCGCCAGCTCACCGAGGGTGAGATCAGCCGCCTGCGCGAGGTGATCGACCGCGAGTATCGGGTGGAAGGCGAGTTGCGCCGCGAGGTGCAGCAGAACATCCGTCGCCTGATGGAGATCGGCTGCTATCGCGGTTTGCGACATCGTCGCGGACTGCCCGTTCGCGGTCAGCGCACGCGCACCAACGCGCGTACCCGCAAGGGACCACGGCGCACCGTTGGCACCAAGCGGAAGAAGAAGTAATCGGGGAGGCACCGTCTCATGGCAAGGAAAGTGGTTACCACACGGCAGAAGGTCAAGCCGAAAAAGAACATTGCGCGCGGGGTGGCACACATCCACTCGACGTTCAACAACACCATCGTGACCATCACGGACGTGAAGGGCGACGTGATCGCCTGGTCGAGTGCGGGCGTGGTGGGGTTCAAAGGCGCGCGCAAGGGCACGCCGTTCGCCGCGCAGATGGCGGCGGAGGACTGTGCGCGCAAGGCGATGGAACATGGCGTGCGCAAAGTGGATGTGCAGGTGAAAGGTCCCGGTCCCGGTCGGGAGACTGCCATCCGCGCGCTCCAGGCAGTGGGACTGGATATCCTCTCCATTAAAGACGTGACCCCAGTACCACACAACGGTTGTCGCCCACCGAAGCGACGCCGCGTGTAAGGTGAGGAGGAGTTCTACTCGATGGGTATTCAATCGCCGAAGTGTCGGTTGTGCCGTCGCGAAGGAGTGAAGCTGTTCCTGAAGGGCGAGCGCTGCTATACCAAAAAGTGCGCCATTGAACGCGAAGGTCGGCGCAAGCCGCCCGGTCAGCACGGCGAGATGGCTGCCAGCAAGAAGCTGACCGAATACGGTAAGCAGCTGCGCGAGAAGCAGAAGATGAAGCGCATCTACCGGCTGGAAGAGCGTCCCTTCCGCCGGTATGTGGAGGAAGCCATCCGCCGCCCTGGTGTCACAGGCGAGAACCTGCTGCAGCTGCTGGAGATGCGCCTGGACAACGTGGTGTATCGGCTGGGACTGGCGGTGTCGCGTGACCAGGCGCGCCAGCTAGTATCGCACGGTTTCTTCACGGTGAACGGGCGCAAGGTGAACATCCCGTCGTACCAGCTGCGTCCGGGAGACGAGATTGCGGTGGCGGAAGGCAAGCGCGGCTCCGAGCCGATTGCCAGCAACCTGCAGTCGCGCGGGGCGCATATCCCGGATTGGCTCACCTTTGACGCGACGACGCTGACAGGACGTGTGCTGGCACGCCCGACCCGGGAACAGATCGATACCGACGTGGAAGAGCAGATGATCATCGAGTTCTACTCGCGCTAAGGACGGGAGTAGAGCGCACGGATGGACAACATGCCGTAAGGAGGCAAAGGGTCCCGAAGATGGCAGACACATTTCTGGTGCCACGCATCGAAACGGTGGAGCAAAGCGGTACCTACGGCAAGTTTGTCGTAGAACCGCTGGAGCGTGGCTATGCGACCACCCTGGGCAACGCGCTGCGCCGGGTGCTTCTGTCGTCCATCTCGGGGGCGGCGGTCACCGCGATTAAGGTGGAGAAAGTGCTGCATGAGTTCTCCACGATCCCCGGGGTGAAAGAAGACACCACCGAGCTGATCCTGAACATCAAGGAGCTGGCGGTGCGTGCGCCGGGCGGAGGCAGACCGAACGAAGTGATTACCCTGACAGTCGACGCGCAGGGCCCGGGGGTGGTCACGGGCGCCGACGTACGCTGCCCCGACGATGTGGAGATCGCCAATCCCGAAGCATATCTGGCAACCATCAGCGAGGAGGGCGCGACGCTGCGCATGGAGCTGTATGTGCAGCGCGGCAGGGGCTACGTAGCGCCGGAGAAGGTCACCCTGCCCGACACGCTGGCGAAGACCATCGGCGTCATCCCGATTGGCGCGATGTTCTCGCCCGTGCGCAAGGTGAACTAC
>Ga0105160_1001321_pt1 | contig 10101 bp, 6 predicted proteins | sample GXS110809BmetaG_FD_89591 | JGI IMG/M metagenome (GOLD analysis project Ga0105160, IMG submission 89591) | Hot spring microbial communities from Gongxiaoshe hot spring, China to study Microbial Dark Matter (Phase II) - GXS 110809B | ecosystem: Environmental > Aquatic > Thermal springs > Hot... | reverse complement strand
GGAGAAACATTTGCGTTAATTGACAATGTTCCACTCTTTCTTAGTAATATAATATTTGAAAATATGAAAGTAGGAATAAAAACTAGATATTTTGACATTGAAGGAAGGGGAGGAAACATAAGCGAAAGTATATCAAATTTAGTAGGGAATGCCATCTATTACTATAAAGTAGTAGAACTAACTAACAAAATTGAAAAACTTAAAAAATACTTAGAGCAACACAAAGAAGATATACCTCCAGATATCTTTGAAAAATTAAAAATGTTTATATCAAACTAGTAATATGTCAAAGCGTAAAAGGTTATCATCTTTAAAGAAGAACATATACAATTATCTATCTACGATTTATGCGGGAGAGATGGTTCTACCAAGACCACATGTAATATTTTGTTATGAAGATATGAGTCCATCAGAAGTTTTATTAAAGTTCAAAAGATATAGGTATTCAAGACTACCAATAATCAACAGAGATAATGAAAAAATAGTTGGGTATATTTATCATAAGGACTTTTACGATAAGTATATTGAGACAAATGGTAATTTTGACATATCAGTAGTAAAGAGAGAGATACTATTTATACCTGAGAATATGAACGGATTAGATATCTTCAATCTAATGAGAGAAAAGTTTACGAACATTGCAGTAGTAGTTGACGAATATGGGAATCACATAGGTATAATCACATTGGAAGATATTATTGAAAAAATCTTAGGAGAAATACTTGACGAAAGTGATAACAAAGATGATGAAGAATTTGAAATAGAAAAGAAAAGTGAAAATGAATACATAGTAAGTGCGTGGGCTCCAATAGAGCAAGTCGCATCTGAAATAGGACTTGAAATAGAAGAAGATGTATATGAAAATATGGATGTAAGAACTGTTGCTGGATTTCTTATGTATATATCTGGAAGCATCTTAAAGTATGGACACATCTACGAATATAAAAACTTTGTTTTCAAAGTAATAGAATTAGAGAATAATAGACCTTATAAGATACAAGTTATGAGGAAGTAGTATGACAATACTAGGAATAGAAACATCCTGTGATGAAACCTCAGTTGCTATAGTTAGAAACGGTAAAGAAGTATTATCAAACATAGTGATATCACAAATAGAATTTCACAAAGAATTCTATGGAGTATTACCAGAACTAGCCTCTAGAAAACACTTAGAGTTTATCAACATTGCCTTAGAAAAAGCGTTATCAGAGAGCAAAATTTCATTAAAAGATATTGATAAAGTTGCTGCAACATTCGGGCCGGGGTTAATTTCTTCTCTTCTTATAGGAGTAAATGTTGCAAAAACAATATCATTTTTCTACGATAAACCTCTTATAAAAGTTGATCATGTTGAAGCACATTTATTTTCTCCTTTTATTGAACACGATGTAGAATTTCCATTCATCGGTTTAGTAGTTTCTGGGGGGCATACTAATCTCTTCATAGTAAAGGATTTCTACAATATTGAATTAGTAGGATATACAGTAGACGATGCGGTAGGAGAAGCGTTTGACAAAGTAGCAAAAATGTTAGGTCTTGGATACCCCGGAGGACCTATTATAGATAAACTATCAACACAAGGAAACAAAAACGCTTTTAAATTTCCTCTCGGAGCAGTAGAAAAAGAATATGATAAATATAACTTTAGCTATAGTGGTCTAAAAACAAGCGTTCTATATACGATAAGGAAAATAGAAAACTTAACTCCCCAAACAATTAATGATATATGTGCTTCTTTTCAAAAATCTGCGATAGAAGTTCTATACTTAAAAGCAAAAAGATTGTCAAAAGAGACTGGAATAAAGAATATAGTAGTAGCAGGAGGAGTATCAGCAAACTCCTACTTAAGGGAAATATTCCTAAGTGATAAGGATATAAAGTGCTATATTCCTTCTCCAAAATACTCAACAGATAACGCAGTAATGGTTGCCTCTTTAGCCTTTTTCAAACCTATTGAAGCATCAATAGAAGATGATGTATATCCTAGACTAGCAAATATAGTAAAAGGCAAAAGGAATGTTTAAAAAAACCGGTAGGATAACCTACCGGAAGGATTATATAACAAACATAATAAGTATTGCTATTGCAATACCATATATTGCTATTCCTTCAGCAAGACCAATGAATATCAAGCTAATACCAAACATTTCGGGTTTTTCAGCTATTACGGATATTGCGGATACACCGATAGGACCTACAGCTATACCCGCACCTATAGCTGCTAAACCTACTGCCAAAGCAGCACCAACATACTTAAGCCCCAAAGCAAGAGGATCTTGTCCGGTAGAAACTTGAGTAGTTCCTTCTTCAGCAGCAAAAGCATTACCCACTACAACAAAACTCAATACTATTGATAAAACTAATATTAAGCTACCTAAAATCACTACTCTCTTAAGAGATTCCTTTCTTTTTGAAACTATAGCCCTACCTAAAAGATAAAAGTATATACCCGCTGCTAGAATAACAACTCCAAATAATATTATTCCCGCCATTATTTCCCTCCTTTCTCGGAATTTTAAATTACTCAAAATCACTTTTACAAAATACTAACTCAAATAAAATACTTCATAAATCAAAAATTCATAGAAACCATAAATTAGTTTAAGTTCTCAAAAATACCAAAAACTTTCAACACCATCTATAGATTTTAGTTTCGTAGATACTTCGGAAGAAGGTTTGACTGTATATAAAGAAGAAGATTTGAAATACTTTACACTACCATTATTCCTTATGGCAATATAAGTAATACACTTTCCGGGATTCTCTTTTATTATCTTCTTTATATTTAGTAGACTCTCTGAAGTTATATTACTAGAAACTATTATGTGCAATTCGGTAATTCTCTCATTTTTAAATTTTTCAAACTCAATAACTTTCAGTCCTTTTAAAAACACTTTACCTGAAGTAGTTCTTGATGTTATACCCTTAAATATCAACACCTTATTTTCTTTCAGTATCTCATCAAATTCTTTAGTTGCATTCGGAGATAAGCTTATTACAACTTCTCTATCTTTTGGATCTATAATTTTTACATTTGCAATTTTACCCTTTATCATATCCTTTTTTTCAACCTCTAAAACGATTCCTACAATTGTAAAAGGACAACCTTCAGGCAAAACCTCTATCAAACTCGGATCAAAAAGGGTAAAGTTCTTTACCTTTTTCCAATATTCCTTAATCGGATTATAAGATAAGAATAATCCTATAGTTTCTTTTTCATATCCTGCTATCACTTCCTTTGATAAAGGAACTTCACCAGAAAGTATATCACCTACTGTCAAATTTCTAGTCATCTCACTTTTAGCCTTCTGCTCTTGTAAGAACAGATTATTTTGCCCTAATTCCTTATCCCTTGATATACTTGAAAAAGCAGATATAACTTTTTCAAGCCCATTCAACAGTTTTTCTCTTTCTGGATACAAAGAATCCAGAGCACCTGATTTTATCAATGTTTCATACGAATTCTTCTTTAGAAATCCAATAGTCCTTTCAAAAAACTCTTCAATACTTTTATAAGGGCCATTCTTCTCTCTATCTCTTATTATATCATCTGCTGAAGCTTCACCAAATCCTTTTATCCCCATAAATCCATACCTTATAGCAAAACCTTTTTTAGTCTCTTCAATATCAAAAAGTTTTTGACTTTTATTCACATCAGGTGGTAAGACCTTAATATTCATTCTCTGAGCTTCAATAACATACTTAACCATCTTTTCAAACTTACCAACCTCAGAGTTAATCAATGCTGTCATATACTCAAGCGGATAATGTGCTTTTAGGTAAGCAGTCCTATATGTTACTATAGCATAAGCCGCACTATGAGACTTATTGAAACCATACTCTGCAAATTTTTCTATTGTATCAAATAATTCTTGAGCAAATTTTTCATCATAACCTCTATTAACTGCTCCTTCCACAAACAAACTTTTCATCTGATCCATTATTTCTTTCTTTTTCTTACCTATTGCTCTTCTTAGGTTATCTGCCTGCCCCAGAGTAAAACCAGATATCTTTTGAGCGATTTTCATTATCTGTTCTTGATAAAGAATAACACCATAAGTCTCTTTCAAAATATCTTCTAAATCCGGATGAGGATATTCAATTTTTTCGATACCATGTTTCCTATTGATATACTGTTTATCCATTCCAGACCCTAATGGACCAGGTCTATACAAAGCAAGGGCTGCTATTATATCTTCTATAGTAGAAGGTTTCATATTCTTTAACATTTCCTTCATTCCATCTGACTCTACTTGAAAAACTCCATCCGTTCTACCTGATGAAAGTAAATCATATGTTTTTTTATCATCAAGAGGAATTGAAGATATATCTATATTAATTCCTCTAGTCTTTTTAACTAATTCTATGGTATCTTGAATAACTGAGAGATTAGCAAGCCCTAACACATCCATTTTTAAGAAACCCAGTTCTTCAAGATATTGAGCAGAAATTTGAGTAGATATCGTTCCTTCTTTAGGATCCCTATATAATGCTATATATTCATGAATTGGAACAGAAGATATAACTATACCTGAAGCATGAATAGAAGCATGCCTTACAATACCTTCCAGTTTTTCTGCAGTTTCAATCCATTCCTTTTCTACCTGAGAACCATTAGTAATTATTTCTCTAATTTCTGCTACCTGAGTCTTTGCTTCTTCAATACTCTCTACATTTGAAAGAGATTTAGCGATGATATCAACTCTGTTTTGGGGTATACCTAAAACTCTACCTACATCCCTTATAGCAGCTTTAGTTTGTAAAGTTCCAAATGTTATTATATTAGCAGTATTTTCCTTACCATACTTATTAGTTAAATATTCAATAACTCTATCTCTATCTCTATCCGCAACATCAACATCAATATCCGGCATACTTACTCTTTCAGGATTAAGGAATCTCTCAAAAAGCAGATTATACTTTATAGGATCAATTTCTGTTATACCTGTAGCATATGTTATTAATGCTCCAGCAGCAGAACCTCTACCAGGCCCTACAGGTATACCTTGAGATTTAGCCCAGTTAACAAAATCTTGAACCACCAAAAAGTAATTACTAAACCCCATATTCTTTACAACTTCCAACTCATAATTAGCTCTCTCTATATACTCATTAGGCACATTCCCCTTAAACTTATTCTTCAATCCCTCAAACACAATTTCCCTTAACTTACTATCTGCATCAATATCTTTGTTATCATCTTCATAATACTTAGGCATAAGCTCCTTATTGCCAAACGGGATTTCCAAATTACATTTTTCCGAAATCTCAAGAGTATTAGTAAGTGCTTCTGGTATTTCTTCAAAATCTTTCCACATTTCCTCAGAAGACTTAACATAAAAGGAATTGTTATAAAATCTAAACCTATCAGTTTCAGATTTCTTACTACCTGTTTGGATACATAAAAGCACATCATGAATCTCTGCATCTTCCTTTGTAGTATAATGAGCATCACCAGTTGCCACCATTTTAACACCCATCTCATAGGCAAGCTTAACCAATATAGGATTAACTACTTTTTCCTCCTCTAACCCATGCCGTTGTATTTCTATATAAAAATTATCTCTTCCAAAAGTTGAAATATACCAATCAATAACCTTTTTTGCTTCCTTAATATTATCTTTCAAAATCAACTGAGGTATTTCCCCAGCTATACAACCACTCAAAACTATTAATCCATCTTTATGAGCTTCCAATAACTTTTTATCAATTCTAGGTTTGTAATAGAATCCTTCAAGATAAGATTTAGTAACAAGTTTAACCAAATTCCTATAACCCGTGAAATCTTTAGCTAGTAAAACTATATGAGAATATTGTTTATCTATTGAATCTGGATCTGATTTTATAACTTTTTCTTTCCTATACATATCGTCTGTCAAGTAAGCCTCTACTCCTATTATTGGTTTTATACCTTTCTCCTTACAAACTTTGTAGAACTCAATACTCCCAAAAAGATTACCATGATCTGTAATAGCCAAAGAGTTCATACCAAACTCTATAACCTTATCAACAAGATTTGATATCTTATTAGCACCATCAAGCAAACTATATTCAGTGTGAATATGTAAATGAACAAACTCTTTCATAATAAAAATTTTAAACAAACCAGTCTTCAAAAATTAAATTTTTCCAGAAACCTTTATATACACTAGATACCTCCTAAAAACTACTTCAACACAGTAATAAAATATAGAATAACAGAAAAATTTCTTATAAAATCTATAAGTAGGTTAAGATATGAGAATTAGATATAGTTTACTTATTGTATTTTCATTGGTATCTCTAATATTTTCAATCGGAGTAATATTTGCAAGTTTACACAGAACATCCCAACTTTTGAATAAATATTTCCCTGGATTCTTCATATACCATACAAAAGTTATAAACAGTTATGATATACCAGAATGGTGGGAAGGAAGAAAATCTCAAATACCAACTAAAGCAATACTAACAAAACTTAACGACAAAGAAATAAGAACTCCTAAAGATTTCTGGGAAGAAATCTTGAAAAATACCAACAGAGAAATTGAATACAAAGTAGAGTATGTAGTAGATAAAGAAAGGTTTATAAAATTCATAAAATCACAAAAATTTGAGATGAAAGACTTCATAGCATTCTTCTTTTTTTGGCAAACTTCCGGAATATTAATCCTAATCTTAGGAATAATAATATACCTAGGTAATAGAAGTAAAAAGGGCGAAATGTGGTTAATAGCATCAGTATTGACTGGAATAAACTTTATAACAACACCATCAAGCTCAATATTATCAGATATATTCCTTATAACATTCATAGAAAGGTTAACATTCTCGTTTTTTCCGGTAAGTATGTCATGGTTATTCCTAAACTTTCCTTTGAGAAAATTCAGAAAACAAACCAGAATAATAATTATATCCATTATTTCCAGCTTGGGTGTTTCATTCTTCTTTATATCAACTTTAGGGTATCTTGAAATAGAAGAAGTCGCTAAGCTTCAAGAAATATATTACTTTTATCCCGGAATAGGTGGAATATTCGCAGTAATCTCACCAATATATGACTATTTAAGAACTAAACGACATAATCTATACTTATTTTCGCAATCACTACTACCATTATTGATAGGGTCTATTATATTCATACTAATACCTTCAATATTCGCAATAATGACTACTTTTTTATACTTACCATCATACTATGTGCCAATGTTTGTAGTAGGTTTCCCCATAATGGTTATTCTAACTGTTATGTCAAATGTTATTCCTACATTACGAGAAATATCAATAAGTTTAGCAACAATACTGGGTATCTCAATAATAGCCGGTATAACATATTTACTTCTATTCAATATAATGCCTTCTCATAAACCTACAATCTTTATCTTAACAACCTTCTTTTTTATCCTAGTATCCTTCAGAATATTCAGATTCATAAGGCAAAATATCAAGATAAACACAAGAGAAATAAACAAAGAGGTCATAAACATAATATTTGACAAACTCTATAGAATAGATACTATAAGCAAGTTCATAAATCTCACAAATAGCGAACTAAGTAAAATACTAGGATTTGCTTTTTCAAAATTCGTTTCTTACAAATTAATACCCAAAGAATTAAGAAAAACTTTCTTCATATCAAAAAGCTATATATTTCAAAAAGAAGACATAGAAAACTGTTGTCAAGAATCTATAACTCCAACATTGAGAAAAGTAATTGAAAACAGTAAATACATAATAACAATCAAACACAAAAATAGATTTTTCGGCATAATAGCGCTAGGAAAGAAGATAACGGGAGATTATCTAACAAACCAAGAATTAAAATCCCTTCAAAACATTTCAAAAATCTTAAGCATTCACATAAACTCTATAGTGGACATAATACTAAGAAAAAAAGGTAAAAAATTACTCAATCAAGAATCTCACGGTATAAGCAATATAATAGTAACCTCTACTCTAGTGCCGACATATATTGAAAAAGATAATGTTAGGCTAAGAACGATAATAAAAGAACAACTTGATAAGCCAACCGTATTCAAAGCAAAAGAAATAAAAAACGAGATTTTCTTTTGTATAGTTTGGATTATTCCAGAATCTGTTCACACATTCATACTTTCGTCAATCATAAAAGGATTTATTGAAGAAAAATTTTATTCAGGTAAAATAAACATTCATAGATTACCTAGAGAAATAAGAAACATAATATCAACTAGCAGTCCTATTGAAGTAGATACTAACATAATATGCGGTGTAATAAAACAATCTCAAAAAGATATGGATGTGGTAAACGACGGAAAAACTTCAATAGTCCTAATAACCAAAAAAAATTCTATAATACCAATGCCAATACATAAAAGATACTTCAACTTCTCAAAAGTAAAGGATGGTGATAGATTTTTATTTATTACCGGTGAAGAAATTATAACACAGATACAAGAAATAAAAGAAATGGATGTAAGAAGGTTAAACCCTCAAAAACTATTTTATGATATACCTGATAAGTTCATTCTAGAAATTAGCTTTCATAATATAGATAATCAATAAACTTTTTAATTCCTTCAAAAGGTCCTACCACAATGATTGACATATTCTCTGTTAAAACTGTTGTTGCCTTAACATCTATCTTTTCAACGAAAGATTTTGAAACACCTTTTTCCAAAACCACAAAATCTTTTTTAAAAGCGAGTAAAATATTCACATTAAACCTATTTCTTAGATCCAAATCACCAACTTTTCTATTACAAACTTTAGAACCCGGGAGAATATTAACCTTAGCAACAAAATAATCTTCTATAAAAGGTAAAACATTCTCAACTGGTCCAAACTTTAGAAGAATTTCACCAACTGTCCTGAAAGCAATATCATACGAAGGAACAATGTAATTCACTCCTAACCTATTAAAAATGCTTTCATACTTTTTGCTAGGAAGTATTACTAAAACATCAGCTCCTTGTTCTAATAAAATTGTTGATATGTTTATCATATCCAAAATATTTTCATCACTCAATGAAACAATACACTTATCAAAATTTACAACTTCCTTTTCCTCAAAAAATTTTCTATCAAGCTTAGAATAGTCCTCTATTTTCTCAAAGTTATCGGTGAAGTTTCTATAATCATTCTCTGAAACCAAATATATATCAACTCCACTTTTTAAAAATTGCTCAATCACTATTTCAACTATGTCTCCTTCTCCTACCAAGAAAACTTTCATAAAAGAAGTATAAAACTAAATCCATCAATTTATCATCTAAATTTTACCACTAATATACATACATCATCATCCAATTCTTCTTTAGAAAACTCTCTCAGACGCCTAAGTATAAATTCAACCATATCTCTAGGTTCAAACATCCTAATCTCCAACAAAATTTCTCTAAGTCTATTTATCCCAAACTCTCTTCCTCTTTTATCTATCTGTTCTATGAGTCCATCAGTATACAATACAAGAATATCCCCACTCTCTACCTCTATCTCTTTTCTCTCAATATGAATTTTTTCAAACAATCCCAGAGGTCTCACACTTGCAGATAACGAAATCACTTCCTTATTTTTGACTAACATACAAGGAACATGCCCAGCATTAACATAAAACAATCTAGATTTATCAGGAACATATACTCCTAAAAACAAAGTTAAAAATGTCAATATATTCTCTTGGTCATAAAACCACCTGAATATGTAATAATTCACATTTCTAACAACTTTAACCAAAGTTTTTGAAGTTATATCAGACGTATTTAGTATTGCTTTAACCATCATAGAAACTAATCCCGCGGATATACCTTTACCTGATACATCACCAACAGCAAATGAAAAATTATTACCCCTTTTTATAATATCTAAATAGTCTCCACCAATATTATACGCAGGTATATAAACCCCATAAGATTCAAACCATTTATTACTAATGTAATCCGTAGGAATAAGTTTATTCTGTATCTGTGAAGCAATTTTTATATCTTCTTCTAAAACCTTTTTCTTCTCTGTATCATTAATAGTCTTAAACATAAGGGCAACAATGTTGATAAATTGAGATAAATAAAACATATTTTTGAACTTTACATTACTTGAATAAAATAAAACTAACCCTATAAGTTGGAAATTAGGAGAATATATTGG
>Ga0105160_1001320_pt1 | contig 10106 bp, 9 predicted proteins | sample GXS110809BmetaG_FD_89591 | JGI IMG/M metagenome (GOLD analysis project Ga0105160, IMG submission 89591) | Hot spring microbial communities from Gongxiaoshe hot spring, China to study Microbial Dark Matter (Phase II) - GXS 110809B | ecosystem: Environmental > Aquatic > Thermal springs > Hot... | reverse complement strand
CTAGAAACAGTTATCATTGTCACATCATGGCCATGGCGAGCTAGCTCTCGGCTGAAGTAAAAACTGCGTTGATACGTACCAACTCCTCTAAGATTGAAATTAAGCACTAAGATCTTCATATGCTACAATCCCATAAGCTTGCTAGTCGTCTCGCATTCGCTTCATCATGGACACTTTTTCCAATGGGGAGATAAATGACGTTCTCATAATCTTTCAATTCTTTCTCCAGGATTCGCCAACAGTCCATAACGATCATGCCTTCCTTTCCTCCAAAATGAGTGCGTCTCAAACCACGAAACACAGGATCGGGAGTGGCAATCACTACTATCTCAGCACGGGATAAACAATCCTCCAAGGAGTCAAGAATGATAACTTGTTCCCCTAGTTCCGCGCGTGCTGTCTCATTCGCAAGCGGATCGTAGCCAATCACATTAGCACCAAGTTCAGAAAGCATCCTGGCCAGTTGGATACTTTGAGACTCTTCTACAACGTGAGAGAATGGTTTGTAGGCAAGCCCCAGTATTGCTACTGTTGTGTCTTTGCGAACAAGAGGCCGCAGAATCTCCACAACCCGTTTGGGGAGGGAGCGATTAATCCGATCTGTTATCTCCGCCTGCTCAGCCTGACAACCCAAGGCACGGGCGATAAATCCAAGAGCAATGTTGTCCCTGGGGAAGCAAGGGCCGCCATAGCCAAGGGCTCCCTTGAGATATTTGTGACCAATGCGACTATCTGCACCAATTGCACTTGTCACTACATCCACATCTCCTCCAGGCAGCTGCTCGCAAAGAGCGGCTAGCACATTAGCAAAGGTGATTTTCATTGTTATAAACGAATTCACCGCGATTTTAGCTAGCTCTGCGTTCTCAATGCTCATACGATAGCATGGCGCATTATTTTCCAGAATTTGTCTGTAGCAAGTTTCCAGCAATGCCCCACTTTGCTCATCATATTCGCCTATCAACACAAAATCTGGATTCAAAAAATCGTGAATGACACTACCCAAAGCAATAAATTCTGGGCTGTAACACAACCCAAAATCGCGACCTGCCATCTTGCCCGATTCTTTTTCCAGAATCGGCAGCAATCCAAAGCGGGTAGAGCCAGGCAAAACCGTACTTGTCAAAACGACAAGATGATAATCATCCTTATCCCTCAAAGCATGGCCAATTTCACGGAAAGCTCTAGCTGCATACTGCAGAGAAAACGCACCTCTTTCGTCACTAGGAGTTGGTACAACAACAAACGTAACATCGGAGTTTAGAATCGCTTCGCGATGATCCAGAGTGGCTCTTATTCTCTCTCTGTTGATCGCTATCAGCTCTTCAAGACCCGTTTCTTGAACTGGGGCATGACCTGCATTGATTGCCTCGATAGTACGACGATTGACATCTACCCCAATGACATGAGCTCCTTTAGAGGCTATCGCCGCTGCCATGCTTGCGCCTAGCTTGCCAAGACCAACAATGGAAAATTGGACGCTCATAGGAAGTCTCCGTAGTATTTTATTTGCTTACAGCTGGTAGATACTGCGTATAAGGATTCTTAATTCTTATAGCAGCGCGCTGAAATTCATTGACAGTTGTTGAGTAACCAAAATTAAGTTCAACGAAAAGAACTGACATTTCATGTGCCCACTTGCCATCAAGAGATTCTGGAGCTTCTACTGCAATAGTTGCATCTCTCACCAAAATCACGTCAAAATTTTGTCCTTTAGCCTGTATGATTCCTATCGGTCTGACCAAAACGCACATGTTACTTGCATAACCAGCATAGATCAGAGTTTTTATTCCTCTGTTCCTGAGATTGTTAAAAACAGTGATATAATCATATTCATTTAGAACAATTTCACCATCCCTAGGATGCACCTCCGGATGAATCGGATTGCCATGAGGTGCATGTATGACTACAATTCCTAGATCCCTAGCTGCTTGAAGCAATGGTACTATCCTGTTTCTAACATTTTCTTCCTGACGAGCCATAAAACCATCATTAGGATGATATGCCCATACGTCTATCAATATGAGAGCTATCTCATCGGTGAGGAGATTTAACGTCCGAAATTCGTAAAACCCATCGCGCTCTGTATCATAATCTTCTGTCTTTACTGATTGTTGGAATCTCCTAACTGGTAACTCAAGCATAACAGTTTGGGATTCTGGAGTTGGCTGATAGAGAATAATTGCTTGAAGGAAACACCAAACAATTCCAACCGCGATCAACACAATGAGTATGCTTAACTTCTTAGTGATCCACCCACTTTTGAATTCGAGATTTTGCATGTAGAGCCCATACCGCCTTTTATCCATATTCGATGACCAATGCGACTCATTGCCCATATCTAGACATTGGCAGCAGTCTTCCAACAGTTTACTTAAGGCACTAGCCTCTGTTTTCATGCTTTCCTCACCTTCACATAGAATCCTGCACATAGTAGTCCAGGTGATAATGACACAATCGCACTACGAAGGGAACGCGGAAAAACCAGGTTAAACAATTTCCACAATGGCTGGATAACGTACAACCCTACCTTACCTCGTCTCGAAATAGGCCTTCCGTGTGCTTTCTTCCATAACTGCGGTTCCAGCCACATGTCCGGGTTGTTGTAGTGTGCTAAGGTTCCAAAATCCCAGAACCATTTTTCTGGACGGAAGCCTGCAGCATGAAGGAATCTTCGAAAGCCTTTATAGGTGAAGAATCGGATATGCATGTAGTTCCACTCTTCATTGTAGCAAGAATGATCACTTCCAATAGATTTCCACATTAGTCCCTTCCCTAGCAGGATGCGGATACGCATTGGAAGATAGAAGTGGTTTGGAACGCTGATAACAACGTAACCATCATCCTTCAACACTCGTCGAACCTCTCGCAAGACAGCTATCGGCTCTAAGACATGCTCCAAAATGTCCTTACAAATAGCTACATCAAATACACCATCCTTGAAAGGCAAGGTTGGAGACAAATTAAGGTCTCCAATCACACCTACCACTCCATGACGCTGTGCAACATACAGACCACTCAGAGCGTGATCCAATCCAACGACTTGGTTTGCACTTACTAACCACCAAGTATCATTGGCTGTGCCACATCCCAAATTCAGAATGCGCCCCCCGCGTATCTCTAAACCATCAGCGATCTTCCGATCCGGAAAGCCATACTCGTCATCAGCGCTCTGATAAGCCTGCTGGTAACAATGTTGCTGGGTAGTAACCAGTCGTGACCTCATGCTAAAGATCTGCATACAAAGATAGAATTCACTCCTATCATGCGCCCAAACCAGGGCCAGCTTAACAAAGCCCTGTGAGAAAACAAACCAAAGGGCAAGAAATATAGCCAGCGATGAACATCTCGTCCATATTCGGCTACTAATCTCAGGCCGGCTCGTTGGATCAGAAACCTCCAGTGAGAGGGAGGTAATAACCTTTCATCTCCAAAATGCTGCACTTTTAAACGATGGTTTGGCACATCAAAGATAACCCACTCAGCAACTCGCGCCTGCTCTTGCAAAGCTTGAACGATCTGTTCATCGGGAAAGTGCTCCAGAACACCTTGATGATAAGCTAGAACGAATGACCGTCCTTTCCACGGCAGGGACAGCATATCCGCTTTCATTACCTCCAACAAACCTTGCTGGATCCAGTCTGCGTACCGCTTCTGCACTCGCTCAACAAGCACATCATCAATATCAACCGCCGTTACTCTATATCCCAAATCTGCTAGTAATACAGCGGTGGTTCCGCTACCAAAGCCCACTTCTAATACTTGACTGCTAGCAGGAATGTAGGCTTGAATGACCCAAATAAATTGCCGCAGACGAATGGCATTGTTGAAGATGGTTTCAGATCTTAAATATTCTGGCCAGGTCTTCTGTTTCATACTGGTTTCTCCTCTGCTATCTTCTTCCGACCCACTCGAATATCAGATATCAGTAGCAAGCCCACGCTTGCGATCAATATGAAAGCTAACAAGAGCTGCACAAGCAAGTGGACACTGAGAACCGGTAAAAGCCACCAAACATTAAAAAGGACCAAGACCCAGAGGGTCACAGGAATCAACGCCAACTTCCAGTAGTAGTCCAGAGGATAATAACGATGCCCTACCCACAACATCAGGCTCGTGATCAGCATCCATGCTATCAACCATGCCCAGGCTGCACCGAACATCCCATAAGCAGGTGTGACCACATAATTAGCAGCGATATTACTCGCAAGCCCTATTGTGTAAATTAAGGCAAAGTGCTTAGTCCGCCCACTTAGATAGATGCCGACTGCAGTTGGGTATTCCATCACTTGAACTGCTCGCACTAGAAGCACAAACGGGAAAACAGCCGTTGCTGCCGCGTAGGAATCCGTGGCGAAGATAGAAAATAATAGAGGGGTGAACAAGACAAAGAGCAGAGCAGCCGATAACGACACAACCAGAAGATAGGATAATATCTTTGAGTACACAAAACGAGCATTCGGCTGTTTGGCAATCTGAAACATCAACCCACCCCAGGCTATGCCAAAGGGTTGATTGACTAGCATCTGAAACACATTGCTAATCTTGATTGCCACACCATATAAGCCGATCTGCTCCATCGTGCTGTAGAGGCTCAGAAAATATCGTCCCGAAGCATCCAGCATCATTGCCATCAAGGCGCTCCAAGTTAACGGTAGTCCGTAACGCAACATAGCAGCAGCAATAGGCCAAGCAACCCTCAAGTGGCCAGCTAAAAAGACAGGAGCTAGGATCACCAATACTCCCAAGCTATTGCCAAACAGTCTCCCCAAAAAGATACCATTCAACCCTTGACGTTGAGCCGCAATGAACCATAGACTAGCTCCTACGATCGCTAGTAGCCGAATCAATGCAGCCGCAGAAAAGATTGCCGCCTTCCGGCGCGCACGCAAATCTGTGAGAAGCAGACCCTGAACATTCTCCAACACGACAATTGGCAACAAGGTCCATGCAAAACTTCTCTCGGGAATCTGTAACCAGCGCTCCCCCAGTGGACTCGCAACAACAATTGCTAACAAGCCACCACCTACGAAGGCAGCTAGCGATCCTGTGATCAACGTTGAGCCAAGAATCGTTCCACGTTGAGTACCTCCCAAATCCGCAAACCATTTTAGGTAGGAAACACCCAGCCCCAGTTGCGTCACCGTAACTAGAACGAGAATGGTTATATCCACTAGGGAATAAACCCCGAATTCTGCTGGCGATAGATAGCGGGTGTACAGAGGGAGCAATACAAAGTTGCCCAGCCCGATCATTAGGACCCCAGCTAGGTAGATTGCTGAATCGCTGGCCAGCGTGAAGAGAGAAGACAAAACAAAGCTCTCTACCCGCTTATCAAAAAAGGGCAATCGCAAGCGAGTCAAAATCATCGCAATGCAATCCAATCTACAAACACTCGATACTCTGTTGCATCTGCCAAGGGTTCAGGCTCGTCGATGCTGATAAGGATCTCTTCTAGTTTTCTGCCCTCCAGCGGAATAGACCACACATCCCACTCTCCTGGCACTGGCTTGTAATTCAAGGGGCGAGAACGCGTCCCGTCCACTACAACTTCTAGTGTTAAAAGCGTGCCGGGATCGCCCTTGATACGTAACAAAAGGTAGCGAGAACCGTCGAGCAACACTTGGGGGTAGGATAAGAGAGCTAGTCCCTGACGCTCATTCACGAGATTCTGATAAGACATTTCCAAAAAGCCGTTGCTGACCCCAATATGCCCTTCTGGTGTGTTGTTACACCAAGGACAAGGACGCCAGGACTTCAAGGCAGCAAAACTTTCCAGAATCAGCAACGATTGATCCCTGAAATCCGTTGGGAACGTGTCCAGGTGCTCACTCTTCAGCAGATACTTTCTCTTATACCATGCCATCGCCTCCCCATATCGCTGCGCTCGCCGAGCCTCCTCCTCGGCCCAGGTGAAGTCCTGTGCTGTGAACCCTCCTTCCTTCCACGCTGCTTCTGCACGAGCCCAGCAGGAGGCAAGTTGACAACGAGCGGATGCCGTCGAGACCAACTGAAGATCTCCCCAGCCAACCACTTGGCTGTTCCCTTCGCTGGAGTTAAAGTCTACGCTCAAACCAAGGCTGATGGTCCTCCCAGACCACATGCCTAGATCCACTTGTGCAGGCCACCAGCCTCGACGAAGATCTTCGTGCTGCATTGAAAGGCTCAACACTTTCTCCCCGTTGACCCGCACATTATAAGACACTGGCTCTCTAGACGCAAGATGGAGATCTGCAGCCATCCAGAAGACGAGGCTTGTCGGCGTTACGGGGAGCGAGAGCTGAAAGGTCAGCGTAGTGGGTGCACCCACAAAGAGAACATTTCGGCTGATTGGTTCCGAGGGAACCCACCAATCACTCCACACAGCGGGCGCATCTGGGCGCGCCCAGGTATCATGCTTAACAGGTGTGGACGCAACACTCAACGGCGCCTCCACTGAAGTCGCAGGAATGAGCACCAGCTTTGGTTGTGTGTTGTCCACTAGAAAAGCACCTTTGATCGAGCGCGGCATAGCCTCTTGCTCAACCCAGGGAAAGGTGGAAACAGGAGCTAGGCTTTCGTAAGCCAGTCCCAGCTCCCACCATGCAAGAGGATGTTTAGGCCGGAGATGCACAGCTCGTGAGAAAGCAACAATCGCATCTTCAGGGCGGCCTAAAAGCAGAGCTGTTCGACCTAACCAGCGGTGAACGTGAGCATTGCTCGCGTCAGCCTCAGCAGCCGCGCGAAAGTGCTCAAGAGCTTGAGCTGCAAGCGCCTGCGCTTCGCCTCGGGCAAGTGTCTCTGGGATCAGCCAGTTTCCTTCGTCCCTCTCAAGCGCGTCCTTCTCCACCGAAAGCGCACGGGCTAGAAGACGCACCCCTTGCTCTTGGTGGTAGAGCGCCAGAAGCTTAGGCTGCAAAGCTCTCAAGCCCACTGCAAGCGCAATCGCAGCGCAAACGGCAAGAGTTGCCAAAGCGAGGCGTGCGAAAAAACTGCGATTGTGTTCTAAGCCTGTTCCTCGGTCAACGCTTCGAGTAACGCCACGCACAGCACTGTGCCGGGGTCAAGTTTACCCTCAGTGCGCTCACCGACCCAGCTTGCGCGCCCAACGTTGCTGCGCAAGGGGATAGCGTCATCGCGCCCTTTTCGCGCAGCAGCGAGCATCGCTTGTGCCGCCTGCGCGAGCGATTGACCGCTCTGCACCGCTGCACCAAAGGCTTGACTAGCGGGGATTAACGCATCGAGGATGGTTTTGTCGCCTAGTTTGGCTTTGCCGCGCTCCTGGATCCCAGCAGCTGCCGCCTCGAGCATACGCGCCAACGCAGGCACGTCGAGCGTTGCTGCACCTTTCACCTCGCGCCCCATGCGCATCAACGCAGTCGCTAGCAACGTGCCCATCGTGCTCGGCGCAGCACGGTTGAGCGCCATGCCTGCGTTGGCGAGATACTTGCCGAGATCATCGCCCTCTGCAAGCGGCGTGTTCTCAACATACTCTAGCAGCGCGGTGCCACCCTTGCTTACACTGAGGCCGGTGTCACCATCGCCCATCGCGGCATCCAGCGCATTCAACTCATCGCGCAATGCGACCATGCGTTCTGCCGCGCGCTTCAACGCACGGCGCACGTGCTCCGCTCCAAAAACAGTCATGGCTCAAACCTGCACGAAGAAGGGTGTGCGCGCAGGATGATCGAGTAAGGCAGTCAGCTCGTCATCGAGCTTAAACAGCGTGAGCGAGCATCCTGCCATCTCCATGCTAGTGGCATACTCGCCCACGTAGGCGCGGTGGATCGTAGCGCCAGCCCCTGTGAGCAGATTGTGCACGCGCCGATAGACGATGTAGAGCTCTTCGGGAGGTGTCGCGCCCAAGCCGTTCACCATCACCGCAACGCGATCGCCTGCTTTGATGGGCATGTCGTCCGTGATGGTCTTCAACAAGCGCTCAGCGATCTCGTCGGCGGTCTTGAGCTTCTCGCGGCTAATGCCTGGCTCGCCGTGAATGCCCATCCCCATCTCCATCTCGTCCTCGCCGATGGTGAAGGTCGGGCGACCCACCTGCGGCACGATGCACGGCGTGAGCGCCATGCCCATGGTGCGCACGTTGGCGAGTGTCTTCCGCGCCACAGCTTCCACTTCGTCGAGCGAGCCACCCAGGTCTGCTTTGGCGCCAGCACACTTGAAGGCGAACACCATGCCCGCGACGCCACGGCGCTTCTCAGGATCAGGGCTGAAGGCAACTTCTGGCAATTGTTTATTCCTCTGTCTCAACTTTAAGTCCGAACCTCGGTGTAAAACGGTTCACCTGGGCAGCGCAATGCCTAACTTGCACTACATTCACAAACGTTCAGCGCTCGAAACGCGCCTGCCTCATCGTGAGCGCCCGAACGCGCGCCTCGCGCACGCGCACGCCAAGCCCGATGCCGCGCGGCACGTCCAGCGTGCCATCTGCGTTCAGCACGAAGGGCGGATCGATCACATCCTCGTGATAGTAGCGATTGCTTGCGCTGAGATCACCGGGCAAGGTGAAGTTCGGCAGAGAGGCTAGCGCCACGTTGAGCGCGCGCCCAACGCCTGTCTCCAGCATCCCACCGCACCAAACAGGCACCCCTGCTGCCATGCAGAAATCATGAATGGCGATTGCCTGCGTCAGCCCGCCGCAACGCCCTTGCTTGATGTTGATCACACGACACGCCCCTACTGCCAGCGCCAACTGTGCATGTCCCAGCGAATGAATGCTCTCATCAAGGCAAATGGGCGTCTGGAGCAGCGGTTGCAGGCGACTGTGTTCGTAGATGTCGTCATAGCCCAGCGGCTGCTCGATCATCATCAAGCCCAGCGTGTCCATTTGCTGGAAAAGCGGCGCGTCGTTCAGCGTGTAGGCGCTGTTGGCGTCCACCATGAGTGGCACTTCAGGGAACGCCTCGCGCACAGCGCGCGCGTCGGCGAGATCACGCCCAGGCTTGATTTTGATCTTGATGCGCTGGTAGCCTTCCGCGAGGAAGGCGCCTACGCGCTGCACTAGCTGCTCAGGCGTGGGTTGGATGCCAATGCTCACCCCAACGGGCACACGATCGCGCGTCGCATGCCCTGTTTGCTGAGCTATGTATTCGCGCAGACTCAAGCCTGCTTGCTGGGCGAAGAGATCCCACAGCGCGGCTTCCAGTGTGGCTTTGGTGATGTTGTGCCCGCGTACGGGTGCGAAGCGCGCAACTACTTCCTGCGGGCGCTCGAACGGTGCTCGCAATGCCAGTGGGATGAGGTAATCCGAGAGGATGTGCCACGCGGTTTGGATCGTCTCATAGGAGTAGCCTGGTCCATCCCCTGCCCACTCACCCCAACCTACCGCGCCATCCGTGCTTTCGGCGCGCAGCAGGAGCGTCTCGCGCTCTGCAGTAACGCCGAAGCTGGTCTCAAATGGAGCCTTGAGCGGGATGCGGATGTGGAAGAGGTCAACACAGCGGAGACGCATGGCATCCCAATCTTACGCAACAAAAGAGGCGCGAGGCATCACACACCCCGCGCCTTTGCTTCTTGAGCAAAGCTCGGGCTACCGTACCACAATCGGCAGATACGACTTGTAAGCAACCACCTCCACGCGGCTGCTCGGCCGCAAACCTGTGTCCGAGTTGTTCACGTACACACGTGGCTCAAAGGTGATCGTGCCCTCAAGCACGTCTGCCCTTACGGTGAGCCGGATCGTGCGCGAGGTACCTGGCGCCAAGTTGCCCGACCAGTAAACCGCGTTTTGGGCTGCAGCTTGCTCAAAGGTGCCCTCAACTACCTCGCCCGACAGCAGCAGCACACTCCCGTTCAGGCGGACACCACCTTCCTGCGCGACGAACTCCGTTCCGCTCGGCACAGGGGCGTAAATGAGCACGTTGTCCACCTGCGCGTTCCCGATGTTCGTCACCGCGAAGGTGAAGGTAATGAGGTTGCCACGTCGCACTATACCGAGCGCTTCACTCAACGCCGTGATCTGCACATCGAGCTGGGCTGCATCTGCTGGCACACTGACGTACTCAGCGCGCGCCGAAGCTGTGCCCACGCCTGCAACGAAAGCAACCACGTTCTCAATTGCGGCGCGTGTTGAGCTGAGGGTTGCAGTGACCGCACCGTCTGCACTTGTAGTG
>Ga0105160_1001318_pt1 | contig 10127 bp, 16 predicted proteins | sample GXS110809BmetaG_FD_89591 | JGI IMG/M metagenome (GOLD analysis project Ga0105160, IMG submission 89591) | Hot spring microbial communities from Gongxiaoshe hot spring, China to study Microbial Dark Matter (Phase II) - GXS 110809B | ecosystem: Environmental > Aquatic > Thermal springs > Hot... | reverse complement strand
TTCCGCCGCAGGGGCCGCCTGCCGCAGCAGCTCATGCCGCAGGCGGCGCGGCTCGCCTGGCCCCTCGCCGGGCGCCTGGCCGAGACCATCGGCCCCCGCCTGGCAGGGGCCTACGTCATCTACCTAGAGGGGGACGGGCCTCCGGGTATGGCCCGGCTGCGGGACTGGGCACTGGGCAGGCTGGCAGAGCTCATCGCAGCCCCCACGAGGGCCTGCCCCCACGCAGCCCAGGGCGGCGCCCTCCCCATCGTGGCCTGCGCCTGGCAGAAGGCCATCTCCTGCGCCGATGCCAGGTGCCTGGCCCAGATGACCGCCCTCCCCGAGGGCCACGAGAGACAGCGCTGCGACAACTGCGGCAAGGCCGCCGCCGATATGCCCGCCGCCCTCCTCGTCGCCTCGGGAGGCGCCCTCCTTCTGGCCAGGCTCTGCCCGGCCTGCCGCAGGGACCTGGCCATCGCCTAATGGACAGGGAGGTGAGACATTGCACACAATGCCTCATATCACCATCACCCCCTCCGAGTGGGGCAGGACGGCCACCTGCTCCTGCGGCTGGCAGGCGACCGTCCATGACCCCACCCCCGCTGGCGATGCCCACCTCATGGCCATGGTGGACTCGCACCTGGAGGCCCACCGGCGAGAGGCAGCGTCATGAGCAGCACGGCGCCCCTCGTCCGAGTGAAGGTCCCCGAGGCCCTGGACAAGTGGAAGTCCTGGGCCAAGCTCCTCCAGCGCGTAGACACGTCCCGCAAGGACGGCTACGCGTTCGAGGGACCATGGCTCCGGCGGGGCCGGCTGGACGAGCTGCCCGTGGGAGCGCTCATCCTCTTCTACGACGAGGTGGGATCCCGCCGCTACCACCGCCCCTATGTGCACGTTATGAAGGTCGAGCCCGACGGCTCCTTCAGCCTCGTCCACGACGACGAGGGCCCCCTCAGGATTGAGGGCTGGGACTGGGCCCTCCTGCTGCGGGACCGGGTGGCCCGGCTCCTGGGGGCCCGCCAGGAGCGGCCCCTGGCAGGTGTGGCCACCGAGGAGGTCGCCCGGGAGCTCGCCTGCCGCCAGGACGGGGCGGACGCCTACGTCTCCGCCCTGCTGGTGGAGCTCGCGGCAGGCAGCCATGCCGCTCTCACAGCGGCGCGGCGCCTCCTTGCGGCCGTCCCCGACATTGAGCGGGGGACCGCCGCCTGTGAGCGGCGCATCGCTAGTGGGGACGCTGGGGATGACGCGCCGGCCGAGGGATGAGGCGCCCCCGGCAGGCCACGATGCCGGCGCCATCCTAGGGGCGGCCGTTGCTGCCTGGCAGGGCGACCTGGGCCCTGCCCTGCAGCCCCCGCACCAGGCCGGCAGAGAGAGCGCCCGCCTGACGGAGGACGGGCTCCGCTGGGGACAGGAGCTAGGGCTGCCAGGAGACGTGCTCCCCCCAGAGACCGACCCCTTCACGGCACTTGCCCTCCTGGGCTTTGCCCTCTACGGCATGCGCTGGCCGCAGGAGCCGGCCATGCGCGCTGCCTGGGCGAAGGCCGGGAAGGCATGGCAGGAGCTGCGCCGGCCCACAACGGCCGGGCAGCGCGCCGGGACCGATCCCACGCTCCAGCAAGGGACCCCCTTCTGAGAACTTCTGAGAAGGAGGTGAGGGCATGAAGTGGACCGTCTGGGCGGAGTCCACATGCTACGTTTGCCGCCTGCTTGGCGGCCCGACGTGGCATGCTCGGAGACCAGCCAGGGGGCGGGACGTATACCGCCCGAGCTCGCCCTGCGCCACCGCTCCCGTCGTCGTCGAGGCAGAGACGCGGCGGGAGGCCATCCAGCGGGCCAAGAAAGGCCCCCTCAGCAAGTTCGCAAGGAGGTGACATCATGCTCAGAGAGCACCTGTCGCCGGAGAAGTTCCGCACCTGGCTACAGGGGCTGGGCGACCGGCCCTGCGGCCGCTACGGCGACCCCACCCATAACGTCCTGTGTCGCTTCCTCCGGGAGGCGACTCCCCTTAAGGGGGCAACCCTCTACCCCGGGGACATCTTCTCCCTCTCCCTCGAGTCCACCTACCTCCTTGCCGTCTACGTGCCCGGCGAGGACTGGGTGCAGGTGGAGCCCGTGGACGAGCTGCCCGAATGGGTGGGGGAGGTGCTCGAGGCCGAGGAGGAGCTCCATGACGAGGCGGTGGACGCCGGCGCCTCGTCCCTCGACGTGGAGATCCCCGCCTCGGCGCTCCTCGAGCGCCTAACGGCCCGCCTGTCACAGCCATGACGGGCGGGCCCCCTGCCTCCCCTACCTTATGGCTCCACCTGTCGGCCCAGGGGGACCGGCGCGACGGCCCCGGCAGTGCCTGGGCCATCGTCCAGGCGATAGGGAGCAGGACGGTCGATGACCCTTACGGAAGTCCCGTCCAGATGGTCGACCTGCTCCTCGCCATCGCCGATCCTCAGGGAGCAGCCCTCCTGAGGAGGGCCCTCCAGTCGCATGTCTACGGCGGAGACGACCAACCGCCCGTCGCCATGACCCTCCGGCGGAGGCGCGACGGCAGCCGCCAGGAGGTGGACCTCTCCCGCCACCTCCGCAAGCACCCCCTGGTCATAAGGCGGAGGGGCGGGAGTGGCTACACGGCGCTCCTCATAGTCCCCGCCTGCACCGACCCGTCCTGCCGCGACCTGTGCGACCAGGTGATGGTCGTGGCGCAGGACCAACGGGGGCTCCTCCGCAACGCCTGGCGGCGGCTCATGGCCAGGTCGTCCCTCCCCCTACACCCCTCCTGGGAGGGGCCCATCATGGCCCACCTCCAGGAGGTCTCCCGCTCCTGGAGCAGACCCGGCACACCACCCCTGGAGTTCCTGGAGTGCGTGGGGCCGCTCCAGGCCGCCTATCTCAATACCTACACGGCGATAACGGAGGTGGAAAAGCTGTGCAAAGAGCGGAAGCTGCCCATCCCCGCCGAGTAGCCCTGCGGCCGGACAGGCGCCTGCCCATAGACCCCGCCGCCACTGCCACCGCCCTCCTGCTCCTCCCCCAGGTCAGGCGGCAGGTCCTGGGCGAAGAGGAGGAGCTACCCCAGCCGCTCCTCCCTCCACGGGTAGGGCACCTGGCGCTGCTGCTGGCAAGCGGCGCCCTCTCGGGCATCGTCGTCCGCGATGATGCCCGCGGCAGGCGCCTCCTGGTCCGGGGGAACACCCGCAAGATCGAGGAGACACACGACCTGCCCCCTGACCGGAAGGCCCAGGAGAGGTTCTATATCGATATCGATGCCCTGGACCTGGACCAGTGGGAGCGGCTGAAGATCTACGGCGGTGCCGGCAGCGACCACCTCACCTCCTTCCTCGAGGCTACCCGCGAGTCGCTGGCCGCCGCCGCCGCCCGCCGCCTCCGGCCTAGGGTCGCCGACATCTCGGCCGCCGACGTGGCCGCCCTGCCGCCCCTGGTGCGCTCGCCCCTGGGCATGCAGGGGCCGGCGGTGGTTGCCCTCAGACACGCCCTGAGGAAGCTGGGGCGTGTCCTGGTGGTGGGGGAGCAGGGGTGCGGCAAGACCTACATCGCCCTGGCCGGGGCATATGCCGCCGGCTGCCGCCGCATCCTGGTCATGTGCCCCCCACACCTGGCCGAGAAGTGGGCGCGGGAGGCACGCATGACCATCCCCGGCGTGGCGGCCATCGTCTGCCGGCGCCCCCAGGACCTGGAGCGGGCCCGAGAGGCCATGAACAGGGGCCGGCCCGTGGTCTGCATCGTCACCAGGGAGGCGGCGAAGCTCGGCTACGAGGAGCGGCCTGCCGCCATCCCCCTCCTCAGCCCCCGGTGGTGGCACGTCTGGTCCAAGGACTGCGACTGCAACGTTGCCACCCTGGACCGGACCACAGTCCACCTCTGCCGGTGTGGAGGGCGGCGCCTCATCAACTTTGACCGCCATGCCGACGGCACGCCGGCCAGGCTGCCCGCCTGCCCCGACTGCTTCACCCGCCTCGGCAAGCGGGTAGACGTGGCGCTGCTTAGACGCTGCCCCCGCTGCGGCACCAAGCTCCTTGCCGCCCGGGCAGGGGTGGGGCCCCGCCGCTACCCCCTCTCGCGCTACGTCGCCCGGCGCATGAGGGGAGTCTTCCAGTGCCTCATCATCGACGAGGCGCATGAGTACCGCTCCGCCGAGTCCCTACAGGCAGCGGCCGCCATGCGCCTCGCCGGCGCCATCCCCAGAGTGGTCTGCCTCACCGGCACCCTCCTGGGCGGCTACGCCTCCCACCTCTACAACGTCCTCTTCATCGTATCCCCTACCTTCCGGAGGCGCTTCGACCGCCGGGAGGCCGGGAGGGCACGATTCGTCAGGGAGTACGGCCTCACCGCCGTCGAGCAGCGCCCCTGGCAGGCGAGGGCGACGCGCCAGCCCCTGCCGGGCGTCTCGCCGGCCGTGACGCCCTGGCTCCTGGAGAGGGGCGTCTACCTCCGGCTGGACGAGGTGGTGAGGCTGCCACCCCTGCAGGAAGAGGCCGTCCTGGTAGAGCCGTCCCCCGAGCTCTCGCGGGCCATCGCCCGCCTCCACCGGCTGGCCCGCGAGCGACTGGAGGGGCGAGAGCAACGCCTCAGCAGCGACGCCATGGCCCTCATGCACGCCCTCGTCTCCTACCCCGACCTGGCCTGGGCGGGCGAGGAGGTGATGGACGCGGGCGGCGCCCTCCTCCTCAGGGCGGCGCCCCTGGGCGATGCCCCCTTCCCCAAGGAGGAGGCCCTCGTGAGGACCGTCCGCGAGGAGGTGGCCAAGGGCAGGCCCTGCCTGGTGTACGTCACCTACACCGGCAGCAGGGACGCCGCCGGCCGCCTCCAACGCATCCTCCAGGATGCCGGCATCAGGGCCGATGTCCTGCGGGCCGACGCCGTGCCGCCGGCCAGGCGCGAGGCCTGGCTCCTCTCGCGCATGGCCCAGGGGGTCCAGGCCCTCATCTGCCAGCCACGGCTGGTGGCCCTGGGGCTGGACCTCATCGCCTTCCCCACCATCATCTTCTACCAGCCGGACCCCGACCCGTTCGTGGTCCGGCAGGCAGCCCGGCGCTCCTACCGCATCGGCCAGCAGCAGCCCGTGCGGGTGCTCTACTTCGCATACCGGGGGAGCGCCCAAGAGCTGCTCCTCGCCATCCTGGCCCGCAAGGCCGCCGCCTCCCTGCTCATCGAGGGGGAGGCGCTGGGAGGTGGCCTCCTGCCCCTCTCCGAGGGCGATACCCTGGCCGAGCTGGCAAGGCTCGTGGCCCAGGGCGTCCACGAGGACCCGCGGGAGCACCTGCGCCGGGCCGCCGAGGCAGCCGCCTGGGCAGCACGACGGGCCGGCTGGGATGGGCCGGCGCCCGAGGCAGTGACGCCGCCCCCTTCCAGCCTGGGCGTCCAGATGTCGCTGCCAGGCCTCTAGGCCCGGCAGCCACCCCGTGGATGGCCGGCAGAAGGAGGTGGTCCCTTTGGACTGCAGCCACGACTACACCGCCACGGTCCGCATCTCGATGGGGACCGTTGTGCTCGTCCGCCGCTGCTGCGCCCGCTGCGGCGCCGTCCTGGAGCAGTGGCACGAGCCACGCGCCGGCGCCGAGGGCGACGAGGGGGACGACCTGCTCCCACCGGCCCTGGCACGCCAAATCCCGCCCTTGCGCGCCACCGATGGCCAGGGGGGCGATGCCGTCGCCTGGGCAAGGCTATTCGCCCCAGGCACGAGCTGGTCCTGGTACGTCACCGAGTACGACGGCCAGGACACGTGCTTCGGCCTCGTGGTCGGGCCCGAGGCCGAGCTGGGCTACTTCTCCCTCCAGGAGCTCCGGGAGACGGGGCTCGTCAGGCGGGACCGGAGCTTCCGGCCCCAGCCCCTGCGGGAGCTGCCCGGCTGCCCGGAGTGGCTCAAGGGGGTGAGGTGAGACATGGATGACATCTTCCAGGAACCCCGCATCGCCCGCCGGCGCGCCCGTACGAGCCCCCGCACCGGCGGCGCCGAGGAGGTGGACGTCCTCGGCATCGCCATGCCCGACGGGGACTTCGTGCCCCTGGTGGGCGTAGCCTACGGGCCCCAGGGCGACGGCCCGGCATCCTTCCGGGGGCCGGGCGTGGCGCGCCTCCGCAAGGGGGGCGTGCTCCTAATGCTGCGCATCCTCTGAGCGCTGAGACCTACCAAGACTGTCAGGAGGTGGTCCAGATGGAGTACGAGGCCCTGATCGACAGCGCCAGCCCCTGCCCCGCCTGCGGCAGCGGGCACATCGTGGCCACCGTCTACGTGACGGTGGCCTACGAGCAGGACCTGGAGGTCTCCACCGACGGCACCCTCACCCCCCTTACCGCACCCTCTCAGGCGGACGAGCAGCCCACCGGGGAGACCTCCTTCCGCTGCGCCGCGTGTGGCCACCGGTGGCAGCGGTAGCCAAGACCCACTACCACGCCAGCGCCCTGGGCGGAGGGATGCCCATGGCAAGGGCCGTCTTCCCCAGGGCCGCGCAGGCCCGCAGCTTCCTCCTCTCCCTCTTCTCTCGCCTCCCCGAAAGGGAGCGGGAGAAGCTCTCCAGGCGGCTCAAGAAGCGCTCCTTCGCCGCCTGCCCACCCGCCTACGTCCTCCTGGTGGAGGAGTGCGACTCCCCTGCCTGCCACCCAGGCGGCCACTGAGAAACGGCCGGCATAGAGGGAGGTGAGAGGATGACGGCCCAACCCCCCGCCGTCCCGGGCGACCAGCGAGGGTGGCTCGCCTGGTACGCCGTCCCTGAGACGAGCATCCCCTACGACCGCCTCGTGCGGGCGGCCGAGGAGAGCTCCTTCCCCAGGGAGTGCCTCCCCAGGCCCCTCGACAGGAAGGCTGCCTGGGAGCAGGCCTTCAGCCTGCCCGAGGCGGGCCGCGAGGTGAGGCCCTCCGATGCCCTGCGGCAGCGCTGCCCCGACCCGGGCCTCAGTTGCCGGCTGCACGTGCGCACCGTGCGGCGGCGCATGCCGCTCATCAGGCACCTGGAGCTGGAGGTGGTCTGCCCCGGGGCCGTGACGCCCGGCGAGCAGCGGCGCACCGCCCTGGTGGCCGTCCTGCGCCTGGACGACAAGGGCCACTCCTGCTCCACCGTCATCGGCCCCTGGATGGAGCTGGTGGACGGCGACGACGTGGCCCGGGCCGTCCGGCGCATGGAGGAGGACTACCGGCGCCTGCTGGACGCCGCGCCCCCAGGTGCCTCGCGCGAGGCCATCAGGCGCCGCCTCAAGGAGCTGTCGGCCATCCTCCTCAGGGCCACCGGCGCCCTCTACTACATCCCCCACGCCGCCTGCCCCGACGGCAGGGAGCTCATGGCCTGCCGCGACTTCCTCGCCAGAAGCAGCGGCGGCCAGTTCACCTTCGTAAGGCTCCTCGCCAGCGATGCCCAGGCGGTGGCCGACGTCCGCGCCGCCGTCGTGGAGACGCTGCGCAGGCAGCTCGCCGCCATCCACGACGAGGCGGGGCGCCTCAAGGAGGTGGCCGACCCCGAGCGGCGGGAGCGGCTGGCAGCCCGCCTCCTCACGGCCTTCCAGGAGGCGGCCGAGACCACGCGGCGGGTCCAGGCCTCCCTGAAGGACGCCCTCCAGGAGCTGGACGACCTGCTGGCCCTGGCCAAAGGGGCGCTGGCAGCCGTCTAGCTGCTGGGCATAGAATGGGAGGGGACCGATGGCAGTGACGGTGGAAGAGCGCCTCGCCGCCCTGGAGGCATCATACGCCTCCATCTCGGACAGGCTCGGGGCCATAGAGCAGAGGCTCACAGGCCTCGAGCAGCGCCTGACCTCTGAGGCCGGCCAGCTGCGGTCCGAGATGGGCCAACTGCGGTCCGAGATGGGCCAGCTGCGACAGGAGATGGGCCAGCTGCGGCAGGAGATGCGCACCCAGTTCTACTGGCTCCTCAGCAGCTTCCTCGCCCTCTTCGCCGTCCAGGTCTCCTTCATGAGCGCCATCATCGCCCTCCTCCTGGCCCGCTGAGCCGGGCCATCCTGCCCCTTCCCCATTGGCGGTCCCCCTCGCTGTCCATAGACTGAAGGAGGTGGAACATATGGTCGAAAGCCCTTCTGACCTCACCCACCGCTACACCCGCGAGAGGGCGCAGGTGGAGGCTGCCCTCCGGCACTTCCGGGAGGGCATCCACTTCCGGCGCAACGAGGAGGGCAAGCCCACCCTTATGGACGCGGGCGCCGCCCTCCTCCGCGACGCCCTCGGCCTCTACCCCGACGGCGACCGCCTGGTGGAGCTGCGGGAGACTGACGACGGCCACGTGAGGGCCGTCATCACGGTCGTCCTTTACGACCGCGAGACGGGCCGGCCCCGGGCCTCAGGCATCGGGTCGGCCTCCTCGCGGGAACTCATGACGCCCGGGAGGCGCCTTGCCGGCGACCTGGACCCGGGCAACGTCGCCTGCAAGCTCGCCCGCAAGCGGGCCGAGGTGGACGCCATGCTCGGCATCCCGGCCGTCTGCGAGGCGTTCGCCCAGGACCTGGGCCTCTCCTTCCAGGTGGACCCCGAGACGGGCGAGGTGCAGGACGTGGCCCTGCCGGCGGCGCCGGAAGGGGCACCCGATGTGATAGAGGCCGGCGCCGGTGCCGCAAGCCCTGCCACGCCTCAGCCCCGACAGCCGCCCGCCATGCAGCGGCCGCCATCGGCGCCTTCCCGGCCGGCGGCCTGCTCCTCGCGCCCGTCGCCCGAGGAGATGGCCGCCCAGCGGAGGGCCCTGGAGTTCGCCCGCCGGGCAGACCCCAGGGACCCCTACGGCCACATCGCCCGCATCCTGGGGCTCCAGGTGGAAGGGTCGGCAGCGGTGACCATCATGCGCTGGCTCGACCAGGGGCATAGCTGGCAGGAGGTGTGGGCCAGGCTCGCCGAGGCGTCACCACAGGCCACCAGGTGAACAGGAGGTGAGAAGATGCAGACCTACCGGTTGCGCACACGGACGCTGCCCGTGCCCTACCCACTCCAGGCCTGGACGGCATGGGTCAGCAGCGACGGGTCGGAGCACGAGATACAGGGCCCCTTCCCGGTGCTCGCCATCAGGACCGTCGAGATAGAGGTGGAAGCAAGCCTGCAGCCATCCGAGTTACGCCATGTGGAGGAAGATGATGCCGTCGAGTCCCGGCTGGAGCGGCGCCTGCACTTCATGGCCGGAATGGACCCCCAAATCTACCTCCTCCTCCAGCATGACGGGACATGGGAATCGCCCTGGGTGCCTCTTGCCTCTGGGGACCTGCCTGCCAGCGCCGAAAGGGCTTTCCTCAGCTACGAGGCCGCCGAGCGGGCAGTGAGGGAGGAATTGGAGGACATCGCGCGCCGCTCCGGCCGCCAGGGGCAGTGACGGATACCGTCTTGCCCTGACCCGCCATGGGCGAGCTGCGAGAGCTCCCTCCCACCAGGCCCGCCGTGACCCACCGCTTCCAGGTGGCGGGCCACAAGGGGTATGTCACCGTGGGCCTCTATGAGGACGGGTCGCCGGGGGAGATCTTCATCACCATGGCCAAGGAGGGGAGCACCCTCTCGGGCCTCATGGACGCCCTGGCAGCCACCGCCTCCCTCGCCCTCCAGCACGGGACGCCCCTCTACGCCCTCTGCCGGAGGCTCGCCTACATGCACTTCGAGCCGTCAGGCCCCACCGACAACCCCGAGATCCCCTACGCCCACAGCGTCGTGGACTACGTGTTCCGCTGGCTTGCCCTCCGCTTCCTGCCCGAGGACGAGAGGGCGGCCATCGGCGTGGCCGGCGGCGCCAAAGACTCCCCATCCTGCCCCACCTGTGGCAGCCCACTCCTCCGCCGCAACGGGCGCGCCTCGTGCCCCCGCTGCGGCGAGGAGGCCGTGGGCCAGGGCTAAGGCCCCCACCACGAGAAAGGAGGTGCAGCCATGGGCCTCATGTCGTGGCTTCGCTCCCTCTTCTCGCCGCCTCCTCCTGAGCGGCGCCGCCTCCTCCTGGACCCCGCCCTCCTGGACGAGGCGAAGCATGCCCCTCCCGACCACACCATCCCCGAAGGGCCATGCCCCAACGAGGGGCACGACGCCGTCCCCTGCGATGATTCCCCCTCGTGGGACGACGCCCCCTCGTGGGACGACACGCCCACCGACTAGGGGGCAGCGGCCATGACACAGGAAGCGCCCCTGCGGCGCTCCTGCCCCCGCTGCCACGCCCTGGCCCTCTACCTGGAAG
>Ga0105160_1001317_pt1 | contig 10130 bp, 8 predicted proteins | sample GXS110809BmetaG_FD_89591 | JGI IMG/M metagenome (GOLD analysis project Ga0105160, IMG submission 89591) | Hot spring microbial communities from Gongxiaoshe hot spring, China to study Microbial Dark Matter (Phase II) - GXS 110809B | ecosystem: Environmental > Aquatic > Thermal springs > Hot... | reverse complement strand
ATTCCGCTGAGCAATTTCATCGGCTGGTTTGTGACGGCGCTCAGCATTTACCTCATTTGGGTTTGGCTCGACCGTGTGCCTGCGCCGCAGCGCTTTGACCACGCCGCGTTGCCCGTCGTCGCGTATGCGATCGTGTGGATCGGTGAGAGCATGGCGAATCTTTTGTTCTGGGGCGGTGCAGGGGTGGCGGCAGCGGTGTTCGTGGCGATGGGCGTCTTTGCCGCGCCTGCGCTGCGGCGCTTGTGGCGCGGCACAGCGCGCGCGGCGTGACCGCGTTGCTATACTGCTGCGTCTGATGCCAGCTCGTTTGCGTGTTGCAATGCTTGCGGCGCTGGTGGTGATGAGCGCGGCGTGCGCTGCAACTGATGCCGCATTGCTCGCCGATGCCTCGGTTGAGCCGTCGGTGATTAGCCCCAACGCCGACGGCGTGGAAGACCTTACGTGGATTCGCTATCGCCTCACCGCGCCGGCGCGCGTCTCGATCTACCTCACTGATGCAGCAGGTCGGCGCTACATCGTGCGCGAGAACGTTGAGCGCCCCGCGCGCCCCGTGCCATACGAGATGTTGTTCAACGGCATCGCTGAGGGGCGCGTGTTGCCTGATGGGGAGTACACCTGGACGGTCGAAGCCGTCGCGGAAGATGGTCGCCGCGCAAGCCGAAGCGGCACGTTGCGCGTGCAAGACGGCGAGCGCGTCGCGCCGAAGCTCCTCGAGTTCACCACTTCCACGACAACGTTCACGCCAAACCGCGACGCCATCGAGGATCACGTGTACATCAATGTGGTGACCAACAAGACGGGGCGCCTGCGCGTGTACGTCACGGGACCCGATGGTTTTCGCTACGAGGTGCCGCGGCAAGAGGGCGTGCGCCAAATCCTCGATGAAGATGAGCTGCCGCCAGGGCGTTACTTCTACGACTACGATGGTGGCATCAACCTCGGTGCGGATCCGCCGCCAGATGGCGAGTATGTCATCGTCGCTGAGCTTGAGGATCGCGTTGGGCAGCGCGATGTGCTCACGCGCCCACTCACCATCCGCGACAGCGGCCGCCCAATGGCGGAGATCGTGATCCAGCCCAATGGCAACGGCATCGAGTGGTCTGGTGTGGGTCGCACGCCAGAGCTGACGCTCAAGGTGGGCGATACGCTCTACTTCACCATGACGGTGCGCAACGTGGGGAACACGCCCATTCGCACCGCCGGTCCTTTCGATCCAAACGATTGCTACACCATGCACACCAACCGCTACACCAAGGGCTACCCCGAAGAGCCAGGTGTGTGGCGCGTTGGCATTAATTACGAGACCAACACGGGCGAGGATCATCCGTGGCGCTGGGCGGTGGGCACGCTTGAGGACCTCGACGTGGTGGAGCATAACGGCGTCAAGCTGTATTACCTCGCGCCGGGCAAGCAGGTGGTGGTGCGCGGCTGTATCGTGCTCGACCGCATCCCGCCGCGCAACCCATTTCGCATTTGGGGTGCGCTGATCCAGGAGCAAGTGGAGATCGCGCCAATCAACAGCTACGTCACGCCGATCTTGGTTACGCTCGTAGAGCCGTGAGCCACACGCTGGCGATCATCATCGTCGCTTGGAACGTGCGCCCCTTGCTCGAAGGGTGCCTGCGCTCACTCACGGAGGCGCTCGGCGAGCTTGCGGCGCACATCATCGTGGTGGACAACGCCTCTGCGGACGGCACAGCGGCGTGGGTGCGCACAGCCTTCCCGCAAGTGGAGCTCATCGCCAACCGCGAGAACCTCGGTTATGCGCGCGCGAACAATCTTGCGCTGCGCCGCGTGTTGGACGAGGGCGAGGCGGAATACGTGTGGCTGCTCAATCCCGACACGGTGGTGCACCCCAACGCGCCGCAGGCGCTGCTGGACTTCATGCGCACGCATCCGCGCTGTGGGTTGTGCGGACCCAAGTTGCTCAACCCAGATGGCTCTTTGCAGCACAGCGCCTTTGCATTGCCTGGGTTGGTGCAGCTGCTGCTGGAGACGCAACCTCTGTTGTGGCGATTCCGCAACACTTGGCTAGACGGTCGGTATGCGCCGCAGCGATACGAAGGCGCGCCGTTTCGCGTGGGGCATCCGCTTGGCGCAGCAATGCTCGCGCGCGTCGCAGCAGTGCGCGAGGTTGGCTTGCTCGACGAGGCGTTTGCGCTGTATTGTGAGGAGATTGACTGGGCGGTGCGGATGCAGCGCGCGGGGTGGGAAGTGTGGTGTGTGCCGCAGGCGGTGGTGACGCACTACGGCGGTGCCAGCAGCCAACAAGCCAGCGCCCGCGCCGAGCGCCTGAAGTGGCAAAGCCGCCAACACTACTATCGCAAACACTACGCGCCGCTCAAGCGTTGGCTTGCGTTGCGGTTGGTGCCCGCGCCGTACCGCGGAGAACGTGCTGGATGAGGCAACGGTGGAAACGCGCAGCGTGACGCTCACCCAAGAGGGGCGCCTCGACAAGGTGCTCGCGCAAGCGTTGGGCGTGTTAAGCCGCAGCGCCGTGCAGCGGTTGATCGCAGCGGGGCATGTGCATGTCAACGATCGCCTTTGCACAGAGCCAGACCTGCGCGTGCGCGCGGGGGATCGTGTGCGCGTCCTACTGCCCGATCCAGAGCCGACGCACCCCATGCCGGAGCCGCTGCCGCTCACCATTGTTTACGAAGACGAGGACGTGTTGGTGGTGAACAAGCCGCCTGGGCTTGCTGTGCACCCCGGCGCAGGGCAAAGGCACGGCACGTTGGTCAACGCGCTCCTCTTTCACCGCCCTGCGCTCGCCGAGGTGGGTGATCCGCTGCGCCCAGGCATTGTGCACCGACTGGACAAGGAGACAAGCGGCTTGGTGATCGTCGCCAAGACGAACGCCGCGCATCGAGCGTTGCAGGCGCAGTTCAAGGCGCGTCAGGTGCGCAAAGTGTATCTAGCGCTGTGTGTGGGCGCAGTGCAGCCGACGCGGGGCAGCATCAATCGCCCCATTGGTCGCCACCCGCGGCAGCGCCAACGGATGGCGGTGGTGCCAAGCGGTCGCGCCGCGCTCACGCACTACGCGGTGGTGGCGCAATTCGTGCGCCGCGAGGATCCCGCGCAGACCTACGCTCTGGTCAGGGCACAGCCGATCACCGGGCGCACACATCAGCTGCGCGTGCATTTTGCCGCGCTTGGATTTCCGATTGTGGGCGATGGTGTTTACGGTGCGCGCAAAGACCCACTGACGCGCCAGCTCATGCCGCGGCACCTGTTGCACGCTGCCGCGTTAGCATTCGTCAGCCCTTCGCGAGGGGAACATGTCGTGGTGCGCGTGCCGTTGCCCGAGGACATGTTGCGCGTGCTGCGCGCGCTGAAGCGCGTTCAATGACGCAGCTCGCCGCTCCTCAAGGCGCGGTCAATGATCTCTTGTGCGATCTTGCTCATGGTGGTGCGCCGCGAGCGCGCCGTCATTTGGATGTGGTGATACGCCTCTTCTTCACCCATGCCGTGCTTCATGAGCACACCCTTGGCGCGCTCGATCAGCTTGCGCGCTGTGAGCTTCTCCTCGAGTTCGTCCACCTTCTGCGCTAGTTGGCGCTGCTGGTTAAACGTCGCAATTGCGACGCGCATGGTGGCGATCAGGTCGTCGCGCTTCACAGGCTTCACCAGATAGCCTTGTACGGGCAGTTCTGCGGCGCGCTCGAGCAGCGCGCTTTCGTTGTAGGCGGTGAGGATGATGATGGGGATGGGGCGGTGCTTCAAAATCTCCGCAGCGACCTCTAACCCGTCGCGGAACGGCATGCGGATGTCCAACAGCGCGATGTCGGGATCTTCCCGCTGCGCGAGGGTGACGGCTTCGATGCCGTCTGCTGCGCTAAGCACCGTGTGACCAAGCTCGGTGAGGATGGTGCGCAGCCCCATGCGAATGATGGATTCGTCGTCGGCGATGAGAACGCGAAGGCTTTTCTCGGACATCGTGAGTGTTGTGCGAGCGAGATTATAGTATGCCGCCTCTCTGCAGGGTTGTTTCCGCAGAGGTGCCAACCACGATGTGCCTGGCGGTCGCCCGCACGACAATTTTTCGGGCTGAGCGATGGAAATCCAAAGTCAATTTACCGAGGTCCAGGGAGTGCGCATCCACTACTTGAGCGCAGGAGAAGGAGGCACGCCTGTGCTTTTGCTCCATGGGGGCGGCATAGACTCGGCGCGCTTGTCTTGGCAAACTGTGATCGAAGCCCTAGCGCCCCATTGCCGCGTCTTTGCTCTAGATTGGCCTGGCTATGGCGAGAGTGAGTGGAGTGAGGCTCAGCCAAGTGTGGACTACTACATCAGTGTGCTTGAGGGTTTCAGGCAAAAGCTTGGCATTGAGGAGGCGCATTTGGTCGGTATCTCGCTGGGAGGTGCTATCGCACTGGGGTACGCCTTGAGGCACCCTGAGGTCGTGAAGAAGCTCGTGTTGGTAGCGAGCTACGGTTTACAGAGAACAGCGCCTCTTCATAAGCTCTCCTTCCTGCTCGTCCGCTTGCCGCCGTTCCACATCGTCGTGTGGTCTGTTTTGAGGCGCAGCCGTTTCCTTGTTCGCCGCTCCCTCCAGGGCATCTTTGGTGATCCGCGACGGGTAACCGAGTCGCTTGTGGAGGAGGTGTGGATGGAGCTTCAAAAGCCCAACGCGGGGAAGGCGTTCAGTTTGTTCCAAAAGAATGAGGCTCAGTGGGACGGGTTGCGGACAGTGTACCTTGACGAGCTGCCAAAGCTACATGTTCCGACGTTGATTGTGCACGGCGCACGAGATCGTCTTGTGCCTCTCGCATGGGCGCAGGAAGCACACAAGCGCATCAATGGCTCCCGCTTGCACATCATTCCTGATTGCGGTCATTGGCTCCAGCGCGAGAAGCCAGAAGAATTCAACCGGGTTGTTTTGCCATTTCTCCTAGGGTAGCACTCGCGAGTGCGAGAGGCTGGAGCGAGACAGTTCTGAGCTCAAGGCGCAAATGCCCATGTTGGCGCCTCGCGCCAGCGTCCTTCAGCGTCGAACGTGATGGTGCCTAGCAACCCAACATGGCGCACGGTGCGCAGCGCTGCGGCGACGTCGTCACGTGTGGGCGGGATGCGGCGTTGGGCTGCAGCGTCAATAGCTGCCAGCAGCACCTGCGCGGCGTCGTAGCCCACGATGGATCGAGGCGTCGGCTGTGGTCCGAGCGAGAGGCGCGTGAATTCGGCGAGCGCGCGGTGTGCAGCGGGCAATGCCTGCGGTGTGGGGGCGTCGCCAACACATGCCCCGAACGGCGTGCCCAACGGCAGCGCGCGGCGCACTTCAGCGCACGGTGTGGCGTCGTGGTGCTGCGGCGCGTCGTGGCGCGAGGGACCCATGCGAAACACCAGGGGGTGCGCGGGGAGCGCGTCTGCGGGCGTGTGAGGCGCGAGCAACGGCATGCCTGCTTGGGTGTAAACAGGCAATGCAGCGAGTGTGGTGCTCAATGCAAAGTGGCCGATCACGCCCACCACTTCGGGATCACGCACAATTTGCTGCGCAACGCGCGTTGCCATTTCGGGATCGCCGCGGTCATCGAACGCGATGAACGTGACGGCAACGGGCGAGAGACGTTGCGCGTGCTCCCGGATCGCGAGACGGAAGGCGGGGAACACATCGTAGCCCACGTGGCGCCACCGCCCTTCAAAAGGCGCTACAAGCGCGATCTTCACAGCGGGGCGCGGCGCCGCGCACGCTGCGACAAGCACAAGCATCACCACGGCAAGCCACGCTTTACGGTAGCAGCACATGCAGTCCTCCAACGTCTTGGCTCTCGCCGCGGAAGGAAAGCCGTCCGAGTTCCTCGCGCGTCGCAAGGCGATATTGCACGACCTCGAGGGTATAGGGTTCGCCTGACGGCAGCGCGATGCGCCGATCGGCCTGGGCGCAGTAGCTATCGGGCACGCGCATGCCAGGCAGCCACGCCCATGTGGGCATCAAACCGCCTTGCGGTTGCGCGTCGGCTTGGACGAGCCGTTGACCTGAAGCATCGTACAGCCGAAACGAGAACTGAAACGCCTCGCCGATGGGTGCTAAGTGGGTTGCCCAGCGCCAAGTGGGGCGGAAGCAAGCCTCATGGTGCGAAGGCATGAACCAATCAAGCGCCACTAGCGGCAGCACAGGCGTGTTGAGATTGCGCTGAGCAGCCTCATCATCGGCACCAGATACTGTAGGTGCGCGCACCTGCCCCACGTAGAGCGTTATTCCTGCTACAGTGCCGCCCGCCAACGGCGCGCGCAGCGGTTCGCCGTCGTCGGTGAATGCGGGCAGTGTGCGCTGCGCAGCGTTGTGTGCCTGCACGACAAGCAGGAAAGGTCCTGGCAGCGCTTCCGCAAGGACGCGGTGTTGGCTTTGCCATGGGTCGGCGGCGCGCGATTCACGCGCGTAGCGAAACACGTTGAGGAATGCGCCGCCCATTGGCAGCTCCTGCGTGACGGTGATCCCTGCCGGTGCGCGATCATTCAGCCAGCGCAGCGTGAGCGTGAACGGCTCGCCTGCGCGCAAAACGCTCGGCGCGATCGCAGCGCCAACGAGCGTGTAGCGCTCAACGCCCTCGCCGAAGTGCACAGGCCCACGATGCGGAAACGGGCGTTGCTCGAAATCGAGCGCTTGTAATGGTGGCGGCTCTGGGGCGGCGCGCGTGCGCGCAAGCCCAGCGCCAGCGAGCGCTGCGAGCACTAACGCGCTGAGCAGCGAGCGCACGGCAAGGCGCTGGCGGCGTTCGCGCGGCAGCTTGAGAAGCAGCCACGCGCCCCACGCCGCGGCGAAAGCTGCGCTCGCGGCGCTGATGCTGTTTGCCCACTGCTCAATGGGCAGCGGCGCGCGCCACACAGTGATCACGTGCGCGCCGGCTTCGAGCTGCACCTGCACCCAGCCCGAAGGTGACATCGTTGCGGGTTGAGGCGGCGCGTCGTCAATTTGCACGCGCGCGCCCGGCAGCACAAAGATCGGCAGCGCGACCTGCATTGCTTGCGCAAGCTCCACGCGCCATGTCTCGACGTTAGGGTTGTGCGCAAGGCGCTCCGAGCGCACAGCTTCCGGAGGTGCAGCCTCAAGCGGCACCACCTGCGGCGGGCGGCTCAGGAGCGGAAAGCCGGTGTAGGGGCGCGGCTGAACCGCTGCTGGGAGGTACTCGGCGCGGATGGTGGTGCCGATGTTGCCGGAGTACCACTCGTAGAGCTGAAGGCTTTGTGCGTTCACGTCCTCAGCGCGCAGGTTGAGGCGCGCGTTTGGGAGTTGGGCGAGCGCGGCCCAGCCGAGAACGAGGATAGCCGCGAGCGCGGCGACGCGGCGCCAAAGCGCCGTAGGCGCATCCACAAGCGCTGAGCGCACTGAGACAAACGTGCCGCTGCGCACAACCTCAGTGCGCAACACTGCGCGCGGCGCGCCGCCGACTCCGCCGATGAGCAGTGCGGCGAACAGGCTCTGCACTGAGAGCCAGCGCCACGGAAACTGCGCCCATTGCAGCGGTCGTACCGTCTCCCAGATAGGCGCGGAGAGCGGCGTGATCAAAAATGTGCTGATCACGAAGAGCGCGCTCGTCAATCCCCATACGGTCGCATGTCCAGCGCGTGCCATGCCTCGAGCGCCGAGCGCGGCACCACTCACCACAAGCAGGGTGGGCACAAGCCCCATTGCAAACGCACGGCGTCCATCCGCAAGGCTGTAGTCGAACGCAAGGCTTGGCTGCACGAGATCGGCTGCGCGGAAGTGATTGGCAAAGTAAAAGTAGCCGCTTGTTTGATCACCAAGCTGCGCGTGTGGGATGAGCATGAGCGCAGGCAGCCAAAACCACGCGCTCAGCCCGAGCCCGAGCGTCCCTGCCCCGAGAAGCACAGCGGCGCGTTGAAGGCGCAAACGCCACGTGCTCAGCGTTGCGAGCAATCCGAGTGCCCAAAGCGCCGCAATCGGCGCGAAGAGCAACGTGCTCACATTGTGCGTGAGGGCCAACGCCGCAAGCGTTCCCCCGAGCCACCACGCTGCGCCGCGCTCTTGCATCACGACGCCAGCGATCCGATCGGCGATCAGCGGGAACCACACAAACGCCCAAAACTCGCTGAGCGCATCGCCACGCACGTACACATTCACGAGGTGGAACGGCATGAAGGTGTAGGCGCAGGCGGCGAGCACGGCGCCGCTGCGGCTGAGCCATCGCCGCGCAAGGCGGAACATCGCCCACGCTGCGAGCAAAAATCCCAGCGTCTGCGTGAGCTTGATCGCAAACAGCAAATCGGCGCCGAGCACCACCATCGTTGCCGCAAGGTAGTAGGGCAACGCTGCGTAGAAGTAGAAAAAGGGGTAGCCAAAGCCGTAAGCCGCGTTGGGCATCCACCGCGCTGGGAAAACCCCCGCGCGCAGGTTCTCCGCCAGCTCGAAGGTGCGCACAAGCAGGAACGGGCTATCGCCGCCTGCACGCGTGTTGACAACGCCCGGCCCCATCCACAGCGGCAACGCGGCTGCGGTGCAGGCTGCGATCACGATAAGCGCCGCGACCCAACGCTCGCGGCGCGCGCGATGGTTCTCCGTGTTCACACGTTCGATTACCTCACTGCGTCTTACAATCATCATACCCACGCATGAAGGGGTAGCCTCATGACGGACCTGCAAACTGCTATCGCCCGCTACCATGATTGGCTCGCTGAAGGCGATCTCGCCGCTGAATGTCAGGGCGTTCTGGACACCCTCCAGCAGCAGCGCGGGCTGACCTTTGGCGAACGTCCGATCTGCACCGTGCTGCGCCCGCGCTTTCTCACCGCCGAGCAATATCGGCAATTGCAAGCGGCCATGCACGCGCTGTTGCCAGCGTTTCGCAAAGCGCACGAGCGCGCCTTGCAAGACGCTGCGTTTCGCGCTCAGTTTCGCTTGGCAGATTGGGAAGAGGTGCTGATCCAAGACCCCATGCCTTACCGCGCGAGCAGCCCCACCGCGCGCATGGACACGTTCTTCGCCGATGGCGTGCCGCGCTGCACGGAATACAACGCCGAGACGCCCGCCGGCGGCGCGTATCACGACGCCCTCGCCGAGATCATGCTCACCTTGCCCGTGATGCGGCGCTTTGAGCAACACTACGAGATCAACCCGCTCATCCCACACAAGCACCACGTGCTCAACGCGCTGTTGCAAAGCTACGCTGAGTGGGGCGGTGTGGAGCGCCCGCGCATTGCGATTTTGGACTGGGACGATGTGCCGACGCGCGCAGAGTTCCTCGAATTTCAACGTTACGCGCAGACGATGGGCTTTGCATGTGTGATTGCCGACCCACGCGCGTGCGATTATCACAACAGGCGTTTGTTCATCAACGGCGAGCCTGTGCACCTCGTGTACAAACGCGTGCTGATCAGCGAGCTGATCACACGCGAGGGGATGAACAGCCCACTTGTGCGCGCGGTGCGCGAGCGCGCGGTGTGCATGGTGAACCCGTTTCATTGCAAAATCCTGCACCGCAAGACCAGCCTCGCTGTGCTCAGCGACGAGCAAAACGCCGCGATGTTCTCCGCCGAGGAGCAGCACGCCATCCAACGCTACATCCCATGGACGCGCGTCGTGCAGGAGCGGCGCACGCTCTACGACGGTCAGCCGATCGACCTTGTGCCGTTTGTCGCCGAGCACAGAGAGAGCTTCGTGCTCAAGCCCGCCGACGAATACGGCGGCAAAGGCGTTGTGCTAGGGTGGATGGTGTCGCAGGCGGAGTGGGAGCAGGCGCTACGCGAGGCGCTGACGCAGCCGACGGTGGTGCAGGCGCGTGTCCCCGTGCCGACCGAACCGTACCCAAGCTACGCCGACGGCGCGCTGCATCTCCTCGACCGCTGGCTGGACACCAACCCGTACATCTGGCAAGGTGCCTACGCCTCAGGTTGCCTCACGCGCCTCTCGACGGCAGCGCTGCTCAACGTGACCGCCGGCGGGGGCAGCACAGTGCCGACATTTGTGATCGAGGCGCGCGCGTGACAATGCGGCGTACCTCAGCCCTCGTGCTCAGCCTCGCGTTCGCGTTGTCGGCTTGTAGCGCGGCGCAGCCTCGCCCTCAGAGCATCACGCTGAACGCGCCGCTGCCCGCGCTGCCAACCGCAGCGCCGACACAGACGAAGCCGCCTACAGGGTGGTGGCAGAAGGCGCCAGGCATCGAATACACCCTCCT
>Ga0105160_1001312_pt1 | contig 10157 bp, 7 predicted proteins | sample GXS110809BmetaG_FD_89591 | JGI IMG/M metagenome (GOLD analysis project Ga0105160, IMG submission 89591) | Hot spring microbial communities from Gongxiaoshe hot spring, China to study Microbial Dark Matter (Phase II) - GXS 110809B | ecosystem: Environmental > Aquatic > Thermal springs > Hot... | reverse complement strand
TATCTTCTCAACAAGATTCGTAACCATGCGCGTGAGCTTTGGCTTTACAAAGAGTTCATGACCGATGACGCAGAGGTTGTGGTGGTTGCTTACGGTTCTGTGGCGAGGTCTGCTCTAAACGCCGTCAAGCAAGCCCGCTCACGCGGGATAAGGGCTGGGCTTCTCCAGCTCATCACGGCATGGCCCTTCCCAACAGACGTAATCGAGAAAATCAGCCAACGAGCCCACACGCTTGTAGTTCCCGAGATAAACTTCGGCCAGCTCGTACATCCCATCAAGGAGTATGCAAAATGTCCCGTAATCGAGGTTAACTGGGCGCCCGGCTCTCTCATAGAGCCCAGCGTAATCCTTGATGTTGTGGAGGTGGCTGCGGCGTGACGCAGGTTATAACTGTTCAGAGGCATCCGCGGGACAGGCTGCTCAGGTATGAGAGGCTCCCCCACATCTGGTGTCCCGGCTGCGGGATAGGCATAGTCATGGCGGCTTACGCGGAGGCGATTGAGGCTTCAGGAATTCCGCCCGAGAAGCATGTCTGCATCTCCGGGATAGGGTGTACAGGGCGTGTTGCTGGCTACATGAACCTCGACTCATACCATACAACGCACGGGAGGCCCATTGCGTTCGCCACAGGCCTTTCCCTCGTCAAGCCCGACTTGGAGGTGACCGTCGTCTCGGGCGACGGCGACATCTGCACCATAGGCGGAAACCATCTCATTCACGCGGCACGGAGAAACGTGGACATCAACGTGATAATGGTGAACAACTTCAACTATGGGATGACGGGTGGCCAGCACGGCGGAACAACCCCACTCGGAGCAAAGACATACACAACACCCTTCGGAAACATCGAAACACCTTTCAACATCCCATATCTTCTAGCCGCCGCAGGCGCCTCGTTCGTCGCAAGATGGACAACACTCCACGTAAGACAGTTAATCAACGCGATCAAACACATGATGACTGTTGAAGGCTTCGCATTCATGGAGGTTATATCGCCGTGCCCGCCAACGTTCGGAGAATTCAACAAATTCCCCGAAGCGGTCGACATGATGGAATACTTTAGGAAACACTGTGTGATAGACCACAACGCCGACCTCAGCAAAATAGGCGTGGAGTTGAAGGGTGAGCCGCTGGTTGTGGGGAACTTCGTAGACAGGAGAAGGCCGAGCTATCAAGAGCTTGTCCAGCAGCTCATAAGCAGAGCCATGGAGGGAGGTGGAGAAGTTTGAGGTATGAGGTTAGGATAACTGGTCTCGGCGGGCAGGGTGCGATAACCGCTGGACACATCCTCGGAAGAGCTGCCGTGATATACGACGGCAGAGAAGCCGTCGTCACAGAAGGCTACAGCCCATACATAACAGGCGGCTGGTCAAGGGCGGATGTGATAATCTCCGACGAGCCGATAGACTACCCGCTAATGACGAAACTCGACGTCTTGGCCACCATGTACGATGATGGATTTGTCCAGAACATCAAGTATGTCAAACGCAACGGAATCGTGGTCACGGAAAAAGAGCTCGTCAAACACACATTCCACAAAGATGCTCGAATAATACCTATTCCTGCGATACAGGTGGCCGACAGCTTGGGCAGGAGAATTGTCATGAACATCGTGATTCTCGGCGCTGTTGTGGCTGCTCTTGGAGGGGTGCCGTCGCTCGAGTCTGTTGCGAAGGCTTTGGCTGACCGTTTCCCCAAAGCCGCTGAGCTCAACCGCAAAGCCCTCCACGAAGGCTACAGCATAGCCTGCGAGCATTTGACGGCTAAGGAGGTGGTGTGAAAATGGCTGACGCGGTTCTCGTGATCGGCGGCGGCATAGCCGGGGTTCAGGCATCGCTCGACCTCGCCAAAGCCGGTGCGAAAGTCTACCTCGTGGAAAAAAGCCCCGTGATAGGCGGGAGGATGGCTGCTCTCGACAAAAACTTCCCGACGATGGACTGCTCCATCTGTATGCCTGGAGACACCGATATAATACTCGGCGACGGCTCAATAGTTCCTATTCGGAACCTAGTTGAGAGGTTCGAGCATGGAGATTTCAACCCCCATCCACCTGAAACATTTTCTTTTGACGGAAACACGGTTAGTTTACGTCCTATAGTGGCTGGACAAAAGCTACCCTACTCCTACAACCTCATCGAGATAACTACCGCGACAGGAGGTAGGCTTCGCTTTACTCCCGACCATAAGATACTTGTCGACGATGAAAATGGCCCGGCTTGGAGAGAAGCCAGTAAACTTAGGGTCGGTGACATGCTCTATGCCCCGCGGAAGCTTGGCCCCAAAAAATCGCAGCCTCGCTACGTAATAGACCTTTTACCAAAAGAGTTCATTGTAGTTGACGACGACATCAACAATCGCGTCAGGAAAGAACTTAAGAAGAAATTCGGAAGCCTCACTAAAGCGGCGGTGAAACTCAGTTTAAAGCGCGGCCATCTAGACAGTAGACGTGGGCTCTCAATAAGCGAGCTAGAAAGAGTAGCCGAAGCCCTTGGCTTTAGCTGGGAAAATCTTAAGGTAAGGGTCAAAAGCATCACGTATCAGGGGGCCCACGGACCGGTTAGGCTACGCAAAAGACGCATTGATGAAGACATGGCTTACCTACTGGGTCTCTTGGCGGCAGACGGCAGCTTATCCAGAAAAGAGATAAAGTTCTATAACACGAACAAGAGTTTGATCAGGCTATACGTAAAGATTTATCGCAGGCTCTTCCCAGGGAAGCGGTGTTGGATAAATGTCCAGACAGGAGGGGGGAAGAGATGGAAGAAAAGGATGGCTGTGAGATGCAAGAATAGAGTTTTGCTCAGCATTGCGCAGAAGCTTGACATAAGAGGCGGTCTTAAACCTCTCTTCCCGCTTGATAAGAAAATTGTGAGCAGCTTCCTAAGAGGATACTTTGATGGGGATGGGACGGTAAAGATAACTAGGTGGAGAGGCTGGTCGTCCTTCAAGATCACCTTCAACTTAGGTAAAGACCGTTATGAACATGCAAAGGGCTTACAGCTTCTCCTTAAGAGACTGGGCATCATCAGCAAACTTTACACGTATGAGGACAGGGTTCTGCTAGATATATCAGAAAGGGAGGATGTGGCGAGGTTCTCATCTATAGTACGCTCGAATCATCCTTTTAAGCGGCGTAGGCTGCTGGAGGCGAATAAGACCTCTAAGCTTCCAAGGAAAATGGGAGGCCTCTTTGAGCAGCTCCCGCTGGAGTGCGGGCGGCTGATCCGGTTTTTGATGGATAGGTACAGAATACCCCTTAAAAGGCTCCCTTTGAGTCGCTCAAATCTTCTACGAGTAACGAGACAGGAATGCAGAATAACCAGGGTTAACCTTCGTCGTGTAATAAATGTCCTGAGACGCTATGTTAGACCTGATGACAAGGATTTCATAAAGCTTAACCAACTATGTAATTCTAGCTTCTTCCTAGACCAGGTAAAGGAAGTAAAGGTCGTTCCCTCAAAGGAGGATTATGTATATGATATAACGGTTGATGGTGTCCATAACTTCATTCCGGAAGGCATTTTCACCGTAAGTAACTGTATAGAGGCGCCGAAGCTGAGCGAGGTCATGCAGAACAGGAACATCAAGGTCCTGACGTTGAGCGATGTTGTAGAGGTTAGCGGAGGTCCTGGAAACTTCCGAGTCAAGGTCCGTCAGAGACCTCGTTACGTCACAGACGAGTGTACCAGATGTGGGGACTGTGTGCCCGCATGTCCTGTCATATTGAAGAACGAGTTTGACGTGGGCATGGGTGCGAGGAAAGCCATCTACCTACCGTTCGACCAAGCAGAGCCGGGAGCATACGTCATAGACATTGAAAACTGTTTGAACAAGCCTCCCAACTACCTTCCATGCAACAGATGTGTTGAGGCATGCGGGCCTAAATGCATAGACTTTGAGATGAGGGAAAAAACCCACGAGCTTGAGGTTGGAGCCATCATAGTTGCAGCCGGCTCAGACCTGTTCGACGCCTCCCTCATCCCCGAGTTCAGCTACGGCAGACATCCAGACATTCTGACCGCGATGGAGCTGGAGAGGTTGCTGCAGTCGAGCGGGCCTTCGAGAGGCGAGGTGATAAAGCCCAGCGACCACCACCATCCAGAAAAAGTCGCCTTCATCCTCTGCGTGGGAGCACGTGACAAAAGGTTCTACAGCTTCTGCAGCAGGGTCTGCTGCATGTACAGCATCAAAGAAGCCCTGCAGCTGGTTGACCATGGAATCAAAAACGTCACCGTCTTCTACATGGACATAAGAGCCTACGGGAAAGGCTTTGACGAGATGTTTGAGAGGGCGAGAAACAGCGGCGTCAGGTTTGTGCGAAGCAGGCCGGGAAGGATAATCCCCAACGGCCACGGCATAGACGTCTTCTACGAAGACACTACGTCAGGGGAGCTGAGACGTGAAACGTTTGACATGGTTGTTCTCTCAACAGCCCTCACACCTTCGGAGGAGCTGAGAAAGCTGGCGGACACGCTGGGGATAGAGGTTGGAGAAGACGGTTTCATAAAGTCCTACGAGGTTGACGGCGATTTCGTCGGAACTTCGAGGGAGGGCATATACGTATGCGGCTGTGCAAGCGGCCCCAAAGACATCCCCGACAGCGTCACCGAGGCAGGGGCTGCAGCCGCAAAAGCGCTCACACATCTCACCGCGAAAAGCCTCGAGCCTGAAGTCTACGAGGAAACGATAGACCCTTCAGGAGAGCCGAGAGTGGGTGTTTTCATCTGCCACTGCGGCTCCAACATAGCCGGAGTCGTCGACATAAAAGCAGCCGCCGAACAGGCGAGGAAGCTACCCTACGTCGCCCACGTGGACGACCAGAAGTTCTCATGCTCAGGCGCTGGAACAAAGTATATCGAGAACGTGATAAGGGAGAAGAAGCTTAACAGGGTTGTTGTCGCCGCCTGCTCGCCTAAAACACACAGCCCAACCTTCATGAGAGCCTGCGCACGCGCCGGCCTCAACCCATACCTCTTCGAGATGGCCAACATACGCAACCTCAACTCATGGGTTCACAAGAACCAGCCCGCTGAAGCGACGGAGAAAGCGGTGGACCTTATCGGGATGGCCGTCAGAAAAGTAGCCCTACAAACCCCGTTGACCAAGCTGAAGTCAAACGTCGTGCAGAAGGCCTTGGTGATAGGAGGCGGCGTGGCAGGCATGACCGCAGCCACGGTCTTGGCGAACATGGGCTTCGAAACACATCTCGTCGAAAAAGAGAGGCAGCTGGGCGGGCTTCTCAGATACTTGAAAGAGATAGCGCCTTCAGGGTTGGATGCTCAACGCTTCCTCCGCTGGAAGATGATGCAGCTGGAGAGGTCTGGTGCGAAGATCCATCTTGGCACCGAGGTGACTTCGGTGACAGGGTTTGTGGGCAACTATCATGTCACGCTCTCCAACGGTGAAGAGCTTGATGTAGGCGCTGTGATAATTGCGACAGGTGGGAAACCCCATGAACCCAGCTGGCCTGGCACAGCAGCGAACGGCATGCATGTTGCGACGCTGATGAACTACGAGCTGGAAGGAGTGCCCGACAACGCGCGGAACATAGCTTTCGTGGGATGCGTTGGCTCACGCAACCAGAACAGAGGCTGCTCAAGATACTGCTGCCAAACCATCATCTACCACGCCCTCAAGCTCAGGAGAGCCGGCAAAAACGTCTCAGTCTTCGTCAAAGACGTTAGGACGTACAGCAGGGGTGCTGAAGAGCTTTACAGAAAGGCTTGCGAGGAGGGGGTGAGGTTTATCAGGGTAGGTCAAGAAAAGCCGATAGAGGAGCTGGTTCAGATAGGTGACGGGGGTCTGACCGCTTACGACATCGTTTCAGGCGAGACGGTAAGCATACCCGCCGACTATGTTGTGTTAGCGACTGCGCTAGACCCGCCGGCGGAGATAACCGCAGCACAGCATCTCCGAGTCGCCAAAGACTCGGAAGGATTCTTCCTCGAGCTCCATCCAAAGCTGGGGCCTGTCGAATCCATAACGGGCGGAGTGTTCCTCGCAGGAGTTGCCCAAGGGCCGAAGGACGTGAGGGAGAGCGTGTCGCAGGGCTTGGCGGCCGCCGCCAAAGCCGCAGCGCTTCTTACGTCTCCACAGCTTGAGAAAGAACCCTTCATCCCCGTCATCAACACGCAGAGATGCACTAAATGCATGCGATGCGCCGAGGTCTGTCCATACGGAGCCATCAAAGGCGAGAGGGGGAAGTGGATAGAGGTTGTGCCAGGGCTGTGCGAGGGATGTGGAGCGTGCGTCGCCGAATGCAACGTCGAAGGCGCGATAACGATGCCAGGCTTCACAGACGAGCAGATAATAGCCCAGATAGACGCAGCCCTAGCCGAGAACCCGCAGGACAAAGTGATAGTCTTCGCATGCAACTGGTGCAGCTACGCGGGAGCAGACCTCGCAGGCATCCTCAAGATACAGTACCCAGCCTCAAACAGGGTCATACGCACGATGTGTTCGGCGAGGGTTTCGCAGAAGTTCATCCTCCACGCCTTCGAGAAAGGAGCTGGAGCCGTGTTCGTCACAGGCTGCTGGCCGCAGGACTGCCACTACAACTACGCCAACCTCAACACAAAGAAACGCTACGAACGCTGGCTGAGAATCATACAAGCCCGTAAGATAGACCCGAAGAGATTGCAGCTGCACTGGATAAGCGCGGCCGAGGCGAAGAGGTTTGCTGAGAAGATGAACGAGGCCCATCAGGTGTTGTTGAGCTTGAAGAAAGAGGTGAGCGGATAAAATGATGCCTGCCTACGCGGAGCTCCTCAACGACAAATCGCTGTCTGAAAGCATAACAGCATGCTTCCAGTGTGGAGCATGCACAGCGGCATGCCCGCTCAACATGTTCAACGGTGTAAGGCTAAGCCCGCGGCAGATGCTTAGACGGATGCAGCTGGGTCTTCCCACAAACATCGACCCATACCTCTGCATGATGTGCAGGGCGTGCGAAGCTGTTTGTCCGAGAGGCGTGAAGGTTTCAGAGGTGATCACCGCGTTGAGGAAAATCTGGTTCAAGCAAAACAGAACCCCCGCACCGCTCACGCAGGCCCTTTGGAGGGTCTATGAAGAAGGCAACCCGTGGGGATATTCCTCTCGCCTGAGAGGACGCTGGCTCGACGGCCTTGACGCAAACATAGCGGCGAGAAAGAGCGAAACACTCCTATACGTCGGATGCATATCATCCTACGACATACGTCTCCAGCGAATAGCCAAGGCCGTAGCCCAGCTGCTGCTCAAAGCTGGAGTTGACTTCACGGTTCTGGGCCAGGAGGAGAGATGCTGTGGAGACTCGATCTACAACACAGGCGAGACAGACTTTCTTGAAGAACTCGTACAGGAAAACATCGGCAGATTCAACGCATACGGCGTTAGGAGAATCATCGCAATCTCACCCCACTGCCTGAGAATGTTCCGCGACATATACCCGCGATACGGCGGGGAATACGAAGCACTACATTATACAGAGTTTCTCACCGAACTCCTCGACAGCGGCCGGCTAGCCGTCAACGCCAGCCTTACCGCTAAAGCAACCTACCACGACCCCTGCTACCTCGGCAGATACATGAAGATATACGAGCAGCCGAGAAAGCTCATAGAAAACGTCAAAGGACTGTCGTTCGAGGAGATGACACTGTCGAAGGAGCTGGCCCTCTGCTGCGGCGGTGGAGGAGGCCGTATACTAATGGAGTCCAAGCCTGAGGAAAGGCCGTCAAACCAAAGGGTGAGACAGGCTGCGGAGACGGGTGCGGAAATCCTTGTGACAACATGCCCCTACTGCATAGTAAACTTCGAAGACTCGGCGAAGATCCAGAGAACACCCGTAAAGGTGATGGATTTGGCTGAGCTTCTCTACGGGGCGGCGGGCGGTCAGCTTGGGTGAGATATGGACTTTCGTGGAGATAGGGCCTGAAGGCGTTGAAGACGTCTCGCTGGAGATAATGGGAAGGGCTGCGGCGCTGGCGGCTGAAAGCGGCAGGAAGACAGCCGCGGTCGTTACGGGCTGGAAGGTAGACGAAATCGTCCAAGAGACCGCGAAATACCCCGTCGACAAAGTCTTCCACGTAGACCACAGCACGCTCGTCACATACGACCCGTCTAAACACGCCAAAGCCCTACACCAGCTAGTCGAGAAAGAAAAACCTGAGATGATATTCTTCGGAGCAACCTACACGGGGGCCGACATAGCCTCACGTCTCGCCGTAAGGACTGGGGCAGGCCTGATAGCCCACGTAACATACCTCGGCATAGACCCCGTCGACGGAAGGCTTGTCGGCCATGTGCCAGGCTTCGGAGGAAGCATCGTAGCCGTCTGCAAATGCAGGCCAAACACTCTGCAGATAGCCACAGTCAGGCCGGGCGTCTTCGAGAAACCCAAAACAACCAACAAAACAGCGGAAGTTGTAAAATTCACTCCAAGCCTCGACCCAGCTGAACCGGGGTGGATAATCCTCGACAGAAAGGTTGCGAAAACGGTTGACGTCACGAGAGCTGAGAAAGTTGTTGTCGCAGGCATGGGGACTGGCGGAGACCTGACGTTGGTCAAAAAGCTTGCCGACAGGCTGGGGGCTCAGCTGGCTGTAACAAGACCGCTTGCAGACATCGGCGTAGCTCCAAGAGACGTTCAGGTCGGCTCGACAGGCATAAGCCTAAGGTCTAAAGCCGCTCTAGTCCTCGGCGTCAGCGGAGCATCACATTTTGTCTCAGGCATCCAAGACGTAAAAACAGTAATCTCAGTCAACACCGACAGAAACGCCCCTATATTCCAGTTCTCCGACTACTGTGTTCAAGCCGACCTGTTCAAAATCGTTCCAAAGCTCATCGAACACGCTGAGAAAGGAGGTGGATAGGTTGAACATAGTTGTCTGCGTCAAAGTCGTTCCCAAAGTTGACCAAGTCAAGTTCGACCCCGCCACGAAAACTGTTGACAGAACGTCGGCTGAGAACGAGCTCAACGAAGCTGACAAAAACGCGTTGGAGACAGCGTTGCAGCTCAAAGAGAAACATGGTGGGAAGGTTGCTGTTGTATCTATGGGGCCGCCTTTCTTCGAACCCTTCCTCAAAATATGTGTGGCCATGGGAGCTGACGACGCGGTTCTTTTGTCCGACAAAGCCTTCGCAGGAGCCGACACCTACGCCACATCATACGTGCTAGCCCAAGCGGTAAAAAAGCTGAAACCAGACCTCGTCCTATGTGGTGAAAGCACGTCGGACTCCGGAACAGCTCAAGTCCCAGCCCAGATGGCTGAATGGCTTGGATACCCAAACATCTCCTACGCGTCAAACGTAAGCGTTGACAACGGGTTCGTCGTGGCCAGACGCACCGTGAAAGGAGGGTATGAGGTTGTGAAAGCCCCTCTGCCAGCCGTGGTGTCTGTGGAGCTGGGCTCCAACACGCCGAGGTTTCCCGACTTCAGGAGGAAGAGATGGGCTGAAAGAGAGTTCAAAACAACCGTCTGGACATCCGCAGACCTCGAGCTCGACCTCTCCCTCGCGGGAAGGGCTGGGTCGAAGACCGATGTTGTGGAGCTTCAGTCCATAGCTCCGCCGCAAAGGCTTAGAAAGTTCCTGGAAGGCTCCGAAGACGAGATAGCCCAGACCATACTGGAGATAATCAAGGAAGCCGTCACGGAATAACTACCTCACACCACGCACAGCAACACCAGCAAGCCTGTCCAACAACACATACCCTCCGTCGACACGCTGTATGTAGCTCAGCTTCTCGAGGTTGCGCAGAACCCTGCCTAGCTGAGCGTTAGCCACAGTCCTCCCCAAATCCGTCCTTCAACCGACACGCCTCGGACGGATTTGAGATAGCTGGCTAACCGTTTGTGAAGCAGCATGAATGAGTTTAGCTCGTCTGACAGCAGGCTCAGCAAAGCCGCTGCAGAAGCCATCGCCAACTGGCTCCAGCAAACCCACGCATCCATGGAAATAGAGTTCGTCGGCGACCCGGTTGACGCGGACGCTGTAGAGCTACAGCACCGGGCGGCGGAGATGTGGAAGCTTAAGGTGCTCAGGGACGCATCGACACCAACATATTTCTTGAAGTACTGCTGGGCAGGGAGAGAAGCGAAGAATGTAAACAGCTGCTTAGGCTTGTAAGGGATGGAAAGATAAACGCGTTGGTAACCGACTTCACGATCCACTCCATAATT
>Ga0105160_1001311_pt1 | contig 10160 bp, 8 predicted proteins | sample GXS110809BmetaG_FD_89591 | JGI IMG/M metagenome (GOLD analysis project Ga0105160, IMG submission 89591) | Hot spring microbial communities from Gongxiaoshe hot spring, China to study Microbial Dark Matter (Phase II) - GXS 110809B | ecosystem: Environmental > Aquatic > Thermal springs > Hot... | reverse complement strand
GTTCGGCGGAGAGGCCCGACGCGAGCGGTATAACCAGATCGGTAATCAATTTGCGCGCGGCTCGTTCATCTTCCAGAGCAAGGCCACCTTCGACCCAGCCAACCGGGCGGCTACCGGACACGCCTTCGCAGATTTCATGCTGGGCCACAGTCGGCGCTCGGAGCGGTCGCTCGGCCTGGCTAACACCATGTTTCGTCGCAGCGTGTTGGCCCTATACGTAGAAGACACCTGGCGGTTGACCCCCAAGTTAACGATGAACATCGGGATCCGCTACGAGTTGACCCCACCCTTTTACGACAAATACCGGGGCATCATGAACGTCAAGCTGTTTGACCCGGGCGTCGGGCCGAACGGACTGCTCCCGGATACGAAAGTCCCGATCTTGGTGCGGCCGGGTCGGGGCGACTTCCATGAGGGGTTATTGTTCCGGTTCCACGATGGGATCCCGAAGGCAGTCGGTGACGACGTTCTTTACGGCCGTGCCCTTGTCGCAACCGACTTCAACGATTTTGCCCCTCGCTTTGGCCTCGCCTATACGCCCACACTGCGTTGGTCGATCCGGACTGGCTTTGGCGTATTTTACGTCCAAGACACTGGTAACCCTCGCTTCGACATGGGGCGCAACCTGGCCGGCCGTTCCCGCTACGAATCCAACGAGGAGCGGCCTGACTCGTTGCTCCATGACCCGTGGGCATTCGAGCGGCAGGCTTTCCCCTGCTCGGGGTGGTCGGGCGTTTGCCAGGGTCCGCCATATACACTGGGCAACATCCCCTGGCGTCGGACTCCTTACGTCTTGCAGTGGATGTTGTCCATTCAAAGGGAGCTACCCGGAGACACGCTCTTGGAGATCGCTTACCAGGGAAACGTCGGGCATAAGCTGGAGCGCCTGCGCGCTTACAACGAGGCCGTTCTGCGCACTGGCCCACAGGATGCACGGACAATCGAACAGCGGCGGCCTTGGCCCGCTTACGGCAGGATCCAGGAGGTGGATGGGAGTGTCAATTCCAATTACAACGCGTTGGCGGTCTCCGCACGCAAGCGCTTCTCGCAGGGTCTAACCTACCTGGTCGCCTTCACTTGGAGCAAGGCCATTGACAACGGCAGCGGGATTCGCACACGAGCCGGTGATTCGCTGTTCCCACCGAACAGCTACGCTCTGAAGAACGAACGAGCCCTATCACAGTTCCATCAGAAGCGCCGGCTAGTTACTTCCTTCCTTTACGAACTGCCGTTTGGCAAAGACAAGCCGTACGCACGGCGCGGCATCGGAAACGTGCTTTTGGGTGGCTGGCAACTGGGTGGCATCGTTACCTTCGGAGATGGAATCCCGATGAGCGTCGGCGGGCTAGGTGACTGCACCAACACAGGTGTCGACGAGGCGCGGCCCGACGCGACTGGCATTAGCCCGTTCAAAGACGCCGGAACGGTGGACAAGTTCTGGAACATTGCGGCGTTCTCCTATACGGATCCCACGTTGCCTTACCGCATCGGCACCGCGGGCAGAAACGTGCTGATCCGCCCAGGGTACCGCAACCTCGACTTCACGCTGCAGCGGTACTTCCGCATAGCAGAGGGTAAGTCCTTACAGTTCCGGTTCGAGTCATTCAACTTCACGAATCACCCCAACTGGAATCCGCCGCCTAACGATATCCGCAATCCCAGCCAGTTCGGGAAGATCACGACCGCTCGCACTATGCGAGAGCTGCAGCTAGGGCTAAAAGTGATCTTCTGAACTGGCCGGCCAGATCAGCTGCGGCCAGCGGCAGAGTTGTTTTTTTCAGCGCGCCAGGTTGTCGCCAGGCAAGGGCGCGCCGGACTGACGACCGGAACGAGTCGAAGCCTGACAGCCGTACCCAGTGCAGGCCCTGCGAGAGACTGGTTTGTGGGAGCGCCAACCGGCTATCGCAGAGGCCCGCCCCGCAGGCGTAGCTTGGCGGGGGTCAATCGAACACCAACAAACGGTCGGGCCAACGGGGGATCGCTTGAGGGTCGATTCGGAATAGCTCCGTCACCGCTGTGTAAAACTCCTGGAATCCGGCATCCGTTACAGGCGTCAAGCCGTGAGCGAGGATGGACTGATTCCGCCTCTGCAATACAGGGTGGAGCCGCTCATACTGGGCAGCCAACGCCCGGTGCTCTGGTCGCGGGCTGAACTGGAGAGCGTGAAAGGCGTTCCTCACCCCGAGCAAGTAGTTGCCTTGGTCGTCTTTGCAATTGGCAAACTGTCGGGCAAATTCCTCGCGCTGGTCTTCAGGGATCTGCTCGAGTTTCAAGCGTCCCAGGCGCGCATTGAAGGCTTCGGCCAATGCATTCTGTGCCGCCAGCTCCACTGCCCGGTACAGCCGCGCAGCACCGTCATCGAACCGCCCCTGGGCTGCCCGGCGTTCCGCGTTCGCAATCAATTCCAGAAACGTGCGCTGGGCCACGAGGCCTGGCACTCCTCCCAAATCGATGGCGCGCTTCTCGTCCTCCAGTTGTCTCCAGTGCTCTGCCAACTGTTGGAGCTGCTCGAAAGTCGGCCGCAACTCGTCCCCGAATAATACACCCAACGCTCTCTCCCGACGCTTGAAGTCGCGGTAAAGATTGCTGAACTGGAACTCGTCCACGCGCCGGAACAGCTCGCATACGTCCGCCAGCACCTCCAACGACTCCTTGCGCCGCTGCGCCTTAATGGCGGCCCGACGGAGGATCTCGGCTGCAACGCCCACCTCGTAGCGCTCGTAAAAGTACCGCGCCAGTTCCAGCTCACGCACCGCCAATTCATCCCAGGGATTGGTGGTGGGTACGATTCGTTCAGTCCCGCTCACCACCACCCCCAGTCCGTCTTTGTCGCGCTTTTCGCCCCCGACGTACGTGAAGTGATGGAACTGCTCCACCGCCGCCAGCGCCAGCGCTGCACTCATCGGTTTGGTTCCGCCAGTAATATCCACCACGACCTCCTCGGGCCGGAGACGTGTTTCTGCCAACCACTGGCGGATTCCACCGCGGATCTGGCGGTAGCACTCCGTGACATTTTCCGGTTCTGAAACGGTCACGTATCGGCGCTGCGGTGTGAAATCCAGCTGGGCCAAGACCTGTGAGTCGACCTGATCACGCGATTGCTCAGACACTACGAACAGAACCTCCGTTGGCCGGAGCTCGGAAAGAATGCGTCGGATCGGTTCCGGGGTTCCACCGACGGAGATGACCAAGCCACGCACTGGCGACAAACTCCCACTCATGCCTATTAGTTATACCGCCCCCGCCGTAACCTCCCAACGGCGATGTGCAAAGCAGGAAGGAATGCTAATCCTACGTGGGCGCTCAATCACTCCGTTGCACTGAGAATGTAGACCAGCGCCGGATTTCAACTGACTTGCCCGGCGTCAGGCGCGGTGGGCTCCACCTTCGACGCCGCCTCTCGCTGGGCTTGCTCGCGACGGAGGATCTCCTGATACCAAAGCGGGTGATGATGCTGAGCCCACTCACGCGTCACGTACCCATCCACGAGCACCCGCCAAGTCCCTGGGTTGGCGATGGTTCCTAGATAAGCATGCGCCAGCACGCCAGCGATCATCAAGAACCCAACGAGGTTGTGGATCGTACCCACGACACAAACCAGGCTCAAAGGCAAGCTGGCCTTAAACATGAGAAAGATACCGGTGATCCCCATGACCAACCCGAAGATGAGCGTGTACCAGTAAAACATCTTTTGACCAGCATTGAACCGGCCAGCCGGAACCGGCCCGTGATGCCCGAAGTAACCACCGAGGATCCTCACCCAAGCCTTGTCGTGGGACTCGAACATGGCGTCCTCAAACCATAGCAGGCCGCCATAGATAGTGGTGACGATGAAGACGATGCCGAAAACGATATGCGTGTCGCTCATCTTCTTGGGGCTATCGAAAAACAGCTCCTGCCAGGCCACGTGGTTGAACGCCATGATCAGGCCAGTCACCGCCAAGACCACGAACGCGATGAGGCGAAACAGGTGCACCATCCGCTCTAGGGCCGTGAACCGCAAGATCTCGCCACTGTCGGGACGAAACGGCACCCGCTTGGGACCGAAGCGGTGATAGTGAAGCACGATGAAGAACACGACCACGATGATGATCCAGCTCACCACGGGACTGAGGATTTGCTGGTGAATGGCGTTGAAATAAAACGCCAATGGCTTGCAGCCGAGGGCAAAACCCTTGGGCACTGTTACCGGCTTGCCATCCAACCCAGCTAGGTCGACGAAGCGTCGCCCCATAAAGAAGTCAGCATCGCTTTTATGGCAGTCCAGGCACCCCGACGCACCTAGGGAGAAGTGACTGGGAGCCACATTGTGTGTGATCCGAAAGTCGACTCGCGTCAAGCCCGTTAGATCGTAGTCTAGGGTCGCCAGGCGCCCTTCGTCATCCAAGTGCCAGGCCTTATCGCCGCGGACGAAGACTGGGTGGACTTGCTGGAACCGCTGGTTACCAGCCAACACTTGGGCAAACGCTCTCAGGCCCGCAATGATCTCCTGCTCGCTGTTAACCTCGGGCTTCCCGTCCCCATTGTCATCCTTGACTCGGTTCCCGTAAAGCTTCCAGGCCGCTTCGTGCTCACGCAGGAACAGCGGGTACAGGATGCCGTCGCGGTCCAAGTTGCCCCACCAAGCCACGAGCACAGAGTTAAAGGGATAAATGCGCTGTTCGTCCTTGCGTTCGTAGACCGGGCGCCACGTCGCGACAGCACCGAACTCTTTGGCCCCCAGCGGGTTCGGGACGAACTCGAGCTGTCCAGTCGACGTCTCCACGCCCAAGGCCGCAACCCGCTGAAGTGCTGGGATGTGGCATGCCTCGCACGAGATCCGCCGTAAGTGAAATGGGCGGACGGTACGGTGCCGAGGAATCGTCGCACCAAAGTAACCTGTGGTATGGCAGTTCACGCAGTCCCGCATGGTACCTAACGTCTCCGGAGCCACCCGGGCAACGTTCTGTTTACCCCGCGCGAACTGGTGATCCAAGCCGGACGGGTGACACGCAGCACAAGCCAAGCCCTGTTGGCCATGAATGTCAGGATTCCGAATGTCACCCCAGGAAAACCCACGTTTCTTTACATCCGAACGCCCATGACAATACAAGCAGTTCTCCGAAGGTGGTGGCCAGCGGATCGGAAGCGTGACTGAGCCGTCAGCGTTGAAATACCGCGTGTTGTACGTGACCTTTGGCACCTGTCCGTCCTTTACCGCACCCTCGACTATAGCCAGTCGCGACGCCGCCACCACCGCCCATTGATAATTGCCCTGTTCTAGCTGTCGGATCCGCTCTTCGAAATCGTACCCAGGCAAGTGGCACAACAAGCAGTCCGCTTCCACGACACCGCTCCGATCCCAATGGCTGCGGTAGTAATCCCCGTCCAGAGTCTCCCGCAAGGATGGGTTAGCCCTTAGGCGTTCGTCGTAGCGCTGGCCGTCACGATCGTACTCCAGGCCCCCTCCACCTGGGTGGCAAGCGCCACAGGGAGGTTCATCCGGCCCCGAACGGGAGAAGCCCACGAATTCATAAACCGTCAGGTCGATTTCATCTGGGCTACGGTTGCGTTTCTTGGCAAGTTGTCGGAAGGCGTAAGGGTACCACCCACCCAGGAAACCGTCGGATAATTCCCACGGCCGCCCGCGCTTCTTGCCAAAGTCATCGGAAACCTTGTTCCAACCGGCCTGGAAATGAAAGCCCTTTGTGATGGTGTCGTACTCGTGGCAGGTACCGCAGGTATTCTTGACGCTGAATGGCTTATCGGCATTCTGCCCCGTAAGAGGGTTGATGAGATTGAATTCGTGGTCATAAAGCTGGATAGCAGGGTGCTGGGCTTGCGCCAGGCTGACTAGGGAAACGCTCAGAAGGCTCACGCGGGCAGTTCGCTGGACGATGCGAAGCATGGGTGTCATCCCAAATCAGGTTGTGGAGCTAAGGAGCCCAAAGCCCGAGTATAGCTGGGCCGGGGGTGGCGGCGCCAGTGAGGGAGTTGAGCGAGGCGATCATGTCTTTCGTGTCTCTCTAGGCCACCCGTCCTTCTCTCAACCGCGCGCCAACCCCCTACGCTTGCCCGCGTCTTCGCCCCTCACCCCAAATAACCTTACCCCCTTCTCCAGCCCCCAAAAGCCTCGTAACCAGCCTGGCTAAGGAGCGACCCCACGATAAAGCCCGCGGGTGTGAACTTTCTGAAAAGCGCTTTAGGAGATGTAGGCTCACAGTCGATCTTGCAAGGGACAACCTGGAGGAGTCCGCGGGATTGGGGTTCGCTCGATTCAGTCATGCCAGTGGAGTTAGAGGTTCAAAGCAAACACGGTCAGTTCGGCGGATCCCCGTGCTGATCGTGACTGGGCACGCGCGTGACGAGCTGGGTCGAGCGGACTTCAACGAGCTAGTCATGTCCGGGCCCAGCGTGTACTTCGAAAAGCCGGTCAAGCCTCACTCGTATGTAGCCGCGGTGCGGAAGCTGTTAGGCATGGAACCATGGGAGCCGTCTCGGCCAGAAACAGAAACCGAGGAACTACGCCGAGAATTGGAGCAGGCCTTACGCGACGCGGATCGGGTCGCCCTGGAACGACGAGCTCTGGAGGCCCTCAGAAGAAAACCGTGAGCAAGGAGCCGAACTATGGAACAGCCAGCACAGAAAACCATCCTGATCGTCGAGGACGAGCCTGACGTCGCGGCGTACCTCCAAACTCTGTTCGAAGACGAAGGGTTCCGCGCCTTGATCGCCGAAACGGGCAAGCAGGGGTTCCAACTGGCTAAGGAGGTTCACCCAGACCTCATCACTTTGGATATCACCATGCCGGAAGAGTCTGGCGTGCGTATGTATCGGGATCTGCGCGAGGACCCGGAAACCGCATCGATGCCCGTGGTAGTCATCACCGGCATCTCACAGGACTTTAAACGATTCATCGAATCGCGAAAGCATCTGCCGCCGCCCAAAGCGTACTTCGAAAAGCCGATCGGTCGCCAGGCGCCCCTGGCTAAAACCCGAGAGTTGCTGAGCCGCAAAGTCTGCTGAAAGAACTCCGAGCACCCACCAATGACGCCGTTAACGTTGGGCGGGCTGGGGCGCGATAGTGTCGAAATACTCTCGAATACGACGCGCGACCGACCGGCCGACCACGGCGGCTAACTGTTCCTCGCTGGCTTCCCGCACGCGCTTTAAGCTCCCAAATTCCCGCAGCAACTTGCGCAGCCGCGCCGGGCCGATCCCTGGGATGTCATCCAGTTCTGACTTCAGGCGCGTTTTTGCCCGCCGCTCACGATGGTAGCTGACGGCAAACCGGTGGGCCTCGTCGCGGATTTGCTGGATCAAGTGAAGCACGGGCGAGTAACGATCGAGCTGAATTGGCTCGTCCTCGTGCCCAGCGACGAAGATGGTTTCTTCCCGCTTTGCGATCGCGGCTACAGGCAGGGTGGTGATCCCCAGGCTTTCGAGCGCCTCGACTGCAGCGTGAAGTTGCCCCACACCCCCGTCGACCAGCACCAGGTCTGGCAGCGGTTTGCCCTCTGCCTGCAACCGAGCATACCGCCGCCCCACCACCTCCCGCATAGCAGCGAAGTCGTCAACCCCTCCCACAGTCCGAATCGCGAATTTGCGGTACTCGGAACGCTTCATCGCGCCGTTTTCCCAAACCACCAGGCTGCCGACCATGTCAGCCCCGTGAATGTGGGAGATGTCGAAGCACTCGATCCGGTTTGGGGGCTCAGCCAAGCCGAGCGTATCCTGCAGCGCCTGTTTGATCGCCTCCGAGCTAGGCTGGAGCACCCGAAACCGCAAGTTAAAGCTATGTTGGGCGTTCTTTTCTGCCAGCTCGACCATGGCCTTTTTCGGCCCGCGCTGCGGCGCATGGATCTCCACACGCCGCCCTTTGCGCTCGCTGAGCAACTCCTCCAGTACCTCACGGTCTTCGAAGTCCACAGGCACGTGGACCCGGTCGGGAATGTACTGCTCGGCAAGGTAGATCTGTTTGATCAACGCGGCAACGAACTCCTCGGGCTGGAATTCGTACTGATCCTCCCAGAAATACTCCCTGCGGTCGACCACCCGCCCGTTGCGCAAATGGAACAGGTTGACAGCCACTAGCGGCGGCTCGGCGTAGTAGGCCAGGATGTCTACGTCCTCGCCCTGGGCCGCAGCCATCTTTTGCCGTTCTTGCATCTCTTGGACGGTGGCGAGCAGATCTCGCCACATGGCTGCCTCCTCGAAGCGCATGGCCTCAGCAGCTTCTTGCATGTGCCGCTCGAGTTGATCGGCCAAGTCCTTGAGCCGGCCCTCCAGGAACAGCCGCACGCCCTGGACCGCAGCTGCGTACTCGGCCTCGGTAGTCAAGCCCGGAACACAGGGCCCCAAGCAGCGCCGGATGTGATATTCCAAGCAAGGCTGCGTGCGTCCGCGCTCCAGATCCACTGTGCACGAGGGCACGCGGAAGAAGCGGTGGATGAAGTTCACCAGTCTGTGGGCCAGGTTCGCCGGGAAATAAGGACCGTAATAAGTCGAGCCATCCCGGCGTAAACGGCGCGTGACGTAGACGCGCGGAAACCGCTCTTTAGTGAGTTGGATGTAAGGGTATGTCTTATCATCCCGCAGGAGGACGTTGAAGCGCGGCTTCCATTGTTTGATCAGGTTGTTTTCTAGGGCCAGCGCCTCCTTTTCGTTGTCAACGACGATGTACTCAATATCCCGGGCCTCGCCGAGCAAGGTACCCGTTTTGGCGTCGGCCAACCGTTCTTCCGTGAAATAGCTACGTACGCGAGCCCGGAGGTTCTTGGCTTTGCCAACGTAAAGAACCGTTCCTTGCGCGTCCCGGAACAGATATACACCAGGAGCGTTCGGCAGCAGGGCAACCTTCTCCTGCAGTTCCATCCCCGGCGTACACTCTAATTGTGGCACGGTGGCTGTGGACGGTCCTGGTCGCCTTGAGTCTCCAGCTCTGGGCCCAACAAGAGCAATACCGACAGCCCCAAGAAGAAGACGAGACCTACAAACAGCGCGAGTACGCCTTTAACCCGCTCCAGGCTGAGCAAGAGTTCCGGGTGGGGGAGTTTTATTACAGGAAAGGGAGCTGGAAGGCCGCTGTCGGGCGGTATGAAGAAGCCGTCAAGTGGAACCCCCGGTTCGCGGAAGCCTGGTGGAAGCTGGCGCTGGCCTACGAAAAGCTTGCTGGTGAGCAGGCGCAAGCTGAAGCTAGCCGCAAGTACCTAGAAGCAGCGCGCCAAGCCCTGGAAAAGTTCCTGGAACTCAACCCTAAAGGCAAGCAAGCTAGCGAAGCTCTGCGTCGGCTTGAACGGCTGAAGAGCGAGCACCGATGATCTAACAGGTGCACAACCGCTTTCGGGCTGCCTTTCGCATGACTTCCACGACGCGAGCCACCCCCGCTTCCCAATCGGGAAACAGGTCTACGTATTGAATATGCCCAGCTAGCTCACGAGGAACGGGGCAGTCGTCGAGCCGTACGGGAATCAGGTAGACGTCCTCTAAAGGGAGCTTCCGAGCACAGTCGAGAGCGTAGCGCAGCTCCGCCTGAAAATGGCCCCTTTTACTCACCGCGCGGCTGGACAAGCAAGCAATGAAAAAGTCGGCAAGTTCGATGTTGCGCTCGATCGCGCGAGGCCAGTTCTGCCCGGGCAATAACCTCTTCTTGTCGATCCACGGATCGAACCCTGATCGGAGCAAATCGTCGTGGAGGCGGAGCGCTGCCGCTAAATCCTCTTGAACGTAAGCGATAAAAACCTTGATCCGTCCGTCCGGGATGAATTCGATGCCGCGTCCCTCGCGTCGCCGGAACGTGCCCAGCCCTTCCACCTCTACCGCTAGCCCTTGTTCCAAGCAGCGCCGCAAGATGTCGGCGACTTGCCGCAACAATTCTCCTTCCGATCGCTCCATACGTCTATCCCCGTGACGATCGCTTGCGGCGCTGGGCAGCGGCGCGGCGCTTTCGGCGGTGCTGGAGAACAGGCTTGCCATCGGCCGAGCGCAGTGTGCCGATGCCCGGCAAGGACACGGTTTGCCCCCGGCGTAGCTTTTTGAGGATGTGATGAACAGCCTGGTCCAGCTCGTCTGCCGCCTGGCTGGGCGAGATTTGGCGGAGGCTGGCTAATTGTCTGGCAAGAAGTTCCTTGTCCATCCTCACTCATGGAGCTTAAAAAGGGGTTGGTGGGAAGGTCCGGCGG
>Ga0105160_1001310_pt1 | contig 10161 bp, 7 predicted proteins | sample GXS110809BmetaG_FD_89591 | JGI IMG/M metagenome (GOLD analysis project Ga0105160, IMG submission 89591) | Hot spring microbial communities from Gongxiaoshe hot spring, China to study Microbial Dark Matter (Phase II) - GXS 110809B | ecosystem: Environmental > Aquatic > Thermal springs > Hot... | reverse complement strand
TACTAGGGCTGAAGGCTGAGACCACGGCTGACATGGGAGCATATTCCTACATCTATTCGAGAAACATGTCGTCGAGTGTCTTGAGAATGATGACCGGCTGCTACAAGATAAGAAACGTGCTGGTCAAGGCGTTGGGTGTCTACACCAACAAAACTCCAGTTGCGCCGTACAGGGGTGCTGGAAGGCCTGAGGCATCTTACTTTATAGAAAGGGCCGTCGACAGGCTGGCGTCTAAACTAGGCCTCGACCCTGCGGAGGTCAGAAAAACTAACTTCATCAAGCCGGAGGATTTCCCGTACAACAACGGAGTCGGCTCTACATACGACACGGGAGACTACGAAAAGGCCTTAGACAAACTTCTAAACATCTCGAACTATGGCGAGCTGAGAAAGCAGCAGCGTTTGATGCGGTCTACGGGTCGCTACCTAGGGATAGGCATCTCAACTTACGTCGAGGTCTGCAACTTCCTACAACAACCAGCCTACGTGAGAGTCGAGCCTGACGGATCCGTGCACGTTTACAGCGGAACGTCGCCGCACGGGCAAGGAGACGAAACAGCCTTCGCCCAGATTGTGTCTGACACGCTGGGAGTGCCAGTCGAAAGGATAACGGTCGTGCACAGCGACACAGCGTTAGGCCCTCCAGGCAGCGGCACGGCGGGAAGCTGGACTCTTCCGTCGGGCGGAAACGCTGTCCTCAAGGCCTGCATGAGAGTGCGTGAGAAGATGACCCGTATAGCCGCCCACATGCTGGAGTGCCGTTCTGAAGACCTTATTTTTGAAGGAGGAGCGTTCATGGTGAAGGACGACCCTAGCAGGAAAGTATACGTCAAGGATGTTGCCGAGGCTGCTTACGACCCCGACAGCCTTCCTGAAAACATGGAGCCGGGGCTTGAGGCGCTGGAACACTACGTCCCAGAGCTAACCTACCCGTTCGGAGCGCACCTCGCAATCGTAGAAGTAGACCCGGAGACGGGCAGAGTCTTCCTACGCAGGGTTGTGATGGTCAACGACTGCGGAGAGGTCGTCAACCCCTTGCTTGTCGAGGGGCAGGTGGTCGGAGGGGCTGCGCAGGCCATAGGCCAGGCTCTTTATGAAAGCCTCGAGTTCGGGGAGGACGGGTCTCCTCTGGTCTCGAGCTTCGCAGACTACTTGATGCCCACTTCAGTCGAGATTCCGGAAATAGTGGCTGAAAGAACGGTAACTCCTGCCAGAAACCCGCTGAAGGCGAAGGGCGTGGGCGAGGCGTCTACTATCGGGCTCACGCAGGCCATCGTCAACGCAGTCGAGGATGCTATCGGAAAACCGGTCGACGAAACACCTTTAACCCCCTTCAGAGTTTGGTCGGTTTTAAATGCTCGTAGTCGATGAAATACAGCTATAAGCAACACAGAAGCAACTATGACGATGACAGGCAGCCGTGTTGTCCGTGAGTTCTCATTCAAGCTCAACGGCCAACCCGTCACCGTAAAAGCCCCGCCCGCATACACCCTGCTTGAGACTCTTAGGTACGTTCTCAGGCTTACTGGAACTAAGGATGGATGCAGCAGCGGGGACTGCGGAGCCTGCACCGTTCTGCTGGACGGGAGAGCTGTGCATTCATGCCTTACGCTAACGGCTCAGGTTCAGGGGAGGGAGGTTTTCACGGTTGAGGGAGCGGACTCAAGGGTCATCAACGCGTTCGCGTCCGAGGGAGCGGTCCAGTGCGGCTACTGCACGCCGGGCCTGGTGATGGCTACGGAAGACCTGCTGAGGAAGAACCCTAAGCCCTCGACGGATGAAATTAGGGAGAGTTTAAGGGGGAACCTCTGCCGATGCACGGGCTACGTCAAGATAGTCAAGGCGGTGAAGGCTGCGGCTGGTGTTTAGCCTATGCGTTCACTCGCAGACGTTGAAGTTCTGACGGCCGAGACCGTCGAAGAAGCTCTGCATCTTCTGGGCGAAAGAGCCGGTAGTGTAAGGGTCCTGGCTGGAGGAACGGACCTCGTCGTCCAGATGAAGCACGGCGTGGTGGAAAAGACAGACCTTCTTAACATCTACGGGCTGGACGAGCTCCGGTACATAAGGCTCGACAACGCGGTCGTCAAGATTGGAGCTCTGACTGATTTCTCGTCAATAGTCAAATCCCCAATAATACAGAGAGCCGCCCCCGTCCTCGCCGAAGCATGCTCGACTATAGGCTCAACACAGATCCTCAACAAGGCAACCATAGCAGGCAACATAATCAACGCATCGCCCGCAGCTGACTCGCTTCCAGCCCTGTACGTTCTAGAGGCGAATCTCCGTCTGAGAAGCAGAAGCTCCTCTAGAACGGTTGCCGTAAGAGAGTTTTACAAGGGCTACAAGAAGCTTGACCTCAGGCCTGACGAGCTGCTTGTCGAGGTTTTTTTCGACCAGCTCACAAACTCTCACTACGGGAAGTTCTTCAAGCACGGGCTCAGGCAGGGAGACGCCATAGCTGTGGTCAACGGAGCTGTCCTAATCGAGTGGGATGAAACATCGGGTACTGTCTCTGATGCGAGAGTTGCTCTGGGCGCTGTGGCGCCGACGGTTGTAAGGGCTGAGAAAACGGAGGAGATTCTGAAAGGAGGAAGGCTCGACAAGGAGACCGTTATCAGGGCGGCTGAGGCCGTCCAGCAGTCTATAAAACCCATCGACGACGTTAGGGGCTCGGCTGCTTACAGGCGTGAGCTCGCCACGAACTATGTCTACATGACCCTGAGGTCTCTCGCGGAGCTGGTTGGACGATGACTGTTGAAGCTAAGTGGGTCGGTCGCCAAATAGCCAGAAGGGACGCGTACGAAAAAGCCTCGGGGAAGACCAAGTTCGCCTCAGACATGCTTCCCGTTGATTGTCTCTGGGTCGCGACCCTTCGAAGCAAGCATCCACACGCAAGAATTCTCATGATAGACGTATCAAAGGCCGCTCGAATGCCCGGCGTCGTGGGAGTGTTTACCCACCGAGACGTTCCGAACAACCGCTACGGATTGTTCGTCAAGGACAGGCCGGTCTTGTGCGACGACCGGGTAAGGTACATAGGAGACCCGGTGGCGCTTGTCGCTGCGGAGTCGAGGGAGGAGGCTGAGGAAGCTCTCGAGGAAATCAGGGTGGAGTACGAGCCCTTACCGGTTGTTTCAGACCCTTCTGAGGCCATGAAGCCTTCAAGCTATAAGATACATGAAAACGGCAACGTCTGCAGAAGCACAAGCATAGCTTTCGGCGATGTAGACAAAGGCTTTAGACAGTCAAAAGTTGTCGTAGAGAACACTTACAGAACATATCCGCAGAGCCATGCATATCTCGAGACCGAGGCCGGGGTCTCCTACATAGATGAGCTGGGCAGGATAACTGTCGTAGCCGGCGGCCAGTCCCCCTACAGAGACCATCACGAAATAGTTTCCACGCTAAACCTGCCTCCCGAGAAGGTGAGGGTGGTGATACCTCACGTCGGCGGAGCTTTCGGCGGGAAAGACGACATATCTGTGCAGATTCATCTTGCACTCGTCACTCTGAAGACAGGGAGGGCTGCTAGGCTTGTGTGGAGCAGGGAGGAGTCGACCTTGGCGGGCACGAAGAGACATTCTTCTGTCGTGAGGATGAAGACGGGGGCGTCGGCGGACGGAAGGCTAACAGCCAACAGCGTCGAGATAGTTTACGACACCGGTGCTTACGCAGCCCTAGGCCCTGCTGTTCTTGACGTGGCCATGGAGACCTGCAACGGTCCTTACAGAATACCCAACATAGACATCAAGGCTTGGCTTGTATACACAAACAACATGGTCGCATCAGCTTTCAGAGGCTTCGGGGCTCCTCAAGTCCACTTCGCCATGGAGCAGCAGGTTGACCAGCTTGCGGAAGAGCTGGGGTACGACCCTGTGGAGTTCAGGCTGTTGAACGTCGTCCAGAAAGGAGATTACGGAGTTTTCAGGAACAAGCTGGTTGGAAGCGTCGGCGTCAAAAAATGCCTCGAGGCCCTGAGGAACCATCCAGTCTGGAGGGAGAGGGAGAGGATGAAGAAAGAACCCAGTGCTCCGTGGATAAGGCGTGGAGTTGGCGTTGCAGCGGCCATGAAGGGCTACACGCTCGGGGCTCTTCCAGACAAGGGCAGCATAGGGCTTGAGCTTAGGCTGGACGGAGGGTTCAACGTCAAGGGCAGCTTCACGGAAATAGGTCAGGGAGTTGTCCAAGCAATAGCCCAGCTGGCCGCCGAGGCTCTGAACACAAGCATCGACAAAATCGAGGTCGTGTTCGCAGACACCGCCGAGACCCCTGACACAAGCGTGACCTCAGCATCACGCCAGCTGTTTCTCGCCGGAAACGCGTTAAGAGAGGCTGCATCTCTTATGGTTGAGGCCATGAAGAAGGGGCTGGAGCTCTACTACGGAAGGCCTTTCGAAATCTCCCTTCGCAATGGAGCCGTGAGAACTTCAACAGGCCAGGAAATTCCTCTCAGCAGGGTGGCTGAGGTCCTTGAAAAAACGGGGGTCGGCAGGAGCGTCATCGGGGTCTACGAAGTTCCTCGAGTAGAGCCTATTCCCGGGTCTCTCGAGATCCCGCATCTCTTCTACATGTTCGGGGCAACCCTCGTGCTTGTCGAGCTCAACACTTTGACCGGAGCTGTGTCTGTGAAAAAATTAGTGACAGCAGCCGACGTAGGGCGAGTGGTCAACCCTCAAACCTTAACAGGCCAGATGGAGGGAGCAGCAGCCCAGGGTGTTGGCTTCGCACTCCTCGAAGACGTGAAAATTCGAGAAGGCCGGCTGCTAACAACCAACTTCTCAACCTACCTCATACCCTCGATTAAGGACGTCCCAGACATAGAGGCGGTTCCCGTGGAGGACCACGAGGACTCGGGGCCCTTCGGAGCCAAGGGCATCGGGGAGATCGGCATAATATCGGTCGCCCCAGCCATAGCCAACGCAATCCACGACGCCGCCGGAGTGAGGCCTCTAGAAGCCCCGATGACGCCTGAAAGGGTTTACTGGCTCGTCAAACAACGTAGATAACGTTTAAATAACGTCCTCCCGCTGAGCCGCCGGGTTCACCGAGTTGACGCTCCGCCATGGCTTTCTACGGGTGAACGCAGGTGGCTAGGGTTGTCGTCAAGTTCGGCGGGTCTGTGCTGTCCGACGACGAAAACCTCAGGAAAGCAGCTGAATATGTTGGGAGGCTGCGTCAGAGGGGGGAGGTGTTAGTCGTTGTTTCAGCCCTGAAAGGCGTGACAGACGAGCTTCTCAAGACAGTTCAGCGGATAAACCACGAAGCATCGCCAGCCATGGTCGACGAAGTTCTAGCCATGGGGGAGAGGACTAGCGCGAGGCTGTTCGCAGTAGCTCTTCAGAAGCAAGGGCTGGACGCTGTCTTCATCGACCCGAGCATGGCTGAGTGGCCTATAGTGAGCGACGACAAGCACCTCGACTCAACCCCCATTCTCGAAGAGTGCAGAAAGAGGGTTAGGAACGGCTTAGAGAACATGCTAAGGGCCGGCGTAGTGCCTGTTGTCTGCGGGTTCGTCGCAGTTTCAAAGACAGGCAGGATAACTACTATGGGCCGGGGAGGAAGCGACACTACGGCTTTGGTTCTCGCCAACTGCCTCGACGCCGACGAAGTGATTCTCGTAAAGGATGTGGCTGGGGTGTATTCGTCAGACCCGAAGAACGTCTCGAACACGAACGTTCTCGAGGTTCTGACTGTCGACGAGGTTCTAAAGCTTAGCAAGGGAGGAGCCAAGATAATCCACTCCAAAGCATTGTCTTTCCTTCATCCAAGAGGTAAGGTCAGGATAGGCTCCCTAGACAGCCTAGAAACAACCGGGACAGTCATAATTGGCGAGGACAGGCCGAGGCTGGACGTAAGCCTAGACAACACAAACGCCACTATGGTGACTATTCTAGGCAGGTCCATGAGGGACCCTGAGAAGATATCCGCAGCCGTTTCGGCTTTGAGAATGTCCGGAGCTAGGGTGCTCGCGGTCTCCGTCGAGGAGGAGTCGATGATACTTTACTTGGACGGGGACGGGGAAGTTGTCGAGAAGCTTCACGACTACTTCGTCGGCCATGGCTTGGGGAAGGCTGTGAGCCACTTTCCTCACCTCAGCCTCATCAGAGTCTACGGCCCCATGCTCGAGACCGTGCCTGGAATCGTTCACCGGGTTGTCCAGCCGCTGGCCTCCAACGCCATCAACGTCTACGGAATCCTCACCATAAGCTCGTCCATAAGGATCTTCGTCTCTACGAGGGACGTGGACAAGGCTGTTAGGCTCGTTAAACAGAGCGTCGAAGAGTTGAGAGTTTAACCTTCTAGAGACTGCACCAGCCCAAGAGCCAGCAGGGGAAGGACGACCGTTGCGTCCCCCTTCACGAACACATGCCTAGACTTGGGCGAGACTTTGTGCCATGATACTGCTTCACGGGGTCTTGCACCGCTGAGGCTTCCGTCATACTCGTCCGCCGCCGATATGTAGACAGCGTAGTCGAGACCCTCACCACCGAACTGAGACCACCAGAGGAGATGATGCTTGGATATGCCTCCGCCTACCAAGAGCCCCCCCTTCCTGCCAGCTTTCCACATCATCTCGTCGAGAAGGTTCATGTCTGCGACCAAGTCTACGTAAACACCTCTCTTCCCTCCCTGGAGCCAGAGCTGGTATCCGACGGCGCCGTCAACTATTCCCGGAACGAAAACCGGTATCTTATTCCTCCAGCACCAGTAGAGGATGGAGCTCTCCGACCCAAGCCTCTCGCCCAGCATCCAGCAAAGCCTGTGGCCAGCGACACCCCCCTCAAGACCAAGTTCGTCCAGCAGGCTCTTGACCTCCTTCTCAACTACGACGCCGTAGCTATCCTGGTCTATGAAGACGCTTCCAAGCCTGTGGATGTTCCTCTCGGCGAGCTGCCAGTCGTCGGCGTCGAAGCTTCCCTGCCTGTAGAAGGAACGCGTGCGGGCGATGTCATGGTCTAAAGCGCCGCAAGTCGTCACCACGAGGTCGAAAAGCCTTCTCCTCAGAAGCTCCACCAACACTCCCCGAAGACCCGTGGCAACCAAGTTGCCCGTGAAAGACAAGCCCCTCAGGCATGATTCATCCCTCACCATTTCGCTTAGAACCTCGAACGCATGGCCTACATGCATGCCCATGAACCCGCCCATCCTAGACATCATCCTCAGCAGCCCGACGGCTGAGACTTCTTTACCTAGCCGGAGGTCCTCGACTAGCATGGACCGTTATGCTCGATAAGCCTATTATAAGCCATGCTCGGCGGCCATGCTTGGTGAGGTGGTGGGGAAGTGATTGAGCTGCTGGGGGTAGTGGTGTCGGCCGTCGGAGCAGGCTTGACTATTGGAGGTTTCTGGCTCTGCTGGGATGTCTACAAAACACAGCAGTACGAGGGAGGGTCGGCGGCGACGCCGTTCCCCCTGCCTTTCTTCAAAGCCTACCTCAAGCGGGATGCAGCGTTCGACCTTGGGGTAAGCATGGGGGTCGCCGGCTATTTCCTCGGCATCTTGGGAGGGTTTCTAACGGGGTCAGCCCCGTAATATACATAAAAGGCAGCTTGATGCTGAAAAACCAGAACGGAAAGAGGTTTATGAAAGTTAAGGAGTCGTGGAGTAAAGAATGGAGGTTAGGTTTCTAGGCGGAACCCTTGAGGTTGGAAGGTCAGCGGTCGAGGTCTCGTACAAGAACACCCGGGTTCTTCTGGACTATGGCGTGATGCTGAACGACCATCCCGAGTTCCCGCTACCGGTCGAGACGCGTAAACTCAACGCAGCGATTCTCACTCACGCCCATCTAGACCATTCCGGCGCCTTGCCCATGCTGTACATAAGCCACGCACAAAAGCTCTACTGCACGTCGATGACGAGGGACACAGCGAGCCTGCTCGTTCAAGATTTCATAAAGCTATCGGGAGACCATCTTCTCTTCGAGAGGAGGGAGATGGACAGGATGCTGCAGAACACCAAGACCGTTTTCTACCGGGAGCCGTTCAGAGTGGGAGACTTGGAGATAGAGCTCGTCGACGCAGGCCACATCCCGGGGAGCGCTCAGGTGATTGTGAACGGAGACAAAACTCTTGTGTACACGGGAGATTTCACAACGGTTCGGACTAGGCTTCTTGACGGCGCCGACACCGCGCTGGGGACCGTCGACGCCGTGGTGATAGAGTCAACCTACGCTCACGAAGACCATATGCCGCGTCAGGAGCTTGAGAAAGAGTTTGTGAAATCCTGCAAAGAGGTCGTCGACGACGGAGGGGTTGTCCTCGTCCCCGCCTTCTCGGTCGGCAGAGCTCAGGAGATAATCTGCATACTGACCGCACACAACTTCAAGCACCCCGTCTGGCTTGACGGAATGGCGAAGAAAGCTATGGAGTTCTACCTAAGCGATAAGAAGTTCGTTGACGGGGTCGAAGTTCTCGAGAAGGCGAGCCGGAAGACTAGAATAGTGCATGGAAGACGTGGGAGGCAGAACGCCCTGTCCGAGCCAGGCGTGATAGTGTCGCCTGCCGGCATGCTGAAGGGAGGGCCTGCTATGTTCTACGCGCCGAGAGTCGTTGAGGACGAGAAGTCGGCCATCTTCCTCGCCAGCTTCCAGATACCAGGAACCCCGGGAGAGATACTGCTCAACAGAGGGGTTCTCGTGGCGGACGGCGTTGAGAAGCCGGCCAACTGCAAGGTCAAGCAGTTCCGTTTCTCTGGACATGCGGGGAGAAGCCAGCTCCACGACTACCTCAAGAAGATAGAGTCCAGCACCAAAGTCTTCACAGTACACGGCGAGCCGCAGCAGTGCAGCTTACTAGCAAGCTGGTCCTCTTCAGAGCTGGGAGCAGAGGCGGCATCACCCGAAAAAGGCCAGACCTTTAAGATTTGAACGCGAATTAGGTTTGAGTTTCTTTTTTCTTTTCGGCGACAGGCCTATTGAAGAGTACGGTATCTGCTGGCTTGGATGTTGTTCGCCAGCCTCCAGGCAGCTCCGTCGCCGGCGTCATCCTAGCCCACAACTCGCACGCATACCACAACCGCTTCCGCCGTAAAGACCAAAGGGTTCAGCAAGATTAGGACATGGGTGGTGGCTCGACAAGCTCTTCCGGGCCTTGGAAGGAAATCGTTTAAATAATTCTGCGACCAAGTTCGTTGCGTGCGGCGGTCGTCTAGCCTGGTAGGACACCAGCCTGCCACGCTGGGAGTTCCGCGCGCTGGCTTGCCGCGGGCCCGAGTCGCGGGTTCAAATCCCGCCCGCCGCATCGGTAAAAACACTTATAGAGACTAGTTAGTGTAGGACGGGATGAGGCTTGTTCCGCTGCTTCTTCTGGCTTCCTTCCTACCCCTAGCATGGGGTCTGTCGCCCCCCCAGATGGTCGACGTGGTTTTCGGCGGAACGCCTTCCAAGATAGACTCGGACGGCGGAATGTGGGTGGCTGTGTCTTTCGCCGACAGGCCTGTCCTGGGTCTTTACAGGGTGGACTTGAGTTCTTACGTCGAGTTTGAAGCTCCCAGCAGGGTCGACAAGACCGTATTCGCCAAGGAAAAAGTCGTGGCCCTTCTCTCCACGAGGAACAGCCTTTTCGTCGTGGACCTAGCTTCGAAACAGTCTTCGATTCATAACCTCGAAATGCGTGCAGGAGGGCTCGCCACGGACGGCAGGCACGTCTACGTCTCCTACCCGGCGGCACGGACAGTCGTTAAGCTGGATCCCGAGAGCTTGCAGGTGCAGGAGAGCTACGACGTGGTCGTGGCTGACGGGCTCAGCGATCTCTCGGCCTCCGACGGAGCCGTCTGGGCCGTTGCCAGGTCGCTGGACAGCCTAGTGGTCGTGAGGAACGGCGTCGCCGAAAGCATCAGAGTAGAGGGCTCCGTCGTCAGAGTCGAGGCGGTTGAGGACGCCGCTTGGCTGGTATTGAACAACGACAACGTGCTTAAGGTTTCAGGCGGGTCCATCGTACAGAGAACATCGCTCCCCCGAGCGACCTTCCCCTCCTCGACGGCCGTGATTGGAGACAAGCTTGTCTACTCCAGCGTGTCCAGAAGAGTGGTCGGCGTGGTCGACCAGACAGGCTACAGAGAGTCAAGCCTCGCCTCAGCGTCGCCCAGCTCCGTCGCAGCTGGGGCCCAATCTAGGATATGGTTCCTCGACTCCATTTCTAACAAGATTGGTTTCATCTACGAC
>Ga0105160_1001309_pt1 | contig 10174 bp, 9 predicted proteins | sample GXS110809BmetaG_FD_89591 | JGI IMG/M metagenome (GOLD analysis project Ga0105160, IMG submission 89591) | Hot spring microbial communities from Gongxiaoshe hot spring, China to study Microbial Dark Matter (Phase II) - GXS 110809B | ecosystem: Environmental > Aquatic > Thermal springs > Hot... | reverse complement strand
CACATATACCATATTCACCAAACTTGTAATAAACATTGTTTCAATCCCTCACAGGTTCAATTCACACCCACGGTAAAACAAAACTTCAAATAAATCAATTCACACACTTAAATATAATAAATTTTATCCCAAAAGTCAAGTCCCTTTGTGTTAACTTTTACCCTTGATTTTTCCGCTAACCTCCCTGAAAATGTGTCAGGGTTAGTGTCAAAGTGGGGTTAACTGATTGAGTTTCAATAAGATATTGAAAAATTTTAATGTTAACTTGTTAACGAGGTTCTCGGAAACCGTAATAACGAATATACCAAACTTCCCCTGCGTTTCCTTTTTCCTCCGTTTATAGAGAAGCTACGAAACTGTCTATGGATCTAAGAAATTCCATACGCAGGGTCACTTTAACTGAAAAAGCCCAATTGATACATATTGTTAGAATTACAACTTTCCATAAATTACAAGATTTGAACCTATAAAATTTTTATTCCCACTTTTATATGGATGGAAAACTTTAAACCATAAATTACCAATCAAATTTCTATCTAAAACTTCTACGAAAATTACGCTCCCTGCTCTAATTCCTCTTTTTGTAAAATTATTTAATCCCCAAAAATTGGATTTTATTGCTAAATTCACATATCCGTTTATAATAGCAGAGATAATTTTCATGTTGTTGAGGTTAATGAAAGGATCGTTGAAACTAAATGTTGAATGCGTTAAAAATAAAATTTTAATTTTCCCTCCCTCTTCTATAACTGGTTTTTTTAGTATGTTTTCTATCTCATCTACCTTCTCAACCTCATAATAAGCAGATCTCATTTCCCCACCAAGTTTTAAAACTTTTTCACTTTGCTCAAAAAATTTTAGAACTTTATCCTCATTTTCAAGTTCCTGCAAATTTTTTAAGTTATCAAAATTGAAATCAACATAGTAAATAAAAGACCAATTTCCCTTCAAGCTTAAAAAGTCAACCCTATATAAGCCATTTATACTAACAACTGTGTGAGTTTCAACGCTTTGCCTTATTCCCACCCTACTTTCATAAGAAAAAATGTCGGAAAACCTTTTTATATGTTCTTTGCCAACCTCTTCCCCATTTATCCACTTTTGAAGTCCGTTTTGACTGATAAATCCTTCAAATCCACCTATGTCTTCTTCACCTTTATGAATTGGAAATTTTTCAATAATGCTTGGTTTATTTGTATTTTTAAATTTAAAAAGTGAAAAATCGCTATCTTCCACCGATTTTAAATTAAATAAACCTTTGCTCTCCTTTCTCTCAGTATAAATATCAGCGGGTTTTGGAAAGTAAATTTTCCCATCCTTCTCATCAAGAAGAAACGGACCATAAACAGCTTTTAAAATCTGGGAAACATCAATTTTATATTCATGATATATTTTTGAGCATATAGAGCCAGCAAAAGTGTGTGGGAAAGGCGGGAATATGCTTCTTGCGGTATCACCTATGTTAAAGGGTTTACCACCTCCAAAAAACAAAACATCAAAAGGTTTGATGGTGAATTTTAGCATTTTATAACCTCCTTTCACTTGCCATGAATTTTGAGATCAGGAACATATTTGCGAAATAAATTTTATCATATCTATAGTCTTCGAATTGCTTCAATATTTCATTGAGATATTTTGTATTTACTTTTTCTTTTCTAAGATATATCCGCTTCAACTCTGTTTTCAAAATTTTATCATCTTTTATTTTTTCTATTTCCTCCAAAAGCTCATACGGAAATCTTGAAGGAATTTCCTGATTTTTGAATCTACAGATCAGGTCTTTTATAAATTCAATCAAATTCCATTTTCCTCCTGTCTCTCTTACTTCGCCGGAATGTCTGATTAATTTTATACAAAATGCGTCTTTCCCAAATTTATCCTTTGCAGTTTTTTCCGCTTTTCTTACTTCTTCAAGAGCTAAATATAACGGATACTTATGATAAACTATCACAATACCTGCACTCATAGAAGCTTTTTGACTTAAAATTTCCTTAAATCTTTTTTGAATTTCATATGAGCATTCCAATACATTCTCTAACGGAAGAAATGCTAAAACATCATCTCCGCCAGCATATATAAGCTTACCATAGTGATCTTCTTCTACAATTTTTCTTACTTCTTCAAGGGCAAATTCGGATAGTCTTCTACTAAAACTTTGGTGAATTGATGGAGAGTTTGGATGTTTTGAACACAATATAAAATTAAGATCTTTATCATTTAATGCGCTCAGAAAATTGCTTATTCTTTCATCTATTACTTCTTTAATTTTGGGATTAAATTCACCTTTCAACCACTTACCCATATTGTCCCCATCCATCATTATAATAGAATAATATTTTGAAGGAGAAATTTTATTTTTTTGTATGAAATCTAAAATATCATTGAAATCGCTTTGAGAGACATTTAATCCATATTCGTTTTTAAGATACTCCACTCTGTAGCTTTCCTCCATTAACCATTGACCGTCAATTTCATAAAGCGGATTATTTTTTAATTTTGGGACAGAGATGGTACTGGGGAGTTCCCAATTTTTGTTAATAAAGATATTATGGAAATCTTTTTTAACCTGGTCATTAAGTCTTATTTTTTCGCCCAGGCTTGCCATCTCAGAGGTGGAGGGGAATCTAACTTCGTTTTGTAATTGGAGGCTATTTTTGATTATTCTTGGGAGTAATCTTTTTGTTAAGCACACACCACAGAGTCTTTCGTCTTCTTTCACGATATCCTTTGAAAGGCTATTCCACACTTTTTTGTTATCTTTTACGTCAAGTATTAAAATTTCAAATTCCCCGCATAAGTGACATTTTTCACCATCACCTTCGTAGTAATTATTTTCAATATAGTTTCTTAAACTTTTTCTTGCGCCAAGAAGTTTTTCTGTGAGTTCAAGTAAAAGTGAATATGTACTTCCAACATTAGCTGGTTTATAATAACCATGTTCAACTATGGTCTTAACAGTTTTATAAAGTTCGCTATCTTTTGAAACAATTTTTCCATAATCTTCAAGAGCTTCATCGGGAGAATTTGGTTTATTATTTGTCCAAGGTAAAACCACCCAGTAGATTTGAAAATGTGAAAGAAGATGTTCTTTTATTTTATCTTTGACGCTTTGGGTTTGGATCAGATTTTTCAATACAGATTCAACATTATTTGAAAGTTCTATCAATTCTTGTTTCACTTTTTCTTCAACGTTATTTGCTAAACTTGTATCATAAGGTATTATTGCCAGAAACCTATTCGAGAAGTTTGCTATCGTTAGTTTTTCGTATAAAAAGCAATTATTAATAAATTCTTTATACCATTTTTCACCCTGAAAACAATCTTGAATTGGAGAATTTTTAAATTTCTCAAATAGCCATCTATCAACAAGTGGTTGCCTTAATAAATTGGGATAGATTATATTATCTGGTCCAAGTTCTTCTATGATTGCTTCAATTGCTTTGAATGTCAAATAAGATAGTAAATAACTCCCCGCCCATAGGTCTGAGGTTTTTCTCGCTTTAGAAATAAATTCTTGGACAGGTCCAATTGTGAAAAGCAGAAATGCCGGTTTAGGCAAGGCAGAAATGATTGCTGATGTTTGAACAAGATGGTCATAAATTGAATGATTTGGCGCTCTTGAATCAGCAGGATGAGTATTTACCCAGGGGAAAATTTCTGGTAAAAATCGCCAGAGAAAAAGAAAACATATTTTAGCTCTCTCTTCCTGATCTTTAAATGTTAAGTTTCCAAATCTTTCAAAGAGTTTTTTGACTTCGCCCTGGTCTGCTGGCATTCCCGCCTTCTGCTTCTTCAAAGAGAAGATATCAATGAATTCAACCTCATCACATTTGATTTCAATTCCACTCAACTTTCCTCCAAGATTTTTATCTTTTGGTGCTATGATCACCCTGCTTATTGCTGAGGCAATAGAATCAGCATATTTTATCGAGTCTTCTATTGATTCCCCATACAGGATTTTATCCAAATATTCTTTTGCCACTTCTTCATGGTCTTTTCTCAAACACCACATCACATATTGTTTATCAATCGGGTCATGAAGCAATGCTTTTAGTTTAAGAGTGTATAAATCTTTCATTCTTTATCCTCCGGGTAAATTATCTTCTAAATAATTTTTAGCAATGCTTTCTAATTTTGAATTTATTTTTAATTTTATCTTTTGATTCTCTATTTTAATCTTTATGATATTGTGTTCAAAACCAGCATGGGCAAAAAAGTTTCTTTTATCAATATTACTCTCTTCTCTTTTTCCAATTATCTCAGCATAAGTTTTCCAGTCTTTTGGTTTAGAGTAGGGAAGATTTTTGATTACATTAATCTCAACATCTATTCTATTTGATTCAATCGGGAAATTTCTCTCCCAGATTTCTTCTTTAATTTTTTTGATTTTCTCCAATTCAACTTCATCTTTTTTATAAATACTTTTTCTATTCAGCAACCAAGAAAGAATATACGCCTTAACAAGATTTTCAAAATTAATTGTAAATTCTATTTTTCTTTCTACTTCCAGCTTTCTAACTTTTTTTACTTCAATATTTCTTTCAAATTCATCACTAATATCTTTTATCTTGTTTTTTAATTCTTCTTTATCCGGTAAATACCTTATTACAAAAACAGGTAAAGCATACATAAAACTTGAGAGAAAATAAAGGATATTTTTATCAAAGGATTGTAAATTCTTGCCTATTTTTCCTTTTTCTTCATCTATAAGGCCAAAATATGGTTCTATAGGTCTTTTGTCAATTTTATAGACAGTTAGTTTGGGTAAAATTTTGCTTTTTTCTATTATATTGATATTTAAAAAATCTGGTCTTGCTGTTCTTATATAAGTATCTGAATTTAATACAGTAAATTTGATACTAAAACCATAAGCAAGAATTTGCAACATTTCTTTTAGAGCTCTATAGGTTAAAACAGGCAAAAAGTTTATTCCATGAGAGATATCTAAGTAAATTTCTATCCGGTTACCATTAAACTCGTCAAGCCACTCAACAAATGTAAAACTCAATTCTTTAAAAACAGAATAATAAAAATCCATTGCATTGCCGGCAAATTTTGAATTATTAAATTCTCCAACACCATAGGAAATGATTATTCTATCAGGGGTATAGCCAATCTCCTCACGGCAAAAATTCTGAATAAGAGAATACGACAAATTTTTAATATCCCGATATAAAGAATTTAATAAACATGAAACACATTCATCGGAAAGCGTATCAATAGAAACAATTATAGTTTTTTCTATTCCCTCTTTTTCTTTTATTAATGGTGAAACATCTTTTAATCTTTTTCTACTTTCTTTATAGCAATATGTTACTTCTTCCCATCCCTTCGGATTCCCCCAAGTTGAAATTAATATTTTCACAGGAATTCCTCCATTTTAATTAAATCTCCAGCTTTAAACTCCTTAAAATGACTTTCAACAACAACAGCTCCCATTAGTCTGGGATCAAAAACCGCTATCGCTCTTGTTGGATGATAGAAGTGAATCAAATATCCATAAAGCCAAATAGGCCCTCTACCTGATAAAATTACTACATTTGAAGAAAATCCATTTCTTATTGGGTCTGGCGGTTTTATGTTTGCTAAATCTTTAGGTTCAAGCTCCCTTTTAAGTTCAAACTCTACTAATGTAAAATTACCCTTATTTTTGACGGAAAATGTTATTACTTCATCCAAAAACTCCATAGCCTAACCTCGTTTTTGATCCCACTCCAAATTTACTTAAGGCTTTTTCTAATAAGTCTTTGATTTCATCATGCAATTGTTGCCTATTATATTCCCAATCGTTTACTATTTCTTTAGCATACTCAGGAATATTTAATTCCCTAAGTTCTTCCTCGCTACTTTCTTTTATCCTTTCTGCTCTGAATTCGTCTAATAAAATGTTAAAACTAAATGTGGTCTCTTCTTTTACTGTTAAAAATATGATAGGTCTCGGGTTTTCCCAATCGCCTGGAGTTCCTTCCCCTTCATAATAGCTTGGATAATGGACGTTCATTATATCTAAATCAAAAATCTCTGTGTTGTTATTCTCAATTATAGGATAAGCGTCAAGGAAAAGCAAAAGACCTTTAAAGTTTTGGGCGCCAAAAAGAAGTTGATATTTTAGAATATCTTTATCAGAAGTTAATTCGCCATAGAATTCATCTTGAAGTTTTTTTAATAAATTTTCGTTAGTTAAAATTCCCTTGCTTTCAGCAATCTTCCAAAAGGCAACCATTCTGCAAACACCTTTTAAAGCACTTGCTGGGATATAGGGCACTCCATAAATATGGTGTAAAGTGATTGATGTTTCAAGAACATGACTTGAACCAAGCCCGACAATAAGGCGAGATTGAACTTTGAGAGATTGGGAATAAACCAATTTATATCCCTGTCTTTCAAGAGCGATTTTTTGATCATCAATTACATTTTTAAGCTCGCTGAATTTTTTATAATATATATTTTTGTTTTTAAACTTATTTTTCAAGCCGTTTAAGAATAATTTTTTGCTATCCCCTCCTATGCATTCCCCTTGAATATCAAACCAGATTTCAGGTTTGTTACCTTCTCTATCAGTTATTTTTGCTTCAATAATTGGGATATACTTATTGAGCAAGAGAACAAAATTTTCAGTTTCAATTTGAGGAAAATTGTTGATTATAAACTTCTCTTTGATATCATCCCTTTTATCGCCTTCTTCTATAATGTTATCTTTAAGGAGATAACTGTTACCCCACCAGATCCTTCCTTTAATTTGAAATTTCTTGTTTCTCCCTTTCTTTTTCATTTTAAACCTCTCAAACATTTTTTGTTTTTCATCATTTTTCCATTTCAACTTCAACAATCCTTTTGAGCCAGTTGGCAAATTCCAAGGCTTCCATTGTAACAAGACGCAGTTTTACAGCATCAGAATTTAAAAGTTCTGCAAGCGCATCATTTTGGCAGAATCTTTTATTTTTTAACCATTCATCCAGAACATCGTAAACAGGCTTTCTATCACTGCTTGATTTCAAAAAGGCAAGTGTCGGAAGAAGTCCGTTGGAAATTATAAGTGAAGATAATCTCTTTGCATTAGTTTTGAATTTTTCTTGGTATTTTTTCCCCTTCGTTTTTACTTCTTCAATTTTACTCAAAACAAAACTTGCTCTCTCCTGATTTAAAGTCTTAATTTTGTTCATGATTTTAACTCCTTAAGGATAAATTTTATTTTTATCTTTTATAAAATTTATAAAATCATTTAAAACTTGCCACCAATTAGGGTTAATTGAAATCGGCTGATTAGAAAATTTTATTCTTGCTCCATCTGGTAGAAATTTAAAATTATGCGCATCATTTGGTTTAAAAAGTAAAATAAATCCTTCAAAATTATTATCAGATTTTATTATTTTAAAAGCTAAAAGAGAAGCACGTCTTCCCTGTTCATGGTCAAATATAGGGAAAACCTGTTGTGACATGATTGGTAGACCAAACCAGATTCTTTTTTCCCACATATCACCTTTTAGTGTTCTTCTGAAATTTTTATATTCCTCCCCCATTTTATTTAATAGTTGGATATAATCACTTAGCGGTTGACTAAATTGGTAGATCTCCAAATTTTCAAAAATGTATGGGATATCATTTCTCGCTCGCCAATAATTTAGGGATTTAATGTATTGTAATTGGTTCTTTAACCAATCTTTGGTGTTTTGATCAATTTTAAATTTTAAGTCAAAATTTTGCGGAACATCTCCATCTATATTTTCTATCGTTATTGAACCAAAACCCCTTCGGCTTCTGCTTCCAAAGTTCCCAAGATAAAATGCACACCAGACAACACATAAGAATTTTTTAATATCATCTTCGGTAGAAGTTGGATGAAAAAGAAATGAAACCTTAAATCCTTCATCTTCTTTAACTCCTATTCTTTTGTTTAACGCAAGAGAAAATCCTAAATAATCATATCCGGAATCTTTTCTTTGAAACTGAAAGGTCTGAAATCTTTTATTTTCTATCCTCACATTTACTATTCCCTTTTTTGCTTCCTCACCGCCCCAGCCAAACAATCTTTTTTCATCTTCAAAAGACCCCCCAAGCAATCTAAACCAATATCTAAAAACTCCATTAAAAGACTGGGTTCTTAATTCTGCTTGCTGTTCTGTGCCACCCATAAAGAGTGGAGTTATGACTTTACATGTTAAAGTAATTTGCTTCATCACTTATTTATATCTGGTTGTTTAGATTTTTACTTTCGTAGGATATACATTTCACCTTCATTAATCCCATTCCAAGCGTTTCATCCCCACCAAACTGGATTATAGAATTATCTAAAAGATTTCTCATTTCCTCTGCCACGCCCCTAGCATCATTAACTTTACTTTGATCTTTTTTATACGGATCTGTAACAAATAAAAATCCGTAAAAGACGCTTTCGGCAGGTACGAATTCAATCGTAAATAAAGCTCCTTCTGCAACGGTTCCTGTTGTTTGATCAATTTTTATTCTTGTTCTTATCTCAACAGCATATTTTACTAAGTCTTTAAAAACATTATCATGAACAATTGCAAAATGCGATTTTAGATCTATTTCCAGTGGCAAATATTTAGAAAGTTCTCCTATAAGGTTATCAATATTTTGTGAAGTGATTCCAAAAATAAATTCTTCAAGAGCAACTTTATCATTGTCAATTTTCAATTTTGAATCGCTACATACTAAAATCTCATCTTCATTCAAAAGTGATGGTATATCACCCAAATTATCTTTTATGATACTTTTCAGCTCATTTTTGAATCTGTTTAAAACATAAGGAGATGTTATATAGGCAAAGACTCCCCTCACTGAACGAACAGGATAAAGTAAGATTTTTGCATCAGTAAATGAAATGCAAGAAGCATAATCCTGATATCCTCCTTTGCTCCCAGTTTCTGGTCCAAAAATTATATTTACTTTATCTTTATCATTCCACATCCTTTCTGCTAAATCCCTTATCACCCCTTTTATTCCACTTGAAGCAAGAATAGGAAAATCGGTATGTTTTTCTCTTTGTATAGGATTATCTACGTAGGAAACACTAACACCTGAACCCATATGAACAGGTGTTTGCGCATATAAAGTTAAAATCATTTTTTCCTTAAACATCTTCAAATCTCCTTAATATATTTTTACAAACTTTATAACGTTCATTTTAGCCTTATTCTCCAAACTTTTTAATTTGTTGTTGCGCATTTTTAACGTTGCCTCTTCACACATAGTGCTGAGTTTTCTCTTGTGGTATTTATAAGCGGATTTAAAATAGACTTAAATATTTCAACTTAAATTTTGATTGACATTTTAGAGCTTGACTAAGAAACAAACTATCAAAGAAAATAGGATTTTTACACCTTTTAGTGTAAAAAATTTCCTTCAAAAAATCAAGCAATATTTTACGCTACACTTACAATCATAAAAAATTTTAATCCATGCTTCAAGGAAAGTTTATTAAGGTGGTATAATTTTATAGTTTAGCAAATTTCGGCATTATAATTTTGTTATGGTGTTCAATTTTTAATCTCAAAGAAAGCCTCCTAAGAAACACCTCGCTTAACCCCTCGCAGGTTCGATTCACACAATAATCTGTGGGAAAAAATATCTTAATCTGCTAACGTTTCAATCCCTCACAGGTTCGATTCACACGAGGAGATCAAAGTAATTTTTTGTGGCTGAGTATATGTTTCAATCCCCCACAGGTTCGATTCACACTTGTTATTGACGGCTTTTCGTGGGATTACGCGATATGTTTCAATCCCTCACAGGTACGATTCACACTTGAATTTAAAAGTTTTAAATCAATTGAGGATTCGCTGTTTCAATCCCTCACAGGTACGATTCACACTAAAATGCAAGTATCAAGCGTATTGCAACGCACTGGAGTTTCAATCCCTCACAGGTACGATTCACACTCAGATGGACAAGAAGACAAATCAATGGAAGTTGGGTTTCAATCCCTCACAGGTACGATTCACACTGGGTTTGATTTGAAGTTGCAAAATTCGGTTGTTTAGTTTCAATCCCTCACAGGTACGATTCACACTCCGACAACCGAAAGAGTTGTTGAAGAGGAAAAAGAGTTTCAATCCCTCACAGGTACGATTCACACAATATAAAATATAAGTATCAACATTTTCCTCATCATGTTTCAATCCCTCACAGGTACGATTCACACTGTCTTACGGTT
>Ga0105160_1001306_pt1 | contig 10178 bp, 4 predicted proteins | sample GXS110809BmetaG_FD_89591 | JGI IMG/M metagenome (GOLD analysis project Ga0105160, IMG submission 89591) | Hot spring microbial communities from Gongxiaoshe hot spring, China to study Microbial Dark Matter (Phase II) - GXS 110809B | ecosystem: Environmental > Aquatic > Thermal springs > Hot... | reverse complement strand
TGCCAGACCTGCCACATGGGGTTCGACCACCCACAGTGGGAAATGTACTCGTCGTCTAAGCACGGTGTCCGATACCTGTTGAAGCAGTCGGGTGTGTTGCCCGCCTCAGTCGCTGCACCCACGTGCCAGACTTGCCATATGCAAGAAGGCAACCACGAAGTGCGCACAGCCTGGGGCTTCCTGGCTGTCCGCCTCCCCCTGCCGGAGGACAAGCGGTGGGCCGAGGATCGCGTGACCATCCTGAAAGGGCTGGGCGTACTCGACCCAGAGGGCAAGCCCACGGCCCGGCTGGAAATCGTTAAGCAAGCCCAGGTAGCGCGCCTCACCCAGGAAGACTGGCAGAAGGAGCGTGACAAGATGCTCCGTACTTGCGCTCAGTGTCACTCGGAAAACTTCGCACGCGCCGAGCTGGAAAAAGGCGATCGGATGATCCGCGAGGCGGACCGTCTAATGGCAGAAGCTATACGCACTGTGGCTGAGCTATACCGGGACGGCATCCTGCAAAAACCCGCGAATTACGCCTACGCTTACCCGGACCTGCTTACCTTCCATGACGCGCCGACGCCGATCGAAACCAAGCTCCACGAGATGCACTTGGAATACCGAATGCGCGCTTTCCAGGGGACATTCCATGCCAACCCGGATTACGCACTCTGGTATGGATGGGCAGCCATGCAGCGCACCCTAACCGAGATCAAGCACATGGCTCAGGAGCTCCGCGAAAAGCACCGCAAGTGAACGCCCAGTGGTTGGCGCTGCGGTCTCCAACACCGAACTTCCCGAAGGTCCTGACTTGGGAGCGGCAGCCAGGCACTCGACGCGGAGGTTCGCCAGCTGGCTGCCTGTTTTTCTCCATTGCTAACGGCAAGGGGAATCCGGAAAGCTTACGGATTCCCGTTCCTCCTCATCGCCAGTCAAGCGAGCTCCAGCTGCTGCTCTGTACCGGGCCCAGCAGCCAACTTGAGGCGGCTCCTCGTCGTCCGGAAAGCCGGAATGCCCACGGTCGCGATGGGCGAGCTACCCCCCGCGACGTTCTAACCGTTAGCGCGAAAGCACTGGTCGGACGTACAGCTTCTCGCACCCAGCCCACGCGAGCGGGAGGCCTAGCGCGCAGCGTCACTCACAAGCCCCAACCCTTGCGGAAGCGTGGCCGTATGTACTGGTTCGCCTCCTTGATGTTGGTCACCCGCATGTTTCTGGCGTCCCACTCGAGCTTGCCCTCGAACCGCAAGGCTACGCATCCCAGAACCACCCATTCCGAGAACGGTCCTGCGACACTGAAGTTCGAACAGGCAGGCTCTCCACCTTTACAGGCTCGGATCCAATCCCGGTGATGGCCTGGCGAGCGGGTCAGCAACCGCGGCGGCAGCTGGTATCCCTCCATCCGCGACGAGGGCAGTAGCCGCACGCTATTCGCGTAAGTATCCGTCACGAGGATGCCTTTGGTTCCGATGAATAGAGCCCCATTGGCCTGCGAAGGCCGCTTTTCCGGAATCCAGGGCTTGGCGAGCGATTGCGGCTTCAAGCCCGTTCCCACACCGCACTCTTGGAGCAACTTCTCCACTCCCGGTCCCACCAAGATCTCGTCCGGAGAAAGTCCCTCCGGCCGGATAGGCTCATCTCGGCGTGCGTCGTACCAGTAAACCGTTACCGGCGGCATCCCTGGACGGGCGGGGAACTGATAACGGATCTTGCAAGACTTCGGGAAGGTGAGCGAGTTTTTGCCTTCCGCTTCCAGTACCTCAACGCTGGTAGGTGCAGTCAGCCGCAAGGCCAAGTAGGCTGCCCCCAAAATATGACACGCCATGTCTCCGAGCGAGCCAGTACCGAAGTCCAGGAATCCGCGCCAGCTGAACGGGTGAATAAAGCCCTGCTCGCGCCGCCGGCCTTCAGCCCCTTCCTCGCCTCCGATGTACGGCCGGTAAGGTAGGGGCCCTAACCACGCATCCCAATCCAAATTCTTTGGCACCGGGCTCGGAGGCGGCGTCTTGTCAAACCCCTGAGGCCAAATAGGGCGATTCGTCCAAGCGTGCACCTCGGTTACGTCACCGATTTCACCCGACCAGATGATCTCCGCAGCAAGGCGTGTCCCCTCGTTGGAGTAGCCTTGGTTGCCCATCTGGGTGGCCACCCGGTAATAGGCAGCAGCCTCGGTCAGCCTCCGGCACTCGTACACCGTGCGAGCAAGCGGCTTTTCGCAGTAAACGTGCTTGCCCAGTTGCATCGCCCAAAGACTGGCGCACGCGTGGGTGTGATCGGGCGTGGAGACGATCACCGCATCGATGTTCTGATGCTCTTTGTCGAACATCCGGCGGAAATCGGTGTACTTAGGAACGTTCTCAAACTGTTTGAAAATGGGCGCCGCCCGCTCCCAGTCGACGTCACACAAAGCCACGATATTCTCCGTCATGCAAGCCCGGATGTTCGACGCCCCTCTACCGCCTGCGCCAATCGCCGCAATGTTCAACTTCTCGTTGGGCGACTTGTAACCCAGTCGTCGAAGCGACGGCACGCTTCCGAAACCACCGGGCGGGACCGCGCCAGCCAGAAGCGATCCGAAGAAAAACATCCTACGAGTGCACGGAATCATGTGTCCTCCTGACCGGATCCGGACTCTAAACTCCCCAATTATATCTGCCTGCCCGCGAGCTTACCTCATTTCCCATTTGAGGACTCAAGCGCTGGGCAAGCCACGGACATTGGTCCACAGGAAGGCTACCCAGGCCGTTAGAAAGCCCGGTGCTTGCAAACCCGCACGAGTTCTTGAGACAACAGTTTCTCGTGGCGAACGTCAACTAGTGTCGAGGAACGGCAATGTCCGACGAGCCTCTCACGCGTCGCAACTTTATGAAGTCCGCCGCAGCCGTAGCTGCAGCAGCCCGCTTGAGCGCCGGTTCGGCCGCGGAACAGAAGAAAACCGTCGGCATTCAAGTGGGGGCCGTTTCCTTCGTAGACGAAGGGACGGAGCAGGTGCTGGACATCCTGCAGCAGCGCGGGGCGGTCAACACGATTTTCCTCGCCGTGTTTACCTACGGGCGAGGCATAGCTGGTCGTCAGATCCCGGGGCAACCACTGCCCGATCACGGTAAGCAGGAGTACGACCTGGATTTCCATGGGGGCAACTATGCTAGCGTGCATCCTGAGTTCTACCGCGACACCGGCATCCGCCCAGAGGACACACGCGCGCCAGACCACGGGCAGCTGGACATCGTCGCCGAAGTGTTGCCGAAAGCGAGGGCCCGCGGCATGCGCGTCTTCCTTTGGGCGGAGGATGTGTGGCGCACGGATATCCCTGGGATTGAGAAACTCCAAGAGATCGACCTGTACGGCCGTAGAACCAATCGCCTGTGTTTGAACAACCCTTACCACCGCAATTTCCTTCTGGGCTTGTTCGAGGATTACACGCGCTCCTACGACATTGACGGCATCATGTGGGGCTCGGAACGGCACGGCGCATTGGGAAACGCTTTAAGCCTCAGCCACGGTGGCGCTGGAGATCCAGCACGGGTTGGCTGCTTCTGTGCGTACTGCGAAGCCAAGTGCAAGCGTGAAGGACGTTTCGACTTCCAGCGAGTCAAGGAAGGGTACCTGGAACTGGAGCGATGGGTCCGCGCCTGTCGTGCAGGCGAACGGCCCGTGGATGGGTACTACGTGACATTTTTACGGTTGTTGATGCGCTATCCAGAGCTCCTGGCTTGGGAGCAGTTCTTTCACGACAGCCTTCGCGAGCTATACCGGCTGTTGCGAGAGCGTGTGCGATCGATCAAATCCCACGTTTTGGTCGGCTGGCACATCTGGCACAACAACTCCTTTAGCCCCTTCTACCGCGCCCAGCAGGACGTGCGACAGCTGAGCCAGTGTTCGGATTTCCTAAAGGTCGTCATGTACCACAATTGCGCAGGCGAGCGCATGGCGCGTTACATCGACAACGTCGCTACCACGCTGTTTGGCGACCTGTCTAAACAGCATGCCTTAGAGTTCCACTACCGGATCCTGAACTACGCCGAGCGCAGCTACGATGAAATCCCGTTCACGGGTTTCTCGGCAGATTACGTGGCCCGCGAGACACGCCGTGCGCTGGAGGCTGCCCAGGGGACACAGGTACAAATCTGGCCGGGAATCGATATAGACATCCCCACCGACCCCAAGCACAGCAAATCCTCACCTGAAGGGACGCGAGCAGCTGTGCGCGCGGCCCTCCAAGCGGGAGCCCACGGCATCATTCTTTCGCGGAAATATTCGGAAATGCGCCTGGCCAACCTGGAAGCTGCCGGAGAGGCGGTGCGGGAGTTCTTGAAGGGTTGACAGCGCAAGCGACTCACCCGCCGTAACAGAGGATCAGGAGACCGGGCTCGGGCTCCGTCCAAGCAGACCCTTATCCCCGCCGACGGGACTCCAAAAATTGGATTACAACCCCCCCACCGTGTGGTGTCTCTCCACTGAACGCCCATCAAGGGGGTTGCGCCAAAACCAAAACGGCGGCACTAGCGTATGGGGAGAGAGCCCTGGCCCGAAGCCCCATGCGTTTTCGGCCGATATCCTATGTGGCCTCAAGGATTCCGAGCTGTAAGACTGGGCTTCGTGAACGCGTTGGGAGTCGAGGTCATGGAGCCTTTAGCCCTGTGCCGTTGAATATCAGCGGTGGCACCGGCCAGCGGCGGAAACTCGGTTTTCCGAGGCAAAATCGAGCTCCGGCTGCGAACTAAGGGCTAGGGCCGATTGGGAAACTGGAGCGGGAGACGGGACTCGAACCCGCGACGTCCAGCTTGGGAAGCTGGCATTCTACCGCTGAATTACTCCCGCTCCGGGGAGAATTCCAACTACAGATTATCGCAGCAAGGACCGGGCGTCAAGGTGGCAGCGCGGTAATACTTGGCGAGCAGCCGGCCACCCTGAGAGCCATGGGCCACAAGCAAGAGCGTGCAACCCCGTTAGACGGGCATAGGCTCCAACGGGGTAACGGGCAGCGACAACTGCCTGAGCGGACTGTGGGGGTTCCCATCAAGCCTTGCTGGACGGTGATCAGCCAAGAGGGCGGCACCCCCGAGCACAGGAGGTTCTTTCACACCCTTGGGGCGCGGAGTAAGTCCTCATGCGAAAATCGCTGCGCTCAATGATCCCTCAGCGAGGCGGTTCTACCCGCGCCATGCACCACTGGGTAGTGAGCCTGTGGGAATAGCAGATGAGGCGGCCAGCTAGCCTCGACACCGAGCCAGGCCAGCATCCGGCCATACTGAGCCTGCCAACGGCAATCTCCCGAAGCGCAATTTCACTCCCTGGAACCGTGCTCCCGAACTGCTGGATCACCCTCGCTCAACCTGCGTCCTCAGGAACGGTGCAGCCAGAGGCTTGATAAACCGTTGCCATTAGCGTCCAGGTCAACACGCACGCTCAGTCCTGTGAACCAGATGAGACATCCAATTTGGATCCGGTGGCGTGCGAACGGGCGATCCCTTCTGCCGCAGCCCGAACAGCGCTGATTGTATTGGTCCAGGCCACGTTCTGGAGCCACGCGATGAACCAGGTGATGCGCCCAAGGACACCCCTTCCGCCCACGGGTGCCCAGCAAAGCGCCGACCCACATTCAGCCGGCCAACTGAGCCGGAGCACGTTCGATCCCGTGGATCTCTTGCAAAGACCATATTCGGATGGGGTCGCGCCGCCGGCTGATAACCGCTTCCACCGCGGCGCGCGCCGCGCTAATCGTGGTGATGCAGGGGACGTTGTAGAGCAACGCCGTCCGCCGGATCACACGCTCGTCGCTGAAGGACTGGGCGCCTGTAGGCGTGTAAATGATCAGCTGCACGGCGCGGTCCTTGATGAGATCCACCACGTTCGGCCGCCCTTCGTTGACCTTGAAGATGCGCCGATGCGGGATCCCGGCCGCGGCCAGGGCCGCAGCAGTGCCCCGCGTGGCAATGACCTCGAAGCCCAGTTCGACAAACTGTCGAGCGAGTTGCACCGCAGTAGGTTTGTGCTTATCGTTGACACTGATGAACACGCGCCCGCGATCAGGTAGCGGCACCCCCGCACTCAGCTGAGCTTTCGCGAAGGCTTCCCCGAAGTTCTGGCCGACCCCCATGACCTCACCTGTGGAGCGCATCTCAGGCCCCAAGGCGGGATCCACCCCAGGAAACTTCTGGAAGGGGAATACCGGGGACTTGACGAAGTATTGCGGCACTGGCAGCACGCCCGAGCTGAAGCCGCGTGTCAAGTCCGTGAAGTCTCGCAAGCGTCCGCCCAGCATCAGCCCCACCGCTACCTTGGCCAGAGGTACACCGGTGGCTTTGCTCACGTACGGCACGGTGCGGGAGGCCCGGGGATTGACTTCGAGTACGTACACAGTACCGTTCTTGACCGCATATTGCACGTTCATCAAGCCCACCACGCGAAGCGCCCGGGCCAAGCGAGTCGTGTAGTCGACTACGGTTTCGATCGTCGTCCGCGAAAGCGACGTAGGAGGCATCACACAGGAGCTGTCGCCGGAGTGAATGCCGGCCTCTTCAATGTGCTCCATGATGCCTGCGATCAGCACATCCTCGCCGTCTGAGAGTGCGTCCACATCGATCTCGACGGCGTCTTCCAGGAACCGGTCAATCAACACGGGCCGGTCTTGCGAGAAGACGACAGCCTCTCGCATGTAGCGGCGGACGGTTTCTTCGTCGTAAGCGATCACCATGGCGCGGCCGCCCAGGACGTAGCTCGGGCGTACGAGCACGGGGTAGCCAATCCTGGCCGCCACGGCGCAGGCTTCTTCGACCGTGGTGGCGCTCCCATACGGCGGCGCCGGAATGCCGAGCTCGTCGAGCAAGCGTCCGAAACGATCCCGGTCCTCGGCTAGATCGATGCTATCCGGATCGGTGCCGATGATGGGGACGCCCGCTGCTTTCAACGGCAGAGCCAGCGTCAGCGGGGTCTGGCCGCCGAACTGGACGATCACACCCTGGGGGCGCTCGGTGTCGTAGATGTTGAGAACTTCTTCCAACGTCAGGGGCTCGAAGTACAAGCGGTCGCTGGTGTCATAGTCCGTCGACACCGTCTCCGGGTTGCAGTTGACCATGATGGACTCGTAGCCGAATTCCCGCAGCGCGAACGAGGCGTGGCAGCAGGCGTAGTCAAATTCGATCCCCTGCCCGATGCGGTTCGGTCCGCTGCCCAGGATCATGATTTTGCGGCGATCGTCTGGGTCGGCTTCGCACTCGGTTTCGTAGCTGCTGTAAAGGTAAGGCGTAAAGCTCTCGAACTCCGCAGCGCAGGTATCGACGCGGTTGAAGACCGCGCGGATGCCCCACTGCAGACGACGCCGGCGCACCTCCATAGGGCTGCATTTCCACATCCGCGCCAGTTGGTCGTCAGAGATCCCCGCACGTTTGGCCTCGCGCATCCGTTCCGGCGTGATCGTGTCCAACGATTCCCGGGCGAGCTCCTGCTCCAGCATTACCAGTTGCCGGACCTGCTCAAGGAACCACGGGTCGATCGAGGTCATCTCGTGCACCTGCTCGACGGTGTAACCCCGCTGGAAAGCGAATCGGATGTATTTCAAGCGCTCCGGGTTGGGCGTGATCAAACGCTTGGGAATCAGACTCTCATCGTATTCTTCCGCGTCGGGAGATTTGCCAGTCTCCAGGCTCCGCATGGCTTTGGCCAAGGCTTGCTTGAACGTGCGGCCAATCGCCATGACTTCACCCACCGACTTCATCTGCGTCCCAAGCACCGGCTCGGCACCCGGGAATTTCTCGAACTGCCAGCGAGGAATCTTGACCACCACATAATCGATGGTGGGCTCGAAGCAAGCCGGTGTCTTGCGCGTGATGTCGTTGGGGATTTCGTCGAGCCGGTAGCCAACGGCCAGTTTGGCCGCGATCTTGGCGATAGGGAAACCCGTGGCCTTGGATGCCAAGGCCGATGAGCGCGACACACGCGGGTTCATTTCGATGATGACCATTCGGCCAGTTTCTGGATGGATGGCGAACTGGACGTTGGATCCGCCCGTGTCGACGCCGATCTCGCGCAAGCAAGCCAACGCGGCGTCGCGCATCATTTGGTACTCACGGTCGGTGAGCGTTTGGGCTGGAGCCACGGTGATCGAGTCGCCCGTGTGGACACCCATAGGATCGAAGTTCTCGATCGAGCAGACCACTATGGCGTTGTCCGCTAGATCGCGCATCACTTCCAGCTCGAACTCTTTCCAGCCCAGGACGCTCTCTTCGATCAGGACTTCGTGAACGGGCGACAGATCCAGGCCGCGCTGGAGGATTTCCTCGAGTTCTTCACGGTTGTAAGCGATCCCCCCACCCGTGCCCCCCAAGGTAAAACTCGGCCGGAGAATGACGGGGTAGCCGATCTTGTTGGCGAACTCCACCCCGTCGGCGACGTTGTTGACCAGCCTGGATCGGGGCACATCCAAGCCGATCTTGGTCATTGCGTCCTTGAACAAAAGCCGGTCCTCCGCCTTCTTGATGGCTTCCAGCTTTGCCCCGATCAACTCCACCCCGTAGTGGTCCAGAATCCCTGCCTCGGCCAGCGCTACCGCCAGATTCAACCCCGTCTGGCCGCCGACGGTGGATAGCAACGCATCCGGGCGCTCGCGTCGGATGACCTCCTCCACGTGTTCCAAGGTCAGCGGCTCAATGTAGGTGCGGTCCGCCATGTCCGGGTCGGTCATGATCGTCGCCGGGTTGGAGTTGATCAAGACGACCTCGTACCCCTCGCTACGCAACGCCTTGCAAGCCTGGCTGCCCGAATAATCGAACTCGCAGGCCTGGCCGATCACAATCGGCCCGGACCCGATCACAAGAATCCTCCGGATGTCCTTTCGCTTGGGCATCGCCTGGTTATCCTTGCCTGTGCTGCTCCATCAAAGCGATGAACTCTTCGAACAGGTACCGCGAGTCGTGCGGTCCAGGCGCCGCTTCGGGATGGTACTGAACACAGAAGACTGGCAACCAGCGGTGCCGGAACCCCTCCAATGTGTGGTCGTTTAGATTCATGTGGGTAATCTCGACTTCGCTTGGCTTCAAGCTGTCCGGGTCGATGGCGAAACCATGGTTTTGCGAGGTGATCTCCACGCGGCCTGTACGGTAATTGATAACCGGGTGGTTCGCTCCATGATGGCCGAACTTGAGCTTGAAACTCTTGCCTCCCAGGGCCAGGCCCAGCAACTGGTGCCCTAGGCAAATGCCAAAGATCGGCTTCTTGCCCAGCAGCTTGCGAATCTCCCCGATCGGCCCGGTTAACGGCTCCGGATCACCTGGACCATTGGAGAGAAATACGCCATCGGGCCGAAGCCCAAGCACATCGTTGGCCGATGTATGGGCTGGCACTAGCGTGACCCGGCAACCAAAGTGAGCTAACAATCGAAGAATGTTGCGCTTGATCCCGAAGTCATAAGCCACCACATGGAACCGCCGGGGACGGGTGGGCGGCAAGTGTTCTGAAGGGGAACAGGGTTCTAGACCCTGGTTCCATTCATAAGGTTGCGGCGTAGTCACACGGCTGGCCAGATCGAGCCCCGCCATGGGAGGAATGCGCCGAGCTTTTTCCACCAGCTGCTGGGGATCCGCGCCCGGCACACAAGAAAGCACCCCTCGCATAGCGCCATAGTTGCGGATACGCCGAACCAACGCACGCGTGTCAATCCCGTTTGCAATAGGGATCCCATACTGTTTTAGGAACTCGTCGGCCGGCAGCCTAGAACGCCAGTTACTGGCAACAGGGGAGAAATCCCGCACCACCAACCCTTCAATGTAAGGCCTCGGTGCTTCGGAATCCTCCGGTGTGGTCCCGTAATTGCCGATCTGGGGGTTGGTCAGAACGACGATCTGACCCGCGTACGAAGGATCGGTGAAGATCTCCTGGTATCCAGTAATGGCCGTATTGAAAACGACTTCCCCGGCTCGCTCAACTGGCGCACCAATGCTACAGCCCTCGAAGACAGACCCGTCCTCGAGAGCGAGGATCGCCTTGCTCAATCGGTTGCTCCTTCGCGGGGGACTTCGTACACACCATTAGAGCATGCCCCCCAGGTTGGGTTCAAGCCAACCGCTCCGCCCGGAGCCAGTACAAGACCCGCCAAGCCTGAAGACCCAGGACCTGCCCCTCGGACCCATCACGTCCCGGGTACGCTAAATTAACACCCATGGGTAAGCTTCAGGAGTCGCAGCCCATCCTCAAGGACC
>Ga0105160_1001304_pt1 | contig 10199 bp, 11 predicted proteins | sample GXS110809BmetaG_FD_89591 | JGI IMG/M metagenome (GOLD analysis project Ga0105160, IMG submission 89591) | Hot spring microbial communities from Gongxiaoshe hot spring, China to study Microbial Dark Matter (Phase II) - GXS 110809B | ecosystem: Environmental > Aquatic > Thermal springs > Hot... | reverse complement strand
TATGGTGATGCACGTCTCTGATAGCACGTTCGAGAAGGAAGTCTTGCAATCGTCTCAGCCCGTCTTGGTAGACTTCTACGCGGACTGGTGTGGCCCCTGTCGGGCGATTGCCCCGATCATCGAAGAGATCGCCCACGAGCTTGCGCACAGACTGAAGGTCGTCAAGCTCGACGTCGATCAGAACCCACAGACCGCGATGCAGTACAGCGTCCAGAGCATCCCCACGCTACTGCTGTTTAAGGGCGGCAAGGAGGTCGAACGGGTAATCGGCTACATGAGCAAGAGCAAGCTCTTGAGTAAAATCGAGCCGTATTTGCGCTAGCGGCTCTTGATCTCCTCCCAGGCGCGCTCGTAGAGTTGCACGGCTGCGCCGACGTCACGGATCCATTCGAGTCTCTCTGGGATCTCGTCCGGGGGATAGATGGACGGGTCGTGTAAGATCTCCGGGAGGATATAGGGCTTGGCGGCGTCGTTGGCGCTGGGGTAGCGCAGGAAATTCACGATCCTGGCGTTGATCTGCGGGCGCAGGAGAAAATCTATAAATGTGTGGGCGAGCTCGATCTTCTGCGAGCTCTTGGGGATCGCGAGATTATCGGTCCAGATCACGCCCCCCTCCTGGGGAATGACGTAGCGAATAGCTGGGTTTTCGAGGCGAGCTTTGGCGAACTCGCCGCTCCAGCCGTGGGCCATGACGAGATCCCCGCTGAGCAGAAAGTCGTCATACGTCTCGCTGTCGTAGCGAGCGAGATAGGGCTTCTGCGCGAGCAGAAGATTTTTGGCGGCTTCGATCTGCTGGGGGTCGGTGCTGTTGACGGAGTAGCCCAGATATTTTAAAGCGGCCCCAAGAGCCTCGCGCGGGTCGTCGAGCATACTAACGCGGTGCTTATAGCGTTCCAAGCGTGAGGGCTCAAAGAGATCGGCCCAGCTCGTTGGGGGGGATTCGAGCTTCTGCGCGTTGTAGCCGATGCCCGTGGTGCCCCACAGGTACGGAATGGAATATCGGTTCTGGGGATCATAGTAAAGACCGCGAAATCGCTGCGAGATGTTCTGGAAGTTGGGGATCTTTGAGAGATCGAGTTCGGCGAGCAATCCTTGTCGTATGAGGGCTTCGACAGCGTAGTCCGAGGGCGTGATAATATCGTAGCCGGTGACGCCCGCTTGCAATTTGAGGATGAGCGTCTCGTTGGAGTCCACGTTCTCTTCGATCACTTTGACGCCGAATTCCTGCTCGAAGAGCCGATAGACTTCGGGGTCGATATAGTTGGCCCAGATGAAGAGATGGAGCTCGTGAGGGGCTTGCTTGCCTGCGCACGCCTCTAGTCCCACCAAGCCGAGTACAGCTAAAGCTATGAAGCTATATATGCGTGTGAGCGTCATAGTTTTATGCCCTCCGTGTGCGGCGTTGGATGAGCAGCGCCAGCGCGATCAGTGTTACCGAAGCCAAGAGCATCAGCGTGGCCAGGGCGTTCATCTGCGGGGGGATGGCCGCTCGCCCCTGCAGCGCATAAAGATATAACGGGAGCGTCTTGAAGCCGCTGCCCCCAGTCGTGGAAAAGTACGTGACGTAAAAATCGTCGAGCGAGAGCGTGAACGCTAACAGTGCCCCGCTGAGGATCGCTGGGGCCAAAAGCGGCAGCGTCACTCGGCGCAGGACCTGCCAGCTTGTTGCCCCAAGATCGAACGCCGCTTCTTCAAGGGATCTATCTAAGTCTCTCAAGCGCGCCCGCACTACGACCATCACGTAGGAGATACTGAATGTGACATGCCCGATGATCACCGTGGGCATGGGGCCGAGCGTCAGCCCAAGAGCGCTGAAGAAGGGGCGCAGCACTTGCGCGAAGAAGAGCAGCAGCCCTACAGCCATCACGATCTCCGGGATCACAATGGGTAAGTAAACGAGAGCCTCGACGCTTGCTTGAAGACGGGCACGTGCCCGCTCGAAAGCCAGCGCGAGCAGCGTCCCCAAGATGGTAGCGATCGCCGTCGAGACCGCCGCGACGATCACGCTATTGAGCAACGCTGGAGCGATCTCTGGATCTGCGAAGAGTCTTCTGTAGGGGTCGAGCGAGAACCCACCCCACACAAGTGCGTAGCGGCTCGCACTGAAACTATAGAGCACCAAGACGCCGATGGGCAGATAGAGAAAGATATACACGAGCAGCGTATCGAGCACAAGGAGCGACTCGATGATTCGATCAGCCCAGCGTCTTAGCCGACCCATCGCGACTCCTTCAGCTGATGAAAATATCTTGCTAAGACGAGCAAGACCAAGCTCATCAGCACCAGGGCCATTGCCGCGCCCAGGGGCCAGTCGGGCACCCGACCTAAAAACTTCTCTTCGATGAGCACGCCGAACATCGGGACCTTCCCGCCGCCCAAGAGTTTGGGCGTGATGAACTCCCCAAGAACGGGAATAAAGACTAACACCGCCCCGGCGATCACTCCCGGGCGGCTCAGCGGGAAGATTATCCTCCAGAAGCTCTGCCAGCGCGACGCTCCCAAATCCTGCGCCGCCTCGACCAGGGAGAAATCCAGACGCTCTACCGTTGCGTAGAGGGGCAAGATCATAAACGGCAGATACCCATAGACCAAGCCGATCAGCACCCCCAGGGGCGACCCCAAGAGCCCCAGATCAAGCCCCAGAGCGCGCAGCAACCACGCGATCCAGCCCTCCGGACGCAACAGAATAAACCACGCGTAGATGCGCACGAGAAAGTTGGTAAAGAACGGCAGAATCACAAGAAAGAGCAAGAGATTCTTCACAGGGCCGGAACGCCGTGCTATAGCGTATGCCACGGGATACCCCAGCAGAAGAGAGACGATCGTGGTGAGCGCCGCCAGCACGAGCGAGTTTCCAAACGGCCCCGCCCAGTAGAGCGGGTCGAGCAAACGCAGATAATTTTCGGCGCTGATCCCCCAGTGGATCATGCCGTCGGGGGCGCGATGGGCGAGGCTGATCAGCAGAATAATCCCCAACGGAACAGCAAAGAAGAGCACAAGCCATGCGAATCCCGGCCAGAGAAGGATCCGAGCGTTCATGCCGAGTGCTCTGGGATGGGGCGCAAACTCTGAAGGTCCCAGGTCAGGCCGACGCGCTCCCCCACAGTGATGCCGTTGGTGCCAGGGCTGATCACCGTGAGCGTGATCTCCGGGGAGACGCGCACCCGATAGCGTGTCTCTTTTCCAGCGTAGAGCAGCTCTTCGACCAAGCCCGTCCAGATGCCGTGGCCCTCGTTGGGGAAGCAGAGCTGAATGCGCTCCGGGCGCAGCGCCAGCGTCACGCGCTGATGGAGCTGCAAGGGGGAGTCACTCAAGACGTTCGTTGTGAGCGGGCCGATCTGCACGACCGCGCGCCTGCCGGCAGTGTGCACGACCTGGCCCTCCAGGAGATTGCTCTCCCCGATGAAGGCAGCAACGAAGCGCGTTGCGGGGCGCTCATAGATCTCTTGAGGAGTCCCAATCTGTAACACCCGCCCGTGATGCATCACCGCCAACCGATCAGACATCTTGAGGGCTTCGTCTTGGTCATGGGTCACGTAGAGAAAAGTGATCTTCAGCTCTCGCTGAAGTCTCTTGAGTTCCAGTTGCATCTCCTGGCGGAGCTTGAGATCGAGCGCGCCCAGGGGTTCATCTAAGAGCAAGACCGAGGGCTCAGTGACGATGGCGCGCGCCAGCGCGACTCTCTGTTGCTGGCCCCCGGAGAGCTGATGGGGAAAGCGCGAGCCCAGCCCGCTCAAGCGCACCAACTCCAATGCCCTGCCGACGCGCTCGCGGATCTGAGCACGGGGGAGCTTCTGCATCTCCAGGCCGAACGCGACGTTCTGCTCGACGGTGAGATGAGGGAAGAGCGCATAGTTTTGAAAGACGAGATTGACATCACGCTCCTGGGGAGGAGTATGCGTTGCGGGTGAGCCGTTGATGAGCAGTTCGCCAGAGTCTGGATGCTCAAACCCCGCGATGATGCGCAGGGTCGTCGTCTTGCCGCAGCCGCTGGGGCCCAAAAGCGAGAAGAACTCCCCTCTATAGATCTGGAGTGTTACCCGATCTACGGCAAGTATCCCCCCGAAGCGTTTCGAGATCCCTCGCAGCTCGACGGAAACTTCGTCCATCTCACCCCTCACACGCTCAGGGTAAAGCTCTGCTTGTCGCTGTGATTATAGAAGATTATTTGGAAAAGTCAAGAGCTCTTAGCGCCGCACCGCGATCTTGCCTACGGAGCTGCGCAGTTCTGTGCCGTCAGCCGTCCGGACGGAGAAGATATAAAGATAGACGCCGTTCGCAACAGGACGACCATCATCGCGCTGCAAGTACCATTTATAAGTTGCTCCCTCCACCGGCCCGCTCGAAAAGATCTTTCTTCCCGACAGATCGAAGACCTCTAAGCGTACACTCACTATAGCCGTGAGGGCACACCTCTCAGCTGTGAAATCTAAAGACTGAGCACTGAGCGCAAGGCTAATGCCCGCCAGCCATGCCACTAGGCACATTCTGCCTCACCGGAATGCTGCCGACCTGCTTAATCTGCAAACGCCCCAGCTCGATCCGGCGCCCCCCATGCTTGGTCATCCCCACTAATCTGTACCCATACATTCCCGTGGAGAGCGAGCCGTTCGTGACCAGACCCAACCACGGGCCCATCTCCTCGCTGGAGAAGAGCAGATTCCCGCTCTTGAGATCATATAGCTCCAGACGTATGAGAATCGCTCGAGACCAGCGGATCTCCAAGGAGCGCTTGGAGTTATACGCCCCGGTGAGGACCTCCTCGCCCTGGTAGAATCGCGCCGTGTTGGCTTCTGCTTGCTTCACTATAGCGTGTGCGCACGCGCTCAGCTCGTCTCCAAAGGCCATGAACGCGTTAAAGAGCTCGACGGCAACTTGGTACTGCGAGCGCCCCTGCGCGCCCTTGAGCAGATCTCGAAGCTCCTTCGCGAGCGCAAGAACTCGATCAAATTGGGCCACGGCCGCCTGCACCGGGACAAAGCTCGTGTTCGCGAGGGTCTTCTGAGAGAGCTCGACAAGCTTTTTTCGCAACAAGCCACCGTTTTCGAGCACAGCGTCGAAATTCCCGATACTGAGCATCGTAGCGATGCGCTCAAACGACTCAGCTATGCTTTCGTAGAGAGCGACGAGGGCCTTCGCGTCTCGATAGAGATTATCAGAGGCGAAGGCAGGGGGCACGAGCTGAAGCACGAGCCCTAGCTCCAGAGAAGCATCCCGAAGCGCCGCGGCAGCGTCGTTGATCGCTCGCACGGCGTTATCTAAAGACGTGAAGACGCTATCGGTCAGCTTAAAGTGCAACGCTATCCCTGTTTCGTCCAAGATGCGCGCGAAGAGCTTTACTATATCTAAGCTGAACGAGCGCACACCTGCCACAGGAGAGACCACAAACCGCATGGTCAACTTGTTGTTCTGTTCGCTGGCCTCACGGATGCGGCTGAACGGCCCGTCTACAAAGACCGTGAGGGTGTGAGTGCCCGCGACGGCTTTCCAGGGAATTTGGATCTCGATAGATTTCTCTTTCTTGAGCTCGAAGAACGAGCGCGTGGCCAACTCTTGCCCGTTGAGCTCAACGATGACGTCAAAGGCGTTGGTGACATCACCCTGGCCGATATTAGCGATGAATACGCGGATGAGAGCGGCTTGCCCCTCTTCCAGGTCGCTTGGAGAGACCCGTGCTGACTTTACTACAAGATCAGGCAGCCCTGCCTGACCAATCCCCCCTACCCCCGCGAGCACGATCCCGATGAGAACAAGAACTCCCATGCGCATAACTTAAACCTTACCTCCTGATTTTTGCTGCTGACACTATACCGAACGGCTTCGGCTGTCGTCAATGGAATGCAGGTGAAATTTTGGTTCAAGCCCCTTTCAGCTTCTTGAGTTCTGCAATGAGCGCCGGCACGATCTGGTGGAGATCCCCGATGACGCCGTAGTCGGCGCGCTGAAAGATCGGCGCTTCGGGGTCTTTGTTGATCGCTAGAATTTTCTTAGAGTTTTTGCAGCCGACCATATGCTGGATCGCCCCAGAGATCCCGCATGCGATATAGAGATCTGGAGCGATCTGAACGCCGGTCTGCCCGATCTGATCGGAGTGGGGACGCCAATTGTTGTTTGTTGCTACGCGCGTGGCCCCCACAGCAGCGTTATGGAGCAAGCTCGCGAGCTCTTCAAGCATCTTGAACGCCTCGGCGCTGCCCATGCCCCGGCCCCCGCCAATGACGACCTTCGCGTCCGTGAGCGAGATCCCCTTCTTCTGCGTGGGGATGAGCTCTTTGATGCGCACGCGGAAGTCCTTCTCGCTCACAGAGACGGAGAGCGTCTCGACGGTGGGGGTAGTGCCGTCGGCACTCTGCGCGGCTATAGCATGGGGAGCAAGCGTCAGCAAGATGGGGCTGCTCAAGATCTCGAGCTCTTCGAGGAGACTACCCCCCCAGTTGGAGCGCGTCACCCTCTTCAGAGAGCCGCCCTCGACAGAGAACTCGACGCAGTTTGTAGCTAAGCCCAGATTGAGCCGCGCGGCCACACGCGCCATGAGATCATTACCCGTCTCGGTGCCCGGTGCCAGCGCGATCTTCGGGGATCTTTGCGTGATCACTTCCGAGACGATCTTGGCGAATGCCTCTGGGACGTAGCTATCTAGACGGGGGTCTTCCGCGACCAGCACCGTGTGAATCCCCTTGACCGTGGGCGCGAGCGCGTTCACGCCCTTCCCTATCACCAGAGCTGTCACAGAATCGTTGCTCTTGTGTGCCAGATCCCGCGCTGCCGTTAGAGTCTCCCATGAGGCCTCTGTCAGAGCACCCTTGGCCGGTTCGAGAATAGCTAAGATCATCTTAGATCGCCCCCACTTCGCGGAGTTTTTCTATAATCTTGGGCACGGCGTCGACTCCCTGGCCCAAGATTTCTAAGTGTCGGCCCTCTTGCGGCTTCTTCAGGGCCTTGCGTACTAATTGTGGAGCTGGCTTAGTTACTTTCTTCTGTTCGATGGGGACCTTCTTGGCGCTCATAATGCCGCGCAAGCTTGGATGACGCGGGGTATTGATCCCCTCCTTGACGGTGAAGACCGCAGGGAGTGCGACTTCGTAGACCTCCCAGCCGTCTTTGGTCTCGCGCTTAGCGAGCGCTTTGCCCTCTTGAATCTCGAGGGCCTTGATCCCCGTCACGCACGGCAGATCCAACAGATGCGCCACGCGCAGCCCCACTTGATAATTGCACGTATCAGCAGATTCGTTCCCAAAGAGCAGAATATCAAACCCGAGGGGCTTAACGGTCTCGGCGATCGCGTGCGCGGTCGCGGCAGGGTCCCAGAATTCGTAGTCTTCGGCTTCTAATAAGATGGCACTGGTAATCCCTTTGGCGATCGCTTCGCGAAGCTGCTCTTGAGCCGCTTGGGGCCCAAGCGTCAACACCGTCGAGCTGCCCCCGTGCTTCTCAATAATTCTTATAGCTTCCTCGACGGCGCACTCCTCATGAGGGCTGATGGCGAAGCCCACGTTTGTTGTGTCTACGCGCATATTGTCGGACGTGAGCTTGAACCCACCCCCAGTATCCGGGACGCGTTTGATGCAGACAAGTACTTTCATAGAAGCTCCTTTCTCGCTACCAAGCTTTTGCTAATAGATGGTGCACATAGAGGGGTTCTAACGTCCAGAGTTCGTCTTGGTGCAAGTGGCGGTGTTTGAGCGCACCCAGCTGAGCGATCACTGCGCCGGAGGGCCGATTGAGCGCCGCTGGGGCAACTGTCACGATGGGCTCTAGGGCTAGGCGATGGCGCTCCGCCCCAGGGCCGATGCAGAGTGCTAAATCAGCCATTCGCTTGAGCTGCTCTTGCAGAGCCCCGATTGTGCTTGACGTCTCTGGCGTGATCTGGGTGGTGCCCTCATAGAGGGCATAATACACCAAATCGCGCCGATCCGGCAGCACGACGCAGATCTTTCCAGAGAGAAACGAGACTTTCTCAGCATATGCGGCCATGCTGGGAACGCCTACGATGGGGATACCCAAGGCTTGGGCGAGCCCCTTCCCTACGGCCATGCCAATTCTCAGGCTTGTGAACGATCCTGGCCCAAGGGCAACGGCGATCAACCCGATCTGATCCCGTTCGATATCGGTGAGCGCAAGCAAGCTCTCAAGAGCCGGCAGAAGGCGTTCACCTGGGCCAAGCTCCGTAGAGAAGAGTATATCACCCACAAGACGCTCATCACAGCACAGGCCGATGCTCCCGTGCTCGTGGCTCGTTTCGATGCCCAGTACGGTCATAAGATTTGCTGAAATAATACAGTAAAATTGAGATTTTTGCAAGGGCGAGGAGAATTTTTGACAATGCCCCGGCCCAGCGTGTAGACTTATCACCGCCAAACTTTTCGGGATAGGGGTGTGGGATGAAGCACGTTATTATCTATACGATGCCGACGTGCCAGTATTGTGGCGTAGCCAAGCAATTTCTCGCCGAGCGGGGGATCGACTTCATCGAGTATGATCTGTCCAAAGACTACAAAAAAATGACAGAGATAGTGAGTCGGACGGGGCGGGCAAGCGTCCCGGTCATCGAGATTGACGGGGAATTTATCGTTGGGTTCGATAAGCAGCGCCTGGCGAAGAAGCTCGGGATGTAAGTGAATGCAAGACCTCGCGCGCAGCGTCGATATCGCGCTCGATTTGCTCCCTAAGCGCATCTAAAGAATCAAACCGTTGATCGCCCCGCAGACGGTGCAGCAACGCGACTTCGAGCTCTAAACCGTACAGGTCTTCGGTAGTCTCGAAGATATGGACTTCGATGCTGGGGCTGGCATGAGCGAACGTCGCACGGCTCCCGATATAGAGTACACCATCGCGCCAGGAATCTTTTACGAGTACCCGCACGGCGTAGACCCCAGGTGCCGGTACAAGCACGTTCAGATCTAATGCTAGATTTGCCGTGGGGTAGCCCAACTGTCGCCCCCGCCCATCCCCGTGCACGACTGTGCCCCACAGCGTGGGCGCATAGCCGAGCATCTCGTGGGCTTCTTCAAGACGCCCCGCCAGCAAGCTCTCCCGGATCGCCGTCGAGCTAATAATCTTTTGATTGATTGTCACTGGTGGGACAACTTCAACAGAGAACCCGAAGCGAGCACCGAGCTCTTCCAGCAGGGCTCTGTTCCCTTGGCGATTCTTGCCAAAGCGCGCATCCGGCCCGATCACTATGTGAGCTATGTGGAGCTGCTCTACTAAGATTTTTCTGACAAACTCTTCGGCAGCCATCTCGCCGACTTCAGGGAACTCTACAGCAAGCACGTGCTCTACGATCTGGGCGATCTTCTCGAGCTTTTTGCGAACGGGGAGCAACAACGGCTTGGGAATCCCCAAAGAGTTTGAGGGCGGCTGCGTGAAGACGAACGCCACGCTGAGCACGCCATGCTCCCGCGCCCAGGAAACAGTACGTTCTAGGAGAGCGCGATGGCCGCGATGCACCCCATCGAACGTCCCCAACGTCAGGGCTGTGCGCTGCTGGGGGTGAAACCCTCTCAATGTGCTGATATTCATAGTGTGCGCGAGAGATGGCGCTGCAGCTCAGCGAGCACGCGCTCTTGTACTTCGCTCAGTTCGCCAGGGATGACACACCCAGCGGCTTGCTCGTGCCCTCCACCCCCAAAGATACGCGCGACGCTATTGACCGTCGCACGCCCTTTGGAGCGTAAGCTCACTTTGATCTTCCCATTGTCTAATTCTTTAAACAGCACCGCGACTTCAATGCCCGCGACGCTGCGCAGCTCTTCCACTAAGCGCTCTGTATCCGTGACCGATGTATTTGTCTTATGGAAGACCGACTTGGGAATAGCGCTCCAGATGATACCGTCGCTGATCTGGGCGTTTTGCAGCACATACCCCAAAAGCTGTAACTCAGACAAGCTGCGGCGCTCGTAGAGATTGATTGCGATCTGGCGGGTGTCTACCCCGTAAGATAAGAGTTGGGCGGCCATCTCCAGCACTTCCCGGGTGACGTTGGAATTGCGAAACGAATCAGTATCAGCGACGATTCCCGTATATAAACACGTCGCGATCTGCGGGGTGATCGTCACTCCCAGATGGGGAGCTAACTCGTAGAGCAGCTGCGTGGTCGAGGCAGCTTCCTTGACGAAATTAATGTGCCCGAATCTCGGGTTATCCCGATGGTGATGGTCTATATTGATAATAATCTGTCCTTCGCGGAGGAGCTTGAG
>Ga0105160_1001303_pt1 | contig 10210 bp, 10 predicted proteins | sample GXS110809BmetaG_FD_89591 | JGI IMG/M metagenome (GOLD analysis project Ga0105160, IMG submission 89591) | Hot spring microbial communities from Gongxiaoshe hot spring, China to study Microbial Dark Matter (Phase II) - GXS 110809B | ecosystem: Environmental > Aquatic > Thermal springs > Hot... | reverse complement strand
GTGCACAGCCTCGAGGAGATGCCAGCGTTGCTGAAGAGCGCCCGCCGCGAGGCGGAGAGCGCCTTCGGCGACGGCTCAGTGTATCTGGAGAAGTTGGTGGAGAACGCGCGGCACATCGAGTTTCAAATCCTCGGCGACCACCACGGCAACATCATCCACCTCGGCGAGCGCGAGTGCAGCCTGCAACGTCGGCGCCAAAAGTTGGTCGAAGAGGCACCTTCGCCTGCGCTCACCCCAGAGCTGCGCGCTAAGATGGGCGAGATGGCGGTGCGCGCGGCGCAGGCGGTGAACTACGTCAACGCTGGCACCATTGAGTTCCTGCTCGACAAAAACGGCCACTTTTACTTCATGGAGATGAACACACGCCTGCAAGTCGAGCATCCCGTCACAGAGCGCGTGACCGGCGTGGACATCGTGAAGGAACAAATCCGCATCGCCCGTGGGCGCAAGCTGCGTTACCGCCAAGAGGACATTCAAATCAACGGTTGGGCGATCGAATGTCGCATCAACGCCGAAGACCCCTTCGCAAACTTCATGCCGAGCACAGGCAAGATCACGCGCATTCACTTCCCCACAGGTCCTGGCGTGCGCGTGGAGAGTGGCGTGTATGAAGGCTACGAGATCACGCCCTACTACGACTCGCTCATCGCCAAGCTGATCGCCTGGGGCGACACGCGTGCTGAGGCGCTGTTGCGCATGCGCCGCGCGCTGAACGAGTTTCGCATCATGGGCGTCAAGACCAATGTGCCGTTCCACCAGCAGCTCTTTCGCTCCACGCGCTTTCAAGCTGGGCAGTTCGACACGCGCTTCGTCGAAGACCGCTTCATGCTCGAGGAAGAGGACCCCGGCTACAGCGAGGTTGCCGCGCTGGTTGCCACGATGATTGCTCACCAACAAGGGCGGCAAGCCGCCGAGCACATCGAGCGTGCCGAAGTGGGCGGGATTTCGCCGTGGCGCTGGGGGCTGCGTCGCTGGTGAAGAAGCATGTGGAGCACGCCAGAGCGCCGCGCTTGGCTGATCCTCTTCGCCGCGTTGTTCACATGCTGCGTGCTCGCTGTGGGCGTGCCCGCGAGCGCCTGGGCGCTGATCAACAGCGCCACGGTCGAGGCGCGCATGGACGTGCGCCTGCGCGCTGGCATCCTGAAGACCTTCTCCCGCTTTGAGCAAGAACGCGACGCGCGCGTTGTCGCGCTTGAGGGCAGGCCTGTGGAGGAAGGCACGACGCTCATCGCTGGCCCTGAATCCGTTGGGCTGCTCACCATTGGCGATGCTGGCGGCGAGCGCCCCGTGCTCAACGTGCAGCTATATGCCGACACGCGCCTGCGCATCGAGCAGGCGCGCTACAAGCGTTTCGCGATTGCCAATCGCGCTGATGTGTTTGCGTTTGCGTTGGAACAGGGACGCCTACAGGTCGTCGTCGAGGCGCCGCCTGAGCGCGACTTCTTGCTCCAGTTCACGAGTTCGCTTGGCGCAGTGTTCATCGAAACACCAGGCGCTTACTCGGTTGAGCGCACGCCAGAGGAACTGCGCGTGTTTGTCGCTGAGGGCGCTGCGCGCGTCGCCACCGCTGATGGGCAGCAGAGCATTCGACTGGGCACTGGGCAGCGCACATTGATTGCGCGCGAGGGTGGACTAGCAGGCGTGTTGCCCCCCGTGCGCAACCTCATCCGCAACGGCACCTTCACAGCCCCGCTCACGCGCGACTGGGAGATCGAAACGCTCGTCATTCAAGGGAGCACCGTCACGGGCACAGTCACGGTCCGCGAGGTCAACGGGCGCCCTGCCTTGTTCCTCGAGCGCGTGGGCAGCGGCATCAGTTGGGGGCGCACGGGCGTGCGCCAGATCATTAACGAGAACGTCGTGGACCGTCGCTCGTTGCAGCTGCGGATAGACTTTCGCATCCTTTACCAGGAGATCCCAGTTTGCGGCGGCGAAGGCAGCGAATGTCCTCTCATGGTGCGGCTCGATTACCGCACCCGCGATGGGCGCGATGCGTTCTGGATTCAAGGGTTCTACGCGGTGGGCACGCCGAGCGGCACAACACTCCCCGACTACATCCGCTCCAACCCGCAAAACAAGCACATCGCCCGCCGACTCAACGCACCCGAGCCGCCGTTTGAGTCGGGCAACCTCTTGGCGCTCATCCCAGATATGCAAATCCTGCGCGCCATCTCGATCTATGCTGAGGGGCACGCCGTCCGCACCCAGATCAACCGCGTTGAGTTGCTGCTGCAAGAATGAGGGCACAGCGAGAAGACGCAGCGCCTCTCTCAGCAAGCTCGGGCGGCGTATAATCCTTAAAAACCACGATGATCGAGGCGTTCATCGAAAGCGTGCGGATCAGCCTCATGAGCACAACGCAGGTGGTGATCCTGCGCGAGCGAGGAGGAAAACGTCGCTTACCCATCTTCATCGGTCGCCCAGAAGGAGATGCGATCTACACTCACCTCAACGGCGAACAGTTTCCACGACCGATGACGCACGATCTCGCGGCAAACCTGATCAGCCAGTTGCGCGTCTCGTTGCGGCGTATTGTGATCAACGCGCTCCGCGACGGCTACTTCTACGCCCAAGTGGTGATCGCAGCCAATGGACGCGAATTTTCGTTCGATGCGCGCCCGAGCGACGCGCTTGCGCTTGCCGTGCGCCTAGATAGCCCCATCTACGTAGCGCCAGAAGTGATGGACGAAGCTGGCGTCATTCCTCCAGAGTTTGAGGAGACGCCAGAGGAAGAAGAGAAAGGGTTAGAGGCGTTCGACGAGTTCATCAGCTCGCTTGATCTCGACGACCTCGAGCGCAAAGACAAGGACGAGTGATTGCCATGGTTGAGGTGAAGATCGAATCCGTTCGCATGAGCGCCCGCAACCAATTCCGCGCTGTGGTGCTCAAAGACGTTTCCGCAAATCGTTACTTGCCTATCTACATTGGGCAAGCGGAGGCCGATTCGATCAGCATTCATCTTGCGGGGGTGCACGTGCCGCGCCCGCTCACGCACGATCTCATCGTGAACATCCTCAAAGCGCTCGAGGTCAACATCCGCTACGTCATCGTGAATGAGTTGCGCGAGGACACTTACTACGCCCGCATCGTCATGCGCACAGCAGAAGGGCGCGATCTCAGCATTGACTCTCGCCCAAGCGACGCGATCGCCATTGCTGTGCGCTGGGGTTGCCCCATTTTTGTAGATGATGAGGTCATGAATCAGCACGCTGTCGTGCTCGAGGAGGAAACAGGAGAAGAGACAGAAGCGCGCGCCGCTGCAGCTGAGCCAGGCGCCTCAGAGGACGACGAGGACCTCGGCGCGTTCAAAGACTTCCTCAGCTCTCTTGACCTGGACGACCTCGACAAGCCACGATAGGCGCTAGGGATCATCCTCGATTTAGCGCGCTTCTCATTTTGTTCGATGGACCTCATCGCGGCTCTGCACGCCCTCGCGGTGTGCGCATTGGCGCTTCACGCTGCATATCATGCCACACTGCTGTTCTTGCTTCTGCGCGCGTCACGCGCGGCGTCTGCTCCGTCGTCTCGGCTGCAAGCAAACACTTTTCCCAGCGTCACTGTGCAGGTGCCCCTCTACAACGAGCGTGCTGTCGTGGAGCGCATCTTATGCGCGGTTGCAGCGCAAGAGTACCCGCGCGATCGCTTCCGCATTCAAGTGCTCGACGACTCCGACGACGAGACGCGCACCCTGGCGCGCCAGTTGGCGGCGCAGTTGCGCACGCAGGGCGTGCGCGTGGAGCTGATCCAACGCAGCGTGCGCACCGGGTTTAAAGCAGGTGCGCTTGCTGAGGGGCTTCAGCACACTGACGATGAGTTCCTTGCGATCTTCGATGCGGACTTCGTGCCGCCGCCCGACTTCTTGCGGCGCGTGCTCGTCGAAGAAGCCGTTTTTGCAGACACGCGCGTTGGCTTTGTGCAAACGCGCTGGGCGTTTCTCAACGCTGAAGGCTCGCTCGTGACGCATGCCCAAGCGCTGATGCTCGATGTGCACTTTGAGATCGAGCAACGCGCGCGCGCGAGCGTCGGCCTCCCGATCAGCTTTAACGGCTCTGCCGGGGTGTGGCGTCGGGCGTGCATCCTCGACGCAGGTGGGTGGCAGGCAGACACCTTAACTGAGGACCTTGACCTTGGTTATCGCGCGCAGCTGCGCGGGTGGCGTGGGGTTTACTTGCCACAGGTGGCCGTTCCGAGCGAACTCCCCGCGGATGTGTTGAGCTACAAACGTCAGCAGGCGCGCTGGGCGCGGGGCACGGCGCAGGTGTTGCGCAAGATGCTGCCTCAGATCACGCGCAGCGCTTTGCCTTGGTGGCATCGCCTGGCGGTGCTGTTTCATCTTGCGGGCTACTTCGTCCATGTCTGGGTTGCGCTCACGGCGTTCACGGCGCCGCTGCTGATGTGGCGTTGGGTGAGCGGACAAGACGTTGCGCTGCCTGCATGGCTGGGCGTGATGAGCACGCTCTGCGCTGTGCCGCTCGTCTCGTTTGTCGTCGCGCAGCGCATGCAGGGCAAACCCTGGGGAGCTACGCTGCGTGCGTTGCCGTTTGCGCTGATGCTTGGTGTGGGTGTTTCTCTCTCGAACACTGTTGCGTTGACGAGCGCCTTGTTCGATGGGCGCACGGGCGTGTTCGATCGCACGCCGAAGCGCGGCGCATTGCGGCGTTCGCCGTATGCGCCCCAGCGCGCGGATTGGACTGCGCTTGTGGAGTTGGCGCTCGCCGGCTATACCGCTTGGGCGGCGGCGCTTGCGCTGCAGCGCGCCGATTGGTTTGCGGCGTTGCCGCTCGTGCTTTACGCGCTTGGGTTTGGCGCAGTCGCAGCAGATCAGCTACGGTCGCTCGCGATGAGCAAAATGGGAGAGCGGTAGAATCGCTAAAGCGAAGCAACATGCCAGTTGGTCTGCCCGAGTTCCGCGCGATCATCGAAGCGCTTTATGAGCATCCAGAGTGGCGCCAAGAGCTGCGGCAATTGGTGCTGACGGAGGATCTGTTGCGTCTGCCGAGCATTGTCGAGACGCTCTCGAAAACATTGCAGACGGTCTCCGAGACGCAACGCATGTTAGTGGAGGGCCAGCAACGTCTCGAAGCGCGCGTAGGTCGCTTGGAGGAGGAAGTTGCTGAGAGCCGCCGTCGGACTGAGGAGCGGATGAAGTTGCTCGAAGAGGCGATGGCCTCGCTTGCCGAAGCACAGCGCCGGCTTGAGCAGCGCTTTGAGCAGTTTAAGCAGGGCAGCGTCAGCTCGAACAGCGCGTTGAGCGGCTTGAGGATGGACAGCGCCGGCTTGAGCAACGCGTTGAGCGGCTTGAGGATGGACAGCGCCGGCTTGAGCAACGCGTTGAGCGGCTTGAGGATGGACAGCGCCGGCTTGAGCAGCGCTTTGATCGCCTTGAAGAGGCACAGCGCCGAACCGACGAGAAGGTGGATCGGTTGGAAGCGCGGGTTGATCGGCTGGAGAAAAAGGTGGACAACCTTGGTCAAGCGTTCGGCAGGCTTACCGACGTGATCGGCTCCAGCCTGGAAGACGAAGCTGCAGGGGTCGTGGTTGCTGTGTTGGAACGGAAGGGATACCGCATCTTGCGTGACCCAGTGCCGCTTGCGCTTGATGGCGAGATTGACGTGATCTTCCTCGCGGAAGACCCACAAGGGCGGCAAGTGTGGATCGTGATCGAGGCGAAGGCAAGGCTGGGCCAACGCGAAGTGCGTGCATGGGCGCAGCGGATGCGCTCGGAGGGCTGGCAACGGCGGCTCGTCGAGCGCGGCTATGTCGGCGAATATCTCGTGTATGCGTACGGCATCCGCATTGATGAGGGTGCAAGGAAGAGCGCGGAAGCAGAGGGAATCGGGCTGATGAAAGGGAGTGGTGAAGTCGTCGAGCCGCGCGCTCGCATCGAGGTCCGCTGATCGGTGCATTTGCCTCCGTCGTGCCATGTCACTCGTCGCACTGCGCGCCAAGCTCGACCGACTCAGCGAGCAGATCGTGGCGCGCTTCCGCGATCGCGCTTGGTTTGCGCTTAACCCTAGCCTCTACATCCCTGGCGCTATCCCGATCGCGGGGCATCCCGATCGTTCACTCCTCGATTGGTCGCTGGAAGGGCTAGAGCGCTATCACGCTTCGCTAGGACGCTACGAAGTGCCCGATCAGCACCCGCTTGTGTTAGCCTCGTTCCCTGATTCACCAGTGCAGCGCACGGTGCAGCTACCGCGCTTGCCCAAAGTACCGCCAATCGCCCGCGAGACGCTGATCCGCTTTTACCTTGACCTGCTGCCGCGGCTGTGCTCGCCTGGCGAGGACCCGCACGACTACGGTGAGGTGGCTTACACCGATGCTGATCTAATCACTCGGCTCAACGAGCGCATCTACCTCGGTGCATTCGTGGCTTATTACAAACTCGAGCGCGAACCCGAGCTTCTCGCGCTCGCCGACCAGCCCGCTGCGCTTCGCGATCAACTGCGCGACCCTGACCGCGAGCTGGTGGTGCTTACGCAAGTCTCAGAGGCTGCCCATCGTTTCGGCTGCCCTGCACCGCTCATGATTGAAGCCTTCGAGTGGGTGATGGCGCGCGCGCTGGACTTGCAGGTGCGCTTTTTGCAGCACGTCGCTGCGCTGCGTCGAGGCGGCACGCAAGAATCATGAGCACCCTCTCAGAGTTGTTTGTGCCGGCGGCCCCAGAAGTGCGCGAGGTGTGCCTCGCCAAGCATCATGAAACCTCCGCGCTCATCGTGATTAAGCAAGACACCGCGTGGCGCTGGCTGGAGCGCCAAGGGGTGCAATGGGAGATCGGTGCCTTGTTCGACGCGCCGCTTGTGATCACGCGCGCGGCATTGCAGCGCCTCGCCCATCGCTGCACGGGCATGGGCGAAGTGGTGTATGCCGTGGGCGGTGGGCGCGCTGCAGACGCTGCAAAGTACGTTGCGCATGTCCTTGGCTTGCCGTGGGTGTGCGTGCCGAGCGCCTTGAGTTGCCTCGCATTCTTCACGGCGCACGTCGAGCTGTGGACGCTCTCAGGTTGGGAACATGAGGAGGCAACTCCCGCGGCTGCTCTGCTGCTGGATTGGGCGTTGATCGGCAGCGCGCCGCCGCTGTACCGCGCCGCCGGGGTGGTGGACGTGCTCAGCATGATCACCGCGTGCGAGACATGGCGACGTGATGCCGAGCTGCATGCGCCATACGTGCCTGAAGTGGCTGCGTTGGCGCGCGCGATCGCCGACATGGTGATCGCCTGTGCGCCTCAAGCGCACGAAGGCGAGGTGAGCGCTTTGCGCACGCTGGCGATGGCGCTTGCGCTCACGGCGCAGTTGGAACGCTGGCTCGGCCATGCGCGCGTGCGCATCGGCGAGGAGCACGCGCTCGCGTGGCGCGCCTACACGCTGGCTGCGGGCGCCACATGGAGGGGCGAGCCTGCGCCGGTGCCGTTCACCTATGCCCACCTCCTCGCTGCGGGCATCCTTGAAGCAGCGCAGCAACAGGGACAAGACCTTGCCGCGCTCCGCGACGCGCTTCGAGCATGGCGCCCTTAGCCGCGTAGCAGCGCCTGTGTGGAGCAGTGCAGCCCGCCGTAGCCGCCGGCAAGCGCCTCGTAGTCCACTTCGTGCACCGTGACGCCAGCAGCGCGCAAACGCGCGTGCAGGTCTGCGCCAGCATGTCGCACGCCGATCCATTGCCGCGGTGCAACGGTGAAGCCGTTGATGCCGAAGCGCAGTTGTTCCTCTTTCGAGACGGGGATCACATGGATGCCCTTTTCCTCGAGATAGCGTGAGAACAGCACGCTGCGCGTAAGCACGTAGCGGAATTGGTCGCGTGTGCCTTCGGGTTGATACACGTGCACCGCAGGCTCATCGGCGCCGTGCATGCGCGTCTCGAGGCACAGCGCGAGATCGCGATCGAGCATAGCAAAGTAGGTGTCCAAGTGCATCTCATCAAGGCTGCCGCGCGGGTCCTCGACCACTGCGACCTCAACGTAGCCATACACGCGCGCCTCGAGGCATTGCCTCACGCCGTCAGCGTTGGTGAACAAGCCCTGACCCTGCAGCACGAAGTCGCCGCATGGGATGAAGTCGCCGCCTTCGAGCGTGCCAGGCGATTGCACACGGTAGATCGGTGTGACCCCAAGCGTGCGCAGTGCGTACTCGGCGAGATCGTTCTCGGCAAGGCGGTCGTCTTGGTCGAGGCGCGTGATCACGCAACCGCGCGCAGTGGTGATGAGAGGATCGCGCGTGTAGTATGCGCTGTGCGCAGGTTGAACATCGAAGCGCACCTGCACGCGCGACCAGCGCGCAGCGTCGCCATCGGCGCGGGTGACGTGCAACGTTGGGCGCAGGAAGAGCACGTCAACCAGTGAGGCAGTGTCGAGATGCGCCAATGCAGCATCGAGCTGGCGCTCAGTCTCAGCGCGGAGTGGTTCGGGCAGGGGCTCGTCGTAGTGGATGCGCACAGCAGCGCGCGCCCATGCGCGGAGGGCGTTTGCATCGGCGGCGCAAAGCACCGCGCGCAGGTCCAAAACGCGCATGCCAAACGATGCCAAGCACTGGCGAAAGGCGCGATGTTCTTCCCGACCTTGGTGCAGCGCGAAGGGGTAAAGGAAGCTTGCGGCTTCCGCGTGCAGGATTGCGAAGAGCGTCTCTTGGCGCGGCTCGCAAACAAGCACAACGCGCGCAGGCAGCCATTCGGCTGCCTGCTGCACGACGAACGGAGCCGACGGTGGAGTCACTTCTGTTTCAGGATCCATTCGATGGTCTTGTCTGCGAGCCGATCCAGCGCGCGCACGCTCATCTCGATATGCTCGATCTTGGTGTCCTCGATGGGGTTATGCGAGATGCCGCGCAGGCTTTGCACGAACATCATCACAGTCGGCACGCCAGCGCGCGCCACCTCGGCAGCATCATGCAACGGGCCGCTCGGCAGCTTGTGCGCCTTGCCCGCCACCTCGACGCAGGCGTCGTAGCAAAGCTTCACCAGCTCCTTGTGAAAGAGGATCGGCTCGATGCGCCAGATGGTGCTCCATTGCACCTCGCATTTCTCCTCTTTGGCGAAGCGCTTGCTGGCTTTGATCGCGTCGTTGAGCATGCGCTTAAGCTTGCTCGCGCTGAGATGGCGCTGGTCGAGCGTGATGTCGCACTCGCCGACGACCGCGGTGGGGATGCCGGGCTTGGTGACGCAACTGCCCACCGTGCACACGCCGCCGTACTTGTTGGCGATGGGGCGGATCTCCAGCGCCAGCTTTGCTGCTGCTGCGAGCGCATCGCGCCGCTTGTCCATGGGTGTGCTGCCGCTGTGGGCGGCTTGACCGATGAACTTGATCGCGTGGCGTTCGACGCCGAAGGTGCCGAGCACTGCGCCGAGCGGTAACTTCATGCTTTCAAGCACGGGTCCTTGCTCGATGTGCAGCTCGAGGTACGCCGCGGCGTTCTTCAGCTCCTTGCGGCTTTTGGTCATTTGGTCAATCTCCACGCCGCACCGGCGCAGCGCCTCCTCGAGGCGAATGCCATCCTTGTCTGTGCGGTTGCGCTCAAGATCAGGATCGAAGTTGCCGCTGCACGCGCTGCTGCCGAGCAAGCTGCGCCCGAAGCGCGCGCCTTCCTCGTCCGCCCAGTCCACCAAACGCACAGTGACGGGCGGCTCGCCGTGGTACTGATCGTTGATGCGTCGCAGCACTTCTAGCCCTGCCAGCACGTTCAAGCAGCCGTCGAGCCAGCCGCCGTTGGGCACGCTATCCATGTGCCCGCCAATGATGAGCGCTTTCTTGCTCTTGCCAGGCAGGGTGTACCATGTGTTGCCGGCTTCGTCGTTGTGAATTTCGAGTGGCAACCCTTTTGTCTTCTCGCGCAGCCATTCGCGCGCTTTGAGCCATGTGTCCGTCCATGCCACGCGCATGGCACCGCCGGTGTTGGGGTCGCTTGTGAGGGCGCGGAGTTCCTTAAGTTCCTCAACGGTTCGCTTTGGATCGAGGGTGCTCATGGCTTCAAGTATGCGGCTAGATCGCGCAGCGCGCAAGCTTGTACACTCAACCTGATGTCCGTCGAAGTCATCTTCCTCGGTGTGAGCGCAGCATTGCCACACCGCGACACCGCCAACGCGGCTTACCTTGTGCGCATCGGCAACGAGCGCATTCTGATTGACTGCGGTCCGTGCATCTTGCAGCAGCTCGATAGCGTGAACGTTTCGCCAGCAGAGCTAACGCACGTGTTCTTCACGCACCGCCACGGCGATCACACCC
>Ga0105160_1001297_pt1 | contig 10263 bp, 11 predicted proteins | sample GXS110809BmetaG_FD_89591 | JGI IMG/M metagenome (GOLD analysis project Ga0105160, IMG submission 89591) | Hot spring microbial communities from Gongxiaoshe hot spring, China to study Microbial Dark Matter (Phase II) - GXS 110809B | ecosystem: Environmental > Aquatic > Thermal springs > Hot... | reverse complement strand
TGTGGCTGCGGTTCGACGAGTCGGGCTATCTGCTGGCGCGCACGAAGGACTTCTGGAGCCTGCGCCGCCACGAGCTGCCGGAGGACTGGCTGCGCCCACTGGAGCAAAAGTACGCTCAGCAGGGCTATCTGGATTGGCGCGACTATATCGAGCGGGCGGGCAGGCTCACTGAGGCGCAGGCGCGGTATCTGAGCCGTCCCCGCGCCGAGTTTTACGATCCGCCGCTGACGCGGTTCGAGTGGGAGCCGATGGAGCGCGGGCTGCCTGCGCTGCGCTTTCTGGCGGCGTTGCCCAAGCCCGTCCTGGAGCGCGTCCTCGCCTCCGACACATGGCTCACCAGCGAGACTCTGACGCCTCTGCAGCAGCGACGCTTCGCTGAAGCGATGCGCGAGGCGTTCCCGCCGCCGGAGCAACTGATGGATCCCAGCGTGCAGCTGCCCGAATCCGATTCCGTGCTCCCACATCGCGCATTGTGGACAGCCGATTTTCTCGATAAACCTGTTCTACCTGCGGATTTGCCTTCTCCTGCGGGCGTGCGCGTGCGGACGCTCGCAGGACGCCACATTGCTCTGGAAGACAACAGCGGCACAATCACTGCCTTTGCTCGCGACGATGCGCCTGCGGACACGACGACGGTCAACCTACCCGAGTTCCTGCGAACCCAGCTTGAGCAGTCGCCTGAAATGCGTCCCTGTCGTGTGTATGTGCGGCAGCTGCAGATTGTTTTCGTGACGCCGACGCGCTCGGTGGTTTATCAACTGGGGCAGCCGCGCTACGAACCGTTGCGCCTGCCTCAAACGGGGCGATAGCAGGAATCGCTCCCGCGGGGTAGAATCGACCTGCGGGAGGCAACCGTTCGGTTGGACTATGCGGAGCAGCCTGAATGGGGCGCGTGGTTGGCGGGGTTAGAGCAGGGCGCGCCCCCAGGCGAGGCGATCGAGAACGCGCTGCGCTGGTTAATCGCGCGCACCCAGGCGCAGCAGGGGGTGCTGCTGCTGCCTGATCCCAGCGGCGCGCAAGTCGAGTTTGCGTATGTTGCGGGGGAACGCGCCGATGAGCTGCGCGGGTTCCGCCTGCGCCCCGAAGACACCGTCTTGGAGCCGACGCTGTTGCGCCGTGAGGTTTGGGATTACCATGCCCAGACCCATCAGGAGCCGATTGGCGCGATTCTCACTGGACTTGCCGTCCCGTTGCCCGCCCTGCCCCTCAGCGCGGTTGTGCTGCTGAACCGTCCTGCGCCGTTTGAACCTGCCCATCGCGTTTTACTGGAACAGACGGCGACGCCGCTGGAGCTGCTCACACGCCTGAGCCGAGCGCAGCAGCAGCTGGAGCAGCGCGAGCGCGCCCTCAAGTGGCTCAGCCGCCTGCCGAAGCGATTAGGGGCGGATTTGAGCCTGCAGCGTGCGCTCGAAGCCGTCGAGTCGCTGATGCGCAAAGCGGCGCCCGAAGGCGGGGGCGTGTGGCTCTACGACGAGAACCGCCGTGCGCTGCTGCAGGCGGCGCAATACGGCGCGTCGCCGCTGCCCACGCAGATTGAACTGGAATCGCTGCCCGCCAACTGGATGGACGCGCCTATTGAAGTGGTCTGGGCGGGACGCCCGCATCGCCTCTACGCACTCACGCTGACCGAGCAGCCGCTGGGGCTGCTCGCGCTCGCCCTGCCCGCCGACGCCCCCGACGCCTTAGACTGGATCCCCCCGCTGCTGGGGCATATCGCGCTCACGCTCTCCAACGCGCTGCTGTATGAGCAGACCGCGCAGCGCGCCCAGCACATGGCGCGGCTGTACGACCTGTCGCTGCAGCTGGGCGAGACGCACAGCCTGCGCGAAGTGTTGAGCCTGCTCTGCCGCACAGCGCACGAACTCATCCCGCACGACTACACGGTCATCTACCTGCCCAGTCGCCGTGAGCCAGACCGCCTCGCGCCCGTCTATGTGGAGCCGCTTTCGGAGCCCCTGCTGAACCACAGTCCCGACGCGCAGTATAGCCTGCCGGGCTGGGTCTATGCCTTCAACGCGCCGATTGCCGCGCCCGACCTGCCGCAGCATCCGCAGAACCTCAAGGAGCCGCTGCCTGGCGGGTTCGCCTCTGCGCTCGCCGTGCCGCTGCAGGTCGCGGAGCGCACGCTCGGCGTGATGACCCTGCTGAGCGAGACCCCGCGCGAGTTCACCCTCTCCGAAGTGGAGCTGCTGTTCACGCTCGCGAACACGGGCGCGCTGCGCCTGCATGCGCTGGAGCGCGTCCATGCGTAAGCCCACCTTCAGCCCCACCAAACTCACCACCTACCTAACCTGCCGTATCAAGTACCACTGGGCGTACATGACCCCCTACGGCAGGTGGCTGCGCCGCCCGAACCCCGCCTTCGCGTTCGGTTCGAACCTCCATCGCGCACTGGAGTTTTTTCACAGCGCGGGCGGCGCGGAAAAACTCTCCCCTGAGGAGTTCCACCAAGCCCTCGAACAGCTCTGGAGCCACGCAGGGTTCGAGACCAGCGAGCAAAGCGAGGCGTACAAGCAAACCGGGCTTCAACTCGCGCAACAATACTATCAGGCGCAGGCGGAACAGCCTTCTGAAGCCCTCGTGCTGTTCACGGAGCGCATGCTCCGCCGCGACATGGGACGCTATGTGCTGATGGGGCGTATCGACCGCGTCGACGAACACCCCGACGGAACGCTGGAGATTATCGATTACAAAAGCGGACGCGCCGATGTGACGGAAGAGCAAGTGCGCAACGACCTCGCTCTGCACTGCTACGCCCTGCTCGTGCAGGAACATTACCCCGACCGCCCGCTGTGGATTGCCATCCACGCGCTGCGCCCTAACAAGAAGGTCGCGGTACCCGTCGACGCCGAGACGCTGGCGGAGTTTCGAGAGTTGCTGGATCAGCTCGTGGCGCAGATTCTGGACGAGGACTGGGAGTTGCTGCACCCGAAGTGGCTTCCTGCGTGTCCTGAATGCGAGTTTCTGGAGCTGTGCGTGCGAAAATTGGGCTTAATTCCCCCCAATCCGTTGTAAAAATTGCAGGAATTCCCTACATCCTGTGGTATAGTTAGGGGCAACGGAGCGGCAGAATGGCGAGAACACGGAGGTTTTTCTGGGGCTGGAGCCTCGCGCTCTGGCTCATCGCAATTGTTCTGACGGTGAGCGTTACACCTCGCACTGTGTTGCGCTATACCCAGTGGCGCGAGTTGCGGAAAGAGACGGCGCAGTTGCAACAGGAACTGCTCGCACTTCGGGCGCAGGAGCGCGCCTTGCAGGAGGAGTTGCGACGGGTGCAGACAGATCTGGGGCGCGAGTCGCTGGCGCGACAGCGTGGCTGGATTCGAAAAGGCGAGGAGCCGCTGCGCATCAACCCCTAAAACACATAGGGCGCGGTCTCCGGGTTTGTTCTCAACGCCTGCCACTCGGCTTCTGAGACGGGCTGCGGCTTATCGCGCTCAGCGTCGGCAGGACACAGGAACCCGAACGGCTCGCAGTAGGGATTAATCCAGCGGTGGGGCGTGTGGGGCGGCACATAGACGATGTCGAACGGCTTGAGTTCGAACACATGCTCGCCCACCAGTGCGCGCCCGCGCCCGCGGATCACCACCACCAGATGCACATGCGCGTGCTTTTCTAGGCTGGAGTAGCCGTCGGGCGCGATCTCGAAATAGCGCAGGGCGAACTGCGCATCGATATAAGGCGGGCGTCCGAGGCTATAGCGCGTCACCCCGCGCCAGCCCATGCCAGGCGCGTCGCCCGCATGCTCTTTGTATACCAGCGGCGAAATCCCCTCCCACGCGAAGCGCGTCGGGTCAAACGGGATGTGCAGGCGTTGCAGCGCGCGCTGCAACGCCTCCGCCGCCTGCGCAAATGCTTCCGGAGCAGGTTTCATCGCCGTCGCTGTAAACTCTCTACATTCACCCGCGCGGGACGCTCCGGCGAGTCCGCCAGCTCCCACGCCAGCCCGAACACCGTGCGCGCCACCCGCGCCATTTTCTCAAAGTCGATCTTGTCGACCGAGTCCGAGACCTGATGGTAGTCCTCATGCAGCCCGCTGAAGAAGAAGAGCGCGGGGATGCCTTTGGACACGAAGCTGTAATGGTCGCTGCGGAAGTAGAGCTGCTCTGGGTGATTCAGCGAATCGTACATCGGGTTCAGCGTGAGTTTCAGGTACTGATCGTTCACTGAGTTCAGGATTTTGCCCAGGTCGGGGCTGGCGACATTCGGTCCAATCACATAGATTTCGTTCGGACCCGACAGGTAGCGGTTGCGGGGGTTCGTGTCGCCTGGCTGCTTGCTGCGCCCGACCATATCGAGGTTGAGGTTCACGATGATATTTTCCAGCGGCACGGTGGGTCGCTCCACGAACAGGCGCGAGCCGAGCAGTCCTTTCTCCTCGCCTGCGTACCAGAGCAGCAGGATGGAGCGTTTCGGGCGGGGACCTGTGGCGAACGCTTCGGCGATTTCGAGCAGCGCGACGCTGCCCGAGCCGTTGTCGTCCGCGCCGTTGTAGATGCGATCCTCGCCGCTGCGCGCCATGCCCACATGGTCTAAGTGCGCCCCCAGCGAGACATACTCGTGTTTGAGCGTCGGGTCGGAGCCTTCAATCACGCCAATCACCGTGCGCGCGACCTCTTTCTGGGTCTGCACGCTGAGGTTAATGGCGATTCGCTTCTCCGTGCTGAGGGCGAATGAGGGGGCAGGCTCGCCGCTGTCGGCGCGCTGGATGAGTTCGGCGGCGGTCAATTTCTCGCCTACGAAAATCGCTTCCAGCAGGGGTTGCGACGCGACGATGACGGGGATATTGCTTAGCGTCTGCAGTCCTTCCACGCCGCGTCGCTGGCTCCACGCGCGGGCGATGCGCTCGATTCGTCCCATATCCGTCGGGTCGATACGCAGAATCGCCAGCGCGCCTTTCTGCTCGGCGTTCTGTTCGGGCGAGAGCCAGCCCGCCTGCGCCGCGGCATCGAAGCCCAGCTCAATAACCTCCTTCGGGTAGCCCGCCTGCACAATCAGCACCGCGCCGCGCACCTCCAGCCCCGCGTAGGGGTCGATTCCTTTCTGGGGATTTGACCAACCGTAGCCGACATAGACCATCGGCGCGTTGGCGTTGAGGGGGACGGGGCGCGCCACGAAGCCCACGCCGTACTCAAAGCTGCGCCCGCCTACCTGAATACGGCTCTCGCCTGTGTTGATGGTATCGACGCGATAGTTCAGCGACTGATAATAGGTTCCGTTCTCGCCCCCAGGTTTCACGCCCCAGCGCTGCAGGTGCGAGACGATATACATGCCTGCGAGATCCAGCCCGCGCGAGGGCGTATCGCGTCCTTCCAGCTCGTCCGAGGCGATAAATTCCAGGTGTGCCCGCAGGTCGGTCGGCGTGATGGTTTCGGCGCGGCTCGTCCACAGTGGGCGATCCGCCCACGCCCAGAGCAGCAACAGGCTCAGACCCAACGATAGAAAGCGTTTCATGGCGGTATTGTACCTCACTTTCCGTCATGTTGGGAGCAGGTATACTACCGCCTGATGGCGACGGCGGTTGTGGGCGTGGATTTAGGCGGAACAAATGTGCGCGCGGCGGTCGTCAATCGCGCAGGCGAGCTGCTTAGCCCTCCTGTGCAGCATCCTTCGCGCGCACAGGAAGGCTTCCGCATCACTCTTGAGCAGATTGTGCTGACCATTCGCGAAGCAATTGAGGCGTCAGGCGTTCCGCCCGCGGCGATTGGGATGGCGGCGCCGGGGCATATCGACTCGGCGCGCGGGGTGGTGCGCTGGGCGCCAAACTTCGGCGAGATGCGTGGGGAGATTTTCGAGGTCTGGCGCGATGTGCCGCTGGCAGACGCGATTCGGGCGCGTCTGAATTTGCCTGTCGTGATGGGCAACGACGCAAATCTGGCGGCGCTGGGCGAGTATTACTATGGCGTCGGACGCGGGCAGGCGCGCGGGCTGGTGATGCTCACGCTGGGCACAGGCATCGGCGGCGGCGTGGTGCTGACCCGCCATCAGGTTCAGGGAAACGCCCACTGGGACGGCGGCGTGTTGCTGGTCGGGCTGGGCGGCGGCGCGGGCGAGCTGGGACACGCGATTATCAACTTCGCCGGACCGCGCTGCGGGTGTGGCGCACGGGGCTGCATCGAGGCTTACGCGAAGCGCGACGCGATTGTCGAACTCGCCCGCGAGGAGGCGCGCCGCAACCCCGACAGCCTGCTGAACGCGCTCACGGAGGGCGATCCCGCGAAAATCACGCCCGCGCTGGTGAGCCAGGCGGCGGAACAGGGCGACCCGACCGCCATCGCCATCTGGTGGGAAATCGGCGCGTATCTCGGCGTCGCCGTCGCGACCTTTATCAACATCTTTAATCCAGAAATCGTGGCGATTGGCGGACAGATTGCTAAAGCGGGCGCGCCCCTGTTCGACGCGATTCACCGCACTGTGCGCGACTACGCGCTGCCCACGCTGCTGCAGGATTGTCAAATCGTGCCTGCGGAGCGCATCGAGGACGCGGGTCTTCTCGGCGGGGCGGCGCTGGCATGGCAGGCGGCGGAGGCGCGCCGATGAAATGGCGCATGCACAAACGCGCCGAAACCAAACCCGACGGGCGGAAGATTTATTACTACACTTTTGAACCTGCAGGAAACCGACCCCCCAGCGCGAATCGACCTCCCACTATGCATGTCGGAATACTCACCGCGCCGTTCACGGGCGAACCGCTGGAGACCGTGTTCGAGTTCGCACGCAAGCACGGATTCAAAACGCTGGAACTCGCGTGTGGCTACGGACACCCACACCTGAATCTTGAGAACCCCGACCTCGACGCGCTGAAACGCCTGATGGACAAGACGGGCGTGGGACTGTCGGCAATTGCATTCTACACGAACAACACGCACCCCGACCCGAACGAGCGTCAGCGCAACAACGACGGCGTGCGCAAAGCCATCGATATCGCGCACGCGCTCGGCGTGGAGGTGGTCTGCACGCTTGCGGGGCATCCCGTGCCAGGTAAAAGCAAAATGCAGACCATCGAGGAGGACTGCGCCGCCGTGTTCCATCCCCTGTGCGAGTACGCGGGCGAAAAAGGCGTGAATATCGCTTTAGAAAACTGGTTCGCCACCAACATTCAGGCGTTAGACCACTGGCAGCGGCTGTTCGAAGTCGTGCCCCACGCGAACTTCGGGCTGAACTTCGACCCGTCGCACCTGCTCTGGCAGCAGATTGATTACATTAATGCCGTGTTCCTGTTCGGCTCGCGCATTTTCCACACGCACGCGAAAGATACCGAGGTAATGCGCGCGCGGCTGGAGTATGTGGGCAATCAGGGCAGCGGCTGGTGGCGGTATGTAATTCCGGGATTGGGCAGCGTGCGCTGGGGCGAGTATATCGGCGCACTGCGGCGCGTCGGCTACAACGGCGTGCTGTCGATTGAACACGAAGACGCCGCCGTCGGACGCGAGGAGGGCTTCCTCATCGGCAAACGCTACTTAGAGCAGTTCATCGCGCCGGAGGTGTGAGCCATGCAGAACCCCACCCCGCAACAGTTGATGCAACAGTTCGCGCAGAAGGTCGCCCGTACCCGCGCCTACAGCTACACCTGGGAGTTTCAGGAGCGCGACGAGAAAACGGGCAAACTCGGCGACAAACAAATCTACAAGCTGGAGTTCCTGCAGCCCCATTATCGGAAAATGACCATCATCCAGCGCGACCTGTTCAGCAACGGCGCGGTGCTGATTTACAATCCTGATGTGGAAAAGAAGGTTCACGCGCGGAAGGGGCTTATCCGCCGTGTGTACGAACCCAATGACCCCGAAATTGCGCGATTTTTTGAGACCGACCTGGGGCATATCCTAAAAGACCTGCAGCGGCTGTTTCGGGGGGCGAAGGCGGACCCCATCCAACGCGCGAAACAGAGACAGCGGGAGGTGTTTACCCTCAGCTTCGCGCCGCAAAACGACCCCGTCGAGCGCGTGAACTTCACGATAGACGCCCGCGACCTGATGCCGTGGCGCATCGAATACGCCGATTCAAAGGGAACCCGCTCGCTGCGCGTGTTTACGGAGTATGCGTTCCCGAACTTGAAGCCCGACGACTTCAAGTTTTAGGCGACAGGTATAATCTCGCCGATGCCTTCGCTGAAACCGCCGCACGCGAATCGCTTCAAGCCTCGCGGGGAAGACAGGTTGCCTCTGCCCCGCCGCAAGTTCACACGCGAGGAGTACCACAAGTTGGCAGAGACGGGCGTGCTGCGTGAAGACGAGCGCGTGGAACTGATTGAGGGAGAGATTATCGAAATGGCGCCTGTAGGTCCCGAACATGTCGCCGAAACGCACGGTTTGTACGACCGCATTCGTAGGCTGTTCGGCAAGGGCTACTGTGTGCGGATGCAGTCTCCCCTCGCGCTGGGCGAGAGCGAGCCTGAACCCGATCTCGCTGTTGTGTCAGGGAAGTTGTCAGACTATTTACACTCGCACCCGACGACGGCAGTGCTGGTTATCGAGATTGCGCAGAGCAGCTTGCAGTATGACCGAGAGGTGAAATCCAGTCTCTATGCGAAAGCGGGCATTCCTGAGTACTGGATTATCGATCTGGAGAATCGCCGTCTGGAGGTCTACCGCGACCCTGTCGCAATACCTGACGCGCCGTTCGGCTACGGGTATCGGACGCGATTGCTACTTGCCCCAGATGACGCCGTCGCTCCGCTGGCGCGTCCCGACCGCGCTATTCGGGTAGCGCGACTGTTTACCGTTTAGAGGCGGATTTATGAAGGAGGCGACGACTGCCGTTGTGCTGGCGGGCGGCGATATAGACCCCGAATTGCAGGCGCGGACAGGCGCGCGCTCGCGGGCGGAAGTGATTGTGGGCGACGCGCCGATGTATCGGCATGTGGTGCGGGCGTTGCAGGGTGTGGAGGGCATCGACGCTATTCTCATCGTGGGCGACGCGCCGCACGGCGACGGCTATACGGTACTGCCTCCGCGCGGGAGCCTGCTGGAGAATGTACGGCTCGGATTGGAACATAGCCCGACCGAATCGGTTCTGTTCGCCACCGTCGACCTGCCGTTCTTGACTTCAGAGAGCGTGCGCTTCTTTCTGGAAGAGAGCCTGCGCAGCGGCGCATCGCTCACCTACGCCGTCGTGCCTGCCGATTTGTGTCGCCAGCGATTTCCCGGCATGCAACGCACTACCGTTCGCCTGCGCGAGGGTGAGTTCACGGGAGGGAACCTGTTCTGGGCGCGGCGGGAGATCGCCCTGCGCGAGCTGCCCCGACTCGAAGCCCTCTACCGCGCTCGCAAACAGCCCGTTCGCCTCGCGATGGCAGTGGGAACTGGATTGCTGCTGCGTTTCCTGCTGGCGAAGTGGATTAGCCCGCGCCTGCTGAGCATCGAGCAAATCGAAAAGCGCGTGGAGCGGATTTTGCAGGTTCCCGTGAAGGGAATCATCACGCCCTACCCTGAAGTCGGCGCGGATATCGATAAACTGGAACACTGGCAGGCGGCGCAGGGAGGTTAATCTTTTGCTTCGGACCCTTCGCCTGTATCGATGGAAAGCGCTCTGCGTATTGGCAGGATACGGACGCGCTGGCGAACATCGTCTATAGTCAATATCGCCCCAGCGCTGAGCTTCTCCGCATAGTGGCGCAGCAACCGCGTCACCCGCTCATGGTGTGTGGCAGCCATCACATCTTGGGTGCGCATTTGCACCACGCTCGGTCCATCGTCGCCCGTTAACGCAAGAAGCGTACTGAAGTCCAGATCGTGAGTAAAGACGATGTATCCATTCTCGCGTGCAAAACGCATAATTTCCTCATCTGACGCTGTGAGCGCGCCGACAGTGGACCAGTGAATAGCCTCGATCCCGCTTGCCCGAAGATAATCGCACCACTCGGGCGACAAATTAACATCGACAAGCACCTTCATACTGGTAGCAGTTCCTCTTGTTCCTCGACGCGCCATGCGGCATAGGCTAACGCCTCGCGAATGTCTTCAGGTTCAAGATACGGATACGCTTCCAGTATTTGTGTCTCCGTGTAGCCCGAAGCCAGTAGCCCGACAAGCGTGCCCACCGTGATTCGCATCCCTCGAATACAAGGTTTGCCGCCCATAACTTTCGGATCGCGGGTAATTCGTGACCATTCCCTCATAGTCCGAATTGTACCTGTCTCGCCTTTACCGCAGGGAATCCGCTTCCTTACGGTCAGTCGGTACAGGGTGGCTAACTCACGCGCTCTTTCAACGCCGCCACAAGATCTATCTGCGTAATCAAGCGCAGCGCAGGCAATTGCGCCAG
>Ga0105160_1001296_pt1 | contig 10272 bp, 11 predicted proteins | sample GXS110809BmetaG_FD_89591 | JGI IMG/M metagenome (GOLD analysis project Ga0105160, IMG submission 89591) | Hot spring microbial communities from Gongxiaoshe hot spring, China to study Microbial Dark Matter (Phase II) - GXS 110809B | ecosystem: Environmental > Aquatic > Thermal springs > Hot... | reverse complement strand
TTGCGTCAGGTTAATGCGCAAACGATACGGCGTTTGCCACTGCCACGAAAATTGCGGGTTGAACTCGTTGATGACCTTCAAGCGAAGTTCGCTTTGAGCCTGCCAGACGCTTGCGTTCATCGCGACCAACTCGGCGTAACGGCTTTTAGCCTCAGGTGCTTCAACCAAAGCAATTCGCCAGTAATTGCCACTGTCCTGAAAAACACAAAGTCCCGCCGATGACCAACCTGAGCCCGAACCAGTTCGCTTCATCGGGGTCATAGTCACTTCAACGATTTGGGTTTGCGCGTAGCGGCTGAACAAAGCGATGGCGAACCCATCCGCCTGCCCCATCAAACCTTTGTCAACCTCTCGCCATTCGCCTCCAAAGAAACGCCATTGAGTTTGCATTTGCCCAAAAGCCAGCAAACTCTCTACAACGAGCAGCAAAACGAGAACAAACCACCGCATCCTCACCGTTACCTCCGGTTTTCAATCGGGCGGTAGCCCGACCCTACAATTTTTGCTCAGAGCCTTGACATTCCTTTTCAACTGTCAAGGCTAATGCTGTCCGAAACGCTCCCAGTGCAGGACTTCATTGAGGGGACGCTTCTCCTTCGTTGGCTGCTCTGCTGGGTAGCCCATTGCTATTAGGCTGACCAATTTGTAACCTTCGGGGACACCGAGAAGTTGACGAATTGGTTCAGCGTAATGCTTCTTGTCCCCGGCAACCCAACATGTTCCAAGTCCGTAAGACCACGCTGCAAGCAAAATCGCCATCGTCGCAGCGCTGCCGTCCTCAAGGTAATACTTCGTGTCCTTGCAGAAAACGGCGACACAAACTGGTGCGTTATCGATGAACTTGCCGTAATCGGTTAGGTCGGCGATCTTCTTGCGAGTTTCTGGGTCGGTCACAACGATGAATTCCCAAGGTTGAATGTTGACTGCTGAAGGTGACATTCGGGCGCAATCAATGATGTCGGCGATGATTTCTTTGGGCACGGGTTTGTCCTGATAGGCTCGGATGCTTCGCCTTGTCTTCAAGCACTCTCGCACATCCATGCTCTCCCCTCACCCCTTCACGCTTCGGTTTTCTCATCCGCCAGAGTGGGCGGTTTAGTTTCCCGCAGTTGTTGCAGGTTGTTCCATTGCTCTTCAAGCCACTTGACAAATTGCCTTTGCCATTTTGCGAAGAGTTTCAGTTGCCACCAGCCGTAAAGCCTCATCGCGACCGAGACGAGTTCGCGAGTGTGGAAAAGTTGTCGGACAAACTCCGTCAATTTCCCTTTCAACATCGGTAGGAAAGCCTTCGCTACATCCCTGACCCAATCCCGGACGGCGATGCTGTAATGGGCGATTGCCGTGAGACTGTAAAAGACCTTCATCGCCTTGATCGCAGCCAATTGAAGCGTAACTGGTGACATTTTCGCCGGTTTGAAAACGACATGGTGACCATCGTAGTATCGCCAGTCCGTCGTCAAAATTCGCCCTTTGTTTTCAAGCCGCTTGTAAAGTTGAGTTCCGGGGACGGGCGTCAAGATAAGGAACTGGGCTGTGTCAATTCGGTTTCGGAGCGCAAACTTTACGGTCTCTTTGAAAGTCGCCAAGTCATCTGTATCCGCACCGAAGACAAACATGCCGTGAACCATGATGCCGTGCTGGTGCAGCAACCTGATTGCCTCGCGAATTTCCTCAACTGTTTGGCGCTTGCGGTATTCCTTCAGTGTGGCTGGGTTGATGGATTCAAAGCCCAAGTAAAGGGCAAAGCAGCCGCTACGGCGCATCAGTGGTAACAAATCCCGCTGCTTCAGGATAAGGTGGGTGTGACATTGAGCGCTCCAATCCGGTGTTATCCCCTCCCGCAGCATTGACTCAAGCAAAGCCATCATCCGCTCGCTATCGGCATTGAAGATGTCATCGTAGAAGAAGACGCTCCTCGGCTTGAGAAGCCGCAACTCATCCATGACATTCTCAACACTCCTGCGCCTGAACTTATGCCCGAACATTTGCGTTACCGAGCAAAAAGTGCAATCGTAGGGGCAACCGCGAGATGTCAAGATCGGGGTGACGGAGATGTTTTCTTTGCCGCGAATGAGCGAAAGGTCGGGAAACGGGAGCGAGTCTAAATCTTGAACCAACGGACGGGGCGGGTTGTGAACAATTTCGCCGTTGTCGCGAAACGAAACGCCGGCAACGCCGTATGGTTTCACACCGTTGTTCAGTGCATCAAGCAACTCCACAACCGTCTCTTCGCCTTCTCCCCGAACGACATAGTCGCAATGTTGCAGTGAATCTTCAGGCAAAAAAGTTGGGTGCGGTCCGCCCATGACGACGGGGATGTTGCGTTCCCTGAAAAATCGGGCAATTTCGTAGGCGCGTGGTGCAGTGCAAGTGATGGTTGAGACGAAAGCGATGTCGGCTTCAGCCGCTTCATCCCAGTCAATGGGAGCAAGGTCTTCGCAGAAGATCGTCACATCATACCCCTGCCGTTTCAAAATCGCCCCTAAAATCGGCAAACCCAAACGCGGTAGCCTAACGAAGTTGAAGACATGGAAGCGAGGTGAACGGGGTTCTACCATCACCACCCGCCTTATGCCTCGCCTTTCCATCATTCATCACGCTCCTTTCCTCGCGAGCGGACAGGCATCAAGCCTTCTCCACACTCGCCATCAAGACAAAATCGTCGCCTAATTTGCGGAGTTTGACTTCGTTGAGGCGAACTCCATCGCTTAACTTGTCAAACCCATCACCACCTATTGCCGGCACCGCATCGCGACCACCGATAAGCAAAGGTGCAATGAAAAGGATAACACGGTCAATGAGGTGCTGCTTCAGGAACGAACCTGCAAGTTCGCTACCGCCTTCAACCAAAACGCTGACGATATTTCGTTCTGCCAACCGTTTTAGCAGTTCAGACAAGTCAACTCGTCCGTTTGAATCCGAAGGCAATCTCCAAACCTCAGCGCCAGCGTTGATCAGTTGCTCAATTCGCTCTTTTGGTGCATGTTCCGTCACAGCAACTATGCACGGTGATTCAGCCGCACGAATGATTTTGGCAGCCGGTGGAGTTCTCGCTTGACTGTCAACGACCACCCGAATTGGCTGCTTGACTTTTCCACGAATAAGCCTGACAGTGAGTTGGGGGTCATCGGCAAGAACTGTCCCGACTCCGACCATAACTGCGTCGTGTTCATGTCTCAATTTGTGAGCAAATCGACGGGCAAGTTCACCTGTCAGCCACTTAGACTCTCGGTTTTTCGTCGCAATTTTTCCATCGGCGCTCATTGCGAGTTTCAAAGTCACGAACGGAGTTCGTTGTGTAATGAACTTTGCGAAGGGCGCGATGAGTTCCTTCGCCTCACTTTCAAGGACGCCAACAGTCACCTCAATCCCCGCCTCTTTCAGCCGAGCAATTCCTCTCCCGTTGACAATTGGGTTTGGGTCAACTGTCCCGACAACGACGCGCCGAATTTTCGCAGCGATTATGGCTTGAGTGCAAGGTGGAGTTCGCCCGTAATGGTCACAAGGTTCCAAGGTCACATAAAGCGTTGCACCTTCTGCCTTCTTGCCTGCCTTCGCCAAGGCGACCGCTTCAGCGTGGGGTTTTCCCGCACCTTCGTGATAGCCTTCGGCGATAAGCAAATTGTCCTTCACGACAACAGTACCGACGGGCGGGTTGGGTGAAGTCCATCCAACGGCTTTCCTTGCGAGTTTCAAAGCCCTCCTCATCCAAAAGGCATCACTGCTCACGACCATCACCTTCGGGCGATGGCTTTTCCTGAGCCAGTTTCTTCAGTTCCTCACCAAGTTGGTGGTAAAGGTCAACCTTTCGCTTGAATTGCTCGCTCATAAGCCACCGCCAATCTTGATAAGCCATGACGACTAAGAAAGCAACTGTCAAGACGGCGAAAGCGATAAAGAGAGACCAATAGACGGCAGCAGTTCGGGGTTCGGTGAAGCGAACGAGATATGCACCAAAGAACATGCCGAAAAGGACGGCAATAATGAGAACCCACCCGACAATGCGCCATGCAAACCTTTTAGGCGACAGTATGGTCCTTTTCCTCGCAAACGCAAAGACCTCCCACATTAACCCTGTGATCCCGCCCGCAATCATGACAAGCAAAAGCAAAGCAACTCCCAGTGAAGGTTGTGCTTCAGGCATTCTTATCGCCTCCAAAGTGTTCGTGCCACCTTTCATCTTGACACATTCCTAACTGCAAAGGCAAGTCGGCAAATCGGCAGGTCGGCAGATGGGCAAATCGGCATGTTAGCAATCCAGCAAATTGGTAGCGTCAGGGCTTGTTTCCTTGCGTGGACAGAGCGAGTGACTCAAGGCGCGGGACCAAGGAGTTCAGCAAGTCGTTAGTTCGGCTATTTCGGAGGGCTGCTCTCTTAAGTAGCCGAAAAAGAAGGAAAAGTTGGAGCAAGAAAGACGAAGCAGCGTATCAGTAGATTCGCTCTCCGAGACCGACGAAAAAAAAACGGCGCGAAAAAAACGGTGGCGTCAGGAGACACACCCTCTGAATGGCACCGAAAAGAAAAAAACGGCACAAGAAAGCGAAACGGCGCATCAGAAGATACTCTTGAAGGTCGGAAAGCACTTTACTGTCAATTGACCTAAACTTTCGGCATGGCAAAAAATTTTGTGTGACCAAGTGACTGCTCAAAGGGGTGAAGTGTTATGCGTTGGGTTTGGTTGGTCATAGGGGCGTTGACAAGTTTCATTTGCGCGCAAACTCAGACAAAGCAACCTTCCAAGCCTTTGGTTCTTTCGGGCACAGTGAATTTGGTTGCCGCAGCAAATGGGGGGACAATTGTCAAATTCACGAGCCAATTGGACGAAGAAAATTGGAGCGTGAAAAACTTGATTGATGGCACAGTTTGGGACGGAAGGTTGCCCCAAACGGGCACGAACGGTTGGGCTTCAAAAGAGGCAAAGTTCCCTCAGGAAATCATTTTCGCGTTTCGCAACCGCGAGGTAAAACTCATCAACAAAGTCGTCCTTGACCCAACAATCCCCGACCCAACCTTTATTGGGCGCGCAGCCCGCGACTTTGAAATTTGGGTCACAACCGACCCCGATCCCGATAAGGCGACTTGGAAGTTGGTGCTCATTGGAACTCTCCGCAACGAAAAGCAGCGCCAAGAGTTTTACTTCATCCCCACCGAAGCCCGTTTCGTCAAACTTCGCATCTTGAGCAACCACGGGAGCGACCGATATGTTGCCTTGGGTGAATTTGAAGTTTACGAGGCAACTCATGGAATTGCCGTCCTTGACCAATTGATTGCCAGATTGGAGCAACTCCTCGTTGACCTGAAGCGATACCGCGACTTGCTTGCCGAACAGGGTTTGAGGGCAGTGACTGAGGGTTCAGAACGGGAGCAAACCGAAGAAGGCGAAAAACAGCAAAGCGAGAAGAAAGATTAAACCCAGCAGAAGAGCGAAATCTTCATGGGCAGGAGGGATGTTCAATGGGTGGGTTAGTTGTTGCGCCACAGGTTTTGGCTGTTGAAGAGGGTGTCAAGGTGCTTAGGCAAGGTGGAAACGCTGCTGATGCGGCTGTGACTGCTGCGTTGGTTCAAGGTGTTGTTGACCCCCAAATGTGCGGGATCGGTGGATTCGGAGTTGCCCTCATTTACGAAGCAAAAACGAAACAAGTTCACTGCCTCGCTTTTCACGCAAGGGCTGGAAGCAAAGCAAAACCAGATATGTGGGCTGACAAAGTTATCCGAGAAGCCCCCGATGGGTTTGGTTTCTTTTTGAAAGATGCTGTCAACGATGTAGGCGCTCAATCTGTTGGAGTCCCGGGCACAGTTGCTGGCTTACACGAGTTGCTGGCAAGATATGGAACTTGGTCTTGGGAAAAAGTTATGCAGCCGGCAATTTGCGTTGCTTCGGAGGGTTTCGTTGTCACGGCGGAATTGGCGCGAACTTGGAAAACTCGCGAACGCTTTCCGGAGCGCCCTTCACTACTGCAACGCTTGCAATTTTCCCCTGAGGCACACCGCATCTTCTTGAAACCCAACGGTTCCCCTTACGAGGCGGGCGAGATATTGCGAAACCCAGATTTGGCTCGGACATTGGAGAGGTTAGCAAGACACGGGTTTGAGGAGTTCTACCGGGGTGCAATTGCTTCTGCAATCGTGGCAGATTTGGAAACTCACGGTGGGCACATAACGCGCGGTGATTTGGAAAACTATCGGGTTCGTTGGCATGAACCTCTCCGCGCCACTTACCGAAACCTTGAAATCTTCTCCGCACCCCTGCCAGCAGGTGGTTTGGCGGTTTTGCAAATCCTGAAAATTTTGGAGGGATTTGAACTGAAACGGATGGGACACAATACGCCCGAGTATTTATTCACCGTCGCACAGGCGTTCAAGGCTGCATTTACCGACAAAGTTTTCTTCCACGGTGACCCAGAGTTTGTAGATGTCCCCGTTGAGATGTTGCTTTCCGAAGATCACAACCGAAAATGGAGTGAACGGATTGAAAAGGGCGAGGTATTGACAGTTCCGAGAGTCGGGGTAAGTGAACCGCACGGCACAACTCACATCACAGTGATTGACGGGGAGGGCAACATCGTTGCTTTAACCCACACCCTTGGTTCCTCATCTGGTGTTATTCCTCGCGGGACGGGCTTTATGCTCAACAACGCAATGGTTGGTTTCCACCCTTTGCCGGGTCATCCAAACTCAATTGCTCCTGGCAAAGCGAGAATTTCGGGCATGTCGCCGACCATTGTTTTCAAAGACGGCGAACCATTCCTTGTGCTTGGGGCGCCAGGCGGTGCAAGGATAGTCAGCGGCATCGTTCAAGTTTTGCTGAATGTCGTTGAATTTGGGATGTCACCGTTTGAAGCAGTTTCGGCACCGAGGTTTGATGCACAGGTTCACGAAATTGAGTGTCAAGCCAGAATCCCATCTTGGGTTCTTGAGGAAGTTCAAAGGCGAGGGCAACCTTGTGTCAAGTTCCCACAAAGTTACGGTGGTGTCGCTTTAGTGCAACTGGCGATGCGAAGCGGTGACAAGTGGGTTGGTGCTTCCGACCCTGCAGGTGGTGGTGTTGCCCTTTCGGACTGTTGAACGCAAAATGGGTTAAAATCTCGGCGAGGTGATGAGAATGAAGCGCAAGGAGTATGGGAAATACATCGTCAGTGACCCGAAAATTTGTCACGGTGCTTTGACTTTCAAGGGCACAAGAATTCTTGTCTCCGTCGTCCTCAACATGGTCGCGAGGGGGATGGATTGGGATGAAATTTGCCGTGAGTTTGATGGTCACATAACGAAAGAACACATCTCCGAGGCTGTCCAATTGGCAAGAGAAGCACTATTGAAACTCACGGACCGACGGAAGGTGAAATCAGAAAGGGTTGTTAAAGCCGCATGATTGTCCTTGACCAAAATATTCCGACCGAAGAGCGCAAGAAATTGGATGAATGGGGAATTCGGACCCGAAAAATTGGGGTTGATATTGGATGGGCTTGGATGAGTGACGAGGGACACATAATCCCGCTCCTACATTCGTTACGACAGCCAACCTTTTTCACCCTTGACTTAGGCTTCTACCGCCGCAAGTTTTGCCATCCCAACTACTGCATCGTCGTCCTTGACATTAGTGAAAGTCAGGTAGCCGAGTTCGTGAGGCGGTTCATGAGGCACAAAGATTTCAACACGAAGGCGAAACGAATGGGAAGGGTCGTGAAAATTACCACTGACGGGATTTACTGGTGGGAAATCAGTGCGACCTCGGAGAAAAAGTTGAGATGGTAGGCGAAAATCGCCGATAATTCGGCATTCGTTTTTTTCAGCAATCATCGGCTGAACTGACATTGTAAGCATCTTCCTCGCAACAAACTTTGAGAAAAGGGTAATTCCCATCGCATGAAAAGGGGTGAACGAAGAAGCCGCTTGAGAGGTGTGCGAGATGAGACGAGTTTGGATTCCAGCGATCGTTTTAGCACTTGTTGCAACTATTTCGTTCGCGTTAAACCGAAAACCCGAAGCCGTTCAAACTCAATGGCTCTTTTCCTTCCAGCGACAATCTGGAGGACTTTTAAGCCTTTTGTGCCTACCCAATTTGGAAGCGCCAAGAATTACTGGAATGGCAATTTATACCGACTGGGGAATTTTGAAACCCGACCGATACGAACTTGTCGGGAGCCAGAACGAACAGGAACCGAGAGTTAGCGAACAAACCTCCGATGGTGAGAAAGTCGTGACTGTTGAAGGGCGGTTAAAGGACCGTCAAGGTCAATCGTGTGGTTTGAAATATCGTGTCGCCCATAGGTTCGCACCTGATGAGGCAACAGTGGAAATTGTGTTAATTGCCGAGCGCGATTTCCGTTCCATGCACGGTTTCTTCGCGACGATGTTGAATTTCGTTGGTGCGCCCGAATGGTTTGCCCGCACCCGAAAGGGTTGGCTTTTCGCCGAAACCAAATATGAAGGCAGAGTGTTCCAATCGGCTCACAATCCACTTGACACAAGTGAACCGAAACTTGGGATTTGCAATCCCAAAACAGGTTGGGCACTTGCTTTAACTTTGAAAGACACCAAACCTGACGACCTTGACAATGTTTTCATACACGCCAACCCAACCGGTTCGGGCGGAATTTTCTTTGCTTGGTGCGACGGAATTACGACGAGGGAAATGAAGGCTGGCGATGAGTGGAAAATTTCCGTGAAATTGAGATTTGTTCGGCTTGACGAACTCATTGGGGCGATGGAGTGAATGAGGATGGACTGGATGGTTTTGCTCAAGGTGTTCGTCACCCTGTTGGCTCTTGTCGGTGCCCTCGCTGTCATACTGGGCTTGCCGGGAACCTTAATTGCTTGGCTTGGACTTCTCATTTACGCCCTCATAGGTCGTTTCACCGTTATTTCAGCGTGGATATTGCTCGGCGCCTTTGCTGGATGTTTGGTCGTTGAACTTGCAGATAACCTGTTATCTGGCTTTTTGGTCAAGCGGTTTGGGGCGAGCAAGGGCAGTATGCTGATGGCATGGCTTGGTGGTTTTGGCGGGGCTATGCTTGGTGGGACTGTTGGTGGTGTTGGCGGATTTTTAGGTTCGGCGTTGCTCGGCGTTTTGGGAGCGTTCGTGGGAAGTTACTTCGCTGTCTATTGGTGGGAACGACAACAACACAATCGCCCTCACAATGAAGCATTGCGCGCTGCACTTGGGACAGTTGTGGGACGGTTGCTTGGTATGTTTGTCAAGTTGGGATGGATCGGTTGGCTTGTGAGTTTGGTTTGGTAGTGCGAATAATTTGTTCGCATGTCTTTGCTTCATCTTTGACTCCGATATCATGCGACATAATGGATGTGCGCCTATTAAACTCTCGGAGCGGAGGAGGTGTATGGGCGATTGAAACGCAAACGCCCAAAACGGTATGGCAATGCGAGAATGGCAAGTCAAGGTTGAAAGGAGACCTGCTGAAGAGATCGCAAGTGTAACTGTCAAGGCTGTAGTCATAGGCTTCTTGCTCGTCATCGGGATTTCCGTTGCTGGTTGCTATTCAGCCTTCCTGCGTTACGACCTAATTGGGACAGGACATTTGCCCCGCTGTGCCCTCTTCCCGGTCATGCTTCTTGCTCTCATCAATCCAGTTTGGCGTCGCTTTTTTGGCAAAGCACTTTTCAGCCGAACTGAACTGCTCTTCATCTACTGCATCGTTCTCATCATGACCGGCATTCCCGGGCAGCAGTTCTCTAATTACCTCTACTTGGGCTTAGTCTCGCCTGTCTACTATTCAAGCCCGAGGAACATGCCAGCACTCCTTCAATACGAAGGTCTGAATTGGCTGCAATACATCCCTGACTGGGCGTTGCCTTCAAAAGACCCAAGGAGCGGTGTCATCGCTTGGGTTTTTGAAGGTATGCCTGAGGGCGGACGAATTCCTTGGCAACCTTGGGTTTTGCCGCTTGCTTTGTGGACTTTGTTCTACTTGGCTCTGTTCGTTTCCCACATCCTCATCGCTGCACTGCTTCGCAAACAGTGGGTTGAGCATGAGAAACTGTCTTTCCCGCTGGCTCAAGTCCCGGTGGAAGTTGCCGACGAAAAACGCTTGACCGCGATGGGACGAAATTTGCTTTTCTGGGCAGGCTTCATTATCCCGGTTTTCGTCTATACTTTCCGAGCGCTCCACATCTACTTCCCCTACTTCCCCGACATCAACATCTACCCGAACTGGGGCGCAATCTTTCAAGGGAGACCTTGGGATGTCCTCAACTACACGCCTTTCAACATCTACTTTGACATGATCGGAGTGACCTACCTGATTCCGTCCGATG
>Ga0105160_1001295_pt1 | contig 10276 bp, 10 predicted proteins | sample GXS110809BmetaG_FD_89591 | JGI IMG/M metagenome (GOLD analysis project Ga0105160, IMG submission 89591) | Hot spring microbial communities from Gongxiaoshe hot spring, China to study Microbial Dark Matter (Phase II) - GXS 110809B | ecosystem: Environmental > Aquatic > Thermal springs > Hot... | reverse complement strand
TCACCAACTCCCGCAAAGCCACAACCGGCAATTCAGGCGGCAACTGGCTTAACTCCTCTGGAACAATCACGGTCTTCCCCCCTTGCAATTCATCGTCTCAGTTCTTTCGCCAATTGCTCATATGCCTTTCGCAGTTCATTAAGTCCATCGGCAACTCGGTCGTGTTCGCTTGCGAGCCTTTCGTGAAGTTCTGCCAACCTTCTCTGTTTTGCCTGCCGATACTGTTTCGCCAACGCTTTGTGGTGACTTTCGAGCCTCTCAAAGGAATCGGCGAGGTTCTCGCAATATTCTGCCATTTGCCTTGCCCATTGATGAGATTGAATTTCCCTTTTCTGTTCCGCTCTAACTCCGACCAAAAATGCAACGAAACCAATACAAATGAGGAAGAACACTCCCCACCTCATGCTGTTTCCCCCTTTCAGGGATTGATTTGCAACAATTTTGACCGTCCCAGAGGAACTCGTTTCGGGACGCGGATTTGAAGGAGACCCGAACGATATTCAGCCGTTATGCTATCAGCATTAATTGCACTTGGGAGCGGGATGCGGCGCTCAAAAGGTCCATAAGGGATTTCCAGAACCAAGCACTGAAAGGCACCTGTCATGGGTGGTCGCCTCACCCCACGAACGACAAGTGTCCCGTTTGGGTGATACTCAACTTCCAACTCCTGTTCGTCAACGCCGGCAACTTCAACGATAATGTAGTAGGCTTCTTCGTCTTCACAAACATCTACTGCTGGCTCCCAGTGACTTCCAATTTGCATGTAAACTCGTTGAACCCAAAACCTCATCTCTCCCATGACTGAACGCCTCCGCCGATGATTATGGCACTTTTTGTGCCGAATGCATAGGGCAGTAAATTTTGCCTAAAGTGATCGCTCGCTCAGCGCGCCAACCAACCAAGCAAAAACACTGTCAATGCCCAAAGCGCAAGGTTGATGACGAAAGGTTTATCACGGAGCATTTGCTCGGGAGCGCCAGCAGTGTCAGTTTGGTAAGCCAAGTAAAGGTAACGCAAGACACCGTAAACAACGAACGGGATTGTAACCATCAACCAAGGTTCTTTCTTGTCGCCAAGCAAAATGTGGGGTGCCGTGAAAGTGTAAAGGGAGTAAGCCATAATGGTCATTGACGCAGTGACGGCGATGAACATGTCCAAAAGTTGGGGCGAATATTCTCCCAAAACTGACCGAACCGCAGTCGCGTTGTTGCCCATCAAAATCAATTCGTGCCTTCTTTTACTGAACGCTATGAAAAGCGCGAGGAGAAGTGTGCACAAAATTAGCCAAGGAGAAATGTCAACCTTGATAGCAAGACAACCTGCGACGACCCTTAAGACGAAACCTGCAGCCACGCCGATTGCGTCAACGATGATGAGCCGCTTGAGCCATAGGGAGTAAGCGAGACCCCAAATCGGGTATGATATAGCGACGAGCAGAAACAAAGGCGCTTGGTTCAGCCAAGCAACCCAACATGCAAGCATTACACCCAAAGCACCACTACCAACAGCCAACGATATCCCTTCCCCAACTGACACCCTCCCCGAAGCGATAGGGCGATTTCGTTTGCTTGGGTGTTTTCGGTCTTTCTCCCTGTCAACAACATCGTTGACAGCGTAAACGGCTCCAGAAAGTGCGCAAAAACTGAAGAAAGCAAAAAGCACAAGAGTGAGGTCAAACAATGCTTTTTCAGGTGGCAGTTTGAAATTCCCCGCGAAGATGTAGCCAGCGAACAAGAGGGCGTTCTTGACCCATTGATGTGGGCGCAGGAGAGTTAGCCAATCTTGGATTCTTTCGCCCATTCCCCTGACCAACCTTCCCTTATGTCGTTTCACCATCGCTGATTACTTGAATGAAAGCATCTGTCAAGTCTGGGTCCAATTGAGAGCCAGCAACTTTTTGCATTTCCTTCACAGCCTGTTCCGTTGAATAAGCAGGTCGGTAGGGTCTCTCAGAGCAGAGGGCATCAAAGGTGTCCGCCACAGCCAAAATGCGCGCTGGGAAAGGAATTTGGTCTCCTTTCAAGCCTTCTGGGTAACCGGTTCCGTCAAACCGTTCGTGGTGGTGCTTGACCGCAGATTCAATGGTTTCTGTCAAGATTGCTGGTGGGTCAACTAACTCCAAACTCCACAACGGGTGCTGCTTGACCAATTGCCATTCTTCTTCGGTTAACTTCCCCGGCTTCATCAACACCTCTTTTGGGACCTTCAGCAAGCCCAAGTCCTGCATTAAGGCTGCTATCCTCATTTGTTCTGCCTCTTGCCGCTTTAGACCTACAGCCTCTGCCAACCTCTTTGCATATATGCCAACCCTTATTGAGTGACCTTGTCGGTATGGCATCAAGTTTTCGGCGAACCTGCAATATGACAGAAGTGCAGCGAGGTAACCTTCGCGAATTTTTTGGTGAAGTTGTGCGTTTTCTATCGCCAGCGCCGCTTGCGCTGCCAAGACGAGATACAGCCTTATGTCACTTTCCGAAAACGGTCTTTCCGAAGTCAAACGGGTCAAATTGAGAACACCGACAACGCGATTACCTACCTTCAAAGGCAAACACAAAGCGCTCCCTGCCCCTTGGTAATGAAGCGCTGTTGGCGAGAATTGGTGAATCGTTTGGGTGTTGATGAGCAATGGTGAGCCAGTGAGCGCGACTTGACCTGCAATCCCTTCCCCAATGGGAACTTCAACGGAGAGCAAATCTGGAGACAGACCTTCAGCGGCAACCAATCTCAGCCTCGGTGGCACCGTTGACTGGTCAACGAGCATGATTGAAACCTTATCGGCTCGCGATTGCTGAAGCGCCACATGCAAAATCCTTTGCATAACTTCGTCAAGTTCAAGGGAAGTGGCGATTTGCTGTGCGAGTTCGCTCAAAGACATCATCAATTCAAGCCGTTCGCGCTCCCTTATGGCTTTTATGTAAGCAGCGGCTCGTTCAACGGTCGCTTGAAATTCGGAGATGGTGAAAGGTTTGGGCAGGAAAGCCCAAAAACCCGCTTCAAGAGCCTCTCGGTTCGTATCCGCCACATTTTGCCCCGTGATCAAAATCCCAACCAATTGAGGCAAATGTTCCCTCATCATCCTGAACAGCGCCATCCCGCTCCCGTCGGGCAAAATCCAGTCCACGACGGCTAAGTCAAAGGCTTCTTGACGGACTTTAGACAACGCATCCGTCGCAGTCAGGGCGGTGTCAACCTCCATCCCCAACCTTTGCAACGCGAACTTGCAAATCGCCACTGTGCTCTCCTCATCATCCACGATAAGCACCCTCAAATCCGACATGGTTCAATCCCCCTTCAACGCCTCAGGAAGAGGCGGAACGGTGTGCATTCTTTGCCAAAAGGCTTCAAGTTCTTCCTTAATGCGCTTCGGTGGCAGGTTCATCAAAAAGCGACTGAACTCCCGCAGTCTCAATGTCAAGCGTTCAATTTGCTCCAACGCTTCCCGGACATTAGGTGGCAATTGGGATTCCATCAACGCAATTTGAGTCATCCCCAAAATCCCGTTGAGCGGATTGTTGATGCCATGACTGAGGTATTGAACCAGAACTGACCACAAATCTGGTGAAACGGGTGGCAAAGAAAGCGTGGACGGAGTGAGTTCAGGCGACACTGCGACCTCTATCTTGTTGCCTCCCTTTGCTTTCGCTGCCATAAGGGCTTGATCAATCAGCGATAACAGGGTGGGAGCATGTTTAGGGTCAACTTGTTGAGCGGTTGTTAAGCCGATGCTGACTTTCAGTGTAAGCCTTACATCTTTGACAGGCACAATTTCTGCTTCAGTGAGGCGCGCTTTAAGCCTTTCAGCCACAACCATTGCACCGTCCAATGAAGTTGCGGGAAGTGCTATTGCAAATTCGTCACCACCGTATCTGGCGACAAAATCGTATCCACGCACAGATTGCCTTAAGAGCGAACCGACTTGCCTCAATATTTGGTTTCCGACCTCAAAACCAAGTGTCTCGTTGAACACTCGGAATTCGTCTAAGTCCGCCAAGAGGAGGCTAATTGGGTAACCAAACCTTGCAGCCCGATGTAACTCACTCTCTAACCTTGCGCTGAAGGCTTTTCTGTTCGGCAAGTTTGTCAATGGGTCAAGCCAAATGACCGTTTCAAGCCGCATTGATTGTTGACTCCACGACACGAGAAGCCGAACCGTGTGTGCGATTACATCCATAAGGCAAGAGAGTTTGGGGTGCACCTGCTCCGACGCTTTCACGGCAACAAGCCCCATCCATTGATGCTCGGAGAAGGCTTTGACGACGAAGGATTGGCGAACGGTCATCGGCAAGCAATGCATTTCAAGCCATCTTTTCCCTTCCTCGCCTTTCGCGACTCCGAACAGGGGGGTTCCCTTTAAATCCGTCAGCACAATAGCACCGTCTTTTGTCCCCGCAGCAAGCAACAACAATTCAAGCAAGAAAGTCAAGCCCTCTTCCAGCCACTTTGATGCATCAACGCCAGTTGCTGCTTCCAGCCAAGACCGCAAAACATGACCGTTCAAGAGCATTGGCAGGAATGGCAGGAAAAGTTTGCTGAGATTCTGTCCAAGCAGTTCAAAGGTTTTTCGCTCACCTTCCGTCCACGATGTGGGGTGGATTCTCCCGACCCAGAAGACCATCATCGGTTTGGTTCCATCTTTGCCCATAATCAAAACCGAAACAGGTGGCGGGTTCAAGGGCAAAAAACATGTTTGCGGAAACCGAAGCGAAAGTGGCGATTGGGAAAGTTGGCTCAAAAACAAATCAGGCAAAGTTAAATTGGTTTCTGCAACGCTGTTGGTTTGTCTGGCAAAGACAAAATGCGAGAAATTTTGACTACCCTGCCAGAAGGCTATCCCGCAGTTATCTGCCTTCATCCAACTTGCTGCAGCCGTTAATGAGAGCCGAACTAATTGTTCAACCCATTGCCGCTCCGCACCCGTTGGCTTCACTTGCGAAACACCCCTCAAAAAATCAACAGTTTGTCGTTTCTCTCAACGAACGCAGAAACGATTCCACTTCCCCTGTTTTGTGAACCGAAGCAACTTCTGGAACGACAGCACTTACTGCTAACGGTGCAGCAACTTGTTCAGCAACTGCTACAGTTTCCCCTTGCTCCCCCTGCAAAGTATGCAACCCGAAAAACAAAATGGAAAGTCCGTGCCGATGCAGGAAGTTTTGAATTTCCCAGAGCAAATTTCGGGGGCGCCAACTTAGGACATGAACTTGACTTTGTTGACCGAATGAAATTGCCCGTTCTTGCAAACCGAGGACTTGAGCCCACACACCTGCGAGTGATGCTTTGGGGTCGTGCCAGAAATATCTCCCGAAAACTTCCAACTGCTTTTCGTCCAAACTTTCCACCCAGTGAAGGGTCGTGATGCTTTCGCCCAAAATCGCTGTTAAAGGTCTGTCCACCTTGAGGTCAAACAAAACAGCAATTGTTCGCCCCTCACCATCTATGCCTAAAATTGGCACAACAATCCCAAAAGGGGTTGTCAAGTTCTCCCCAACCGGGAGCATGGGAACCGTCAAGGTCCAAATTTTCATTGGCTGAACGGAACGACGCAACCATTGTTCTGCCCAATCAGGGTCTGTCACGGGCGAAAGGGAACTTGAACGCCCGTCTGGAAACCTGATAATTCCCCCCATTTCCGTCCGTTCACCTCCTCTGTCCAAAAACCTTATCACACCCCGACGCCGTTGTGTCATCGTTATAACACGGTGTCGGCATTTAAGCAAGGAGGGAAGTCACATGCTGAAGCGTATCGCAGGCGTTTATGTCATAACCGACAGATTTGTCAATCCAAACCGTTCGCATTTGGACATAGCAAAGGCGGCAGTCGCAGGTGGCGCATTTGTGTTGCAATTGCGAGACAAAGAGGCAACAACCCGCCAACTTTTGGAATGGGCGAGGGCGATTCGTGACCTGACCGTGAGGACGGAAACTTTGTTCATAGTCAACGACCGAGTTGACATCGCACTTGCAGCCGATGCCGACGGTGTTCATGTTGGTGACGACGATATGCCTGTCCCAATTGCCCGTCGCTTGCTTGGGGCGGGTAAAATCATCGGGCGCTCGGTCGCAAACGAGGAAGAAGCACTAAAGGCAGTTGCTGAAGGCGCAGATTATGTGAGCATCGGGTCAATTTTTCCCACTTCAACGAAACCCGATGCTGGGGAACCGATAGGGGTAGAAGCAATCAGGCGCGTCCGTCAAGTTCTACCTCCCGACTACCCGCTGGTCGCAATTGGAGGAATCAATTTGCAAAATGCGGCAGCAGTTTTTGAAGCAGGTGCAGATGCCGTCGCTGTTGTCTCCGCAGTCGCTTGTGCTGAAGACCCAGTTGCAGTCATCCGCCAACTCCAGCAACTTTGGGCGAAAATTCACGGTGGTGAACGAAAGTGACCGTGAAAGAATTGGGCGAATACCCTTTGGTTGCCAGACTGTGCGAACGACTGGAACGGGTTTTTGGTGTTGACAAAAGAGTATTGGTTGGGTTGGGAGATGATGCCGCAGTTTTGGACATCAACGGTGTCCGCTTAGTCTTGACAATTGACACTCAACTTGAAAACGCTCATTTCAGGCGAAGATGGATGCCTGCTTTTGACCTCGGGTGGAAATCGGTTGCGATCAGCATCAGCGATGTTGTGGCTATGGGGGGCAAACCCATAGCGGCGCTTTTAGGGCTCGGGTTGACAGGAGAAGAACCAGTCGCTTTTGTTGACGAGTTCTATGAGGGGGCAATTTCCCTCTGCCAGTCCACTGGAACATTGCTGCTCGGCGGCGATACAGTCCGCTCGCAAATTGGCTTGATGGTCAGCAGCGTCGTGATCGGCGTTATTGAAGGCGAACCTATCCAGCGCAAAGGTGCTCAAGTTGGTGATGCAATCGTTTTGACAGGTTTTGTTGGTGAAGCGGCTGCGGGTTTCTGGCTTTTGGAGCAGGGCGTCAGCAACATCGCTACCTCTCCCCTACTCCAACGGTGCGTTGAACGGTTCAAACGCCCTACACCCCGCACAAAGGCTTTGCAAGTCATTCACTCCTTCCCCGTTCACGCCGCCATTGACATTAGCGACGGGTTGGTGATTGACGCACAAAGGATGGCAATCGCAAGCAAAGTGCAAATTGTTTTGGACATGGAACAATTGCCATTGAGGGAGTCACTCCGGGAGGCTGCGAGAATTGTCGGGAAGGACGCCTTAACCCTTGCCTTGACAGGTGGCGAAGATTATGAGTTGCTGATTGCACTTCCTTCGTCAGTGGCAAAAGAATTTTGTCAAGCGTTGGTGAGAGCAAGCATCCCTGCCCATCAAATCGGCGTCGTTTCGGCAAATCACCCAAAGGGAGAAGTTCTTGGCAGAAATCCCGACGGGACTGTTTCCGTCCTACAAGGTGGCTTTCAACATTTCTGACCTTTGCACTCCGCACCCCGCACTATTTTAAGCAGCGCCTTTCGCCAAGTGACCACCTGTTGCGTAGAACATGATTTGTTCTTCGGGCGTGTTTGGAGGAAATTCAGCGACGATGCGACCGTGATGCATGACGAGAATTCTGTCGGCAAGAGCCAAAACTTCTGGCAACTCCGATGAAGCAAACAGAACCGCAACACCTTCATCGTGAGCGAGGTGTCGGATGAACCTGTAAAGTTCTGCACGCGCTCCGACATCAACTCCCCTCGTCGGTTCGTCAAGCAGCAAAACTTTGGGTTTGACCAACAGCCAACGGCTCAACAAAACCTTTTGCTGGTTTCCTCCTGAAAGGTTCACAACGGGCATTGATGGCATTGGCGGCTGAATGTTCAATTGTTCGTATGCTCTCCAAACTGCTTGTTCTTCGGCACGGCGCTTGACAAATTGAAATCGCGAGAATTGCCTTAACGCTGCGAGCGATATGTTGTGTCCTGCAGTCATCGTCAGAATCAACCCAGTTGTTTTCCGGTCTTCAGTCACCAACCCAATCCCCGCTTTGATCGCTTCAATTGGCGATTTGAAGAAAATCGGGACGCCGTCAAGCAAAATTTCACCCCCGACAACTATGCCGGGTGAGGCGCCAAAAATTGTGAGCAACAATTCAGACCTGCCAGCACCCAGCAACCCGAAAATACCGACAACTTCACCCTTGCGCACTTGAAGTGATGCGCCATCCAAAAGCCTCTTTTGCGGGTTAGTTTTGTCAACGACGATAAGGTTGCGAACCTCAAGCATTGGAGTTCCGACTTTTTCGGGAGCAATGTGAGGCTCAAATTCTTCAACTTCACGCCCCACCATCATCGCAACGACTTGCCTCGGGTCAGCCTCTGCGGTCTTGACAGTCCCAACTTTCCTTCCGTCCCTAAGCACAGTTATTCGGTCACTGATGGTGAAAACTTCGCGCAACCTATGCGAAACATACAAAACGGTTGTCCCCTGAGCCTTAAGTTTGCGGATAATGTCGTAGAGTTTTTGGGTCTCCGCTTCCGTGAGCGCCGAAGTCGGCTCATCCATTATGAGGATGCGGGCGTTTTGAGACAGCGCTTTAGCGATTTCCGTTAACTGCTGTTTGCCGACAGGCAACTCCCGCACCTTCGCGACGGGGTCAATGGTTGAGTCTAATAGGGCAAGGACTTTTCGTGCTTCCTCTCGCATTTCCGCAAAATCAACAAATCCCCAAAACTTGGTCGGTTCGCGCCCCAAAAAAATGTTCTCGGCAACGGTCAAGTCCGGCACAAGGTTGAGTTCTTGGTAAATCACGGCAATCCCAGCAGCGCGAGAATCTTTGGGCGTGCGGATGTTGACGGGCTTGCCGTCAAGCAATATTTCGCCCTCATAGTCACTGTAAGCGCCACCGAGGATTTTCATCAGCGTTGACTTGCCGGCACCGTTTTGACCAACGATGGCGTGGATTTCCCCACGCTCCGCTTCAAAGTCAACCCTGTCCAAAGCCAAAACACCGGGAAACCGCTTAGTTATTTTCCGCATCTCCAGAAACGCCATCTCTCGCTTCACCTCGTCACCAAATTTTGCCGCAGCAGTTTTCCCGTTGACAAAATCTTCCGAAAGAACTTCCAAACCGAACCGCGCTCCAAAGGCTCGCCACTTGAGCAGTAACCTTCCAACCTTAGTCCAAATCAAAGGCTTTCGGAGGTGAATTGTCAATGGCTCTGAGCCGGAAGGAGATGGAAGCAATCCACGCTTTTTGCGTGGACGAGTATACCGATTTCTTGATTTACACGCACTTGGCTAAACGGGAGAAACGGGAAGACTTCAAACAACTGTTGCAGAAGATGGCTGGGCAGGAATTCAGGCACTATGAATTCTGGAAATCGGTGTCGGGTCGTGATTGTGCGTCTCAAATCCCGAGGTGGAAACTGGCTTTGATAACTCTGTCACGCATCCTTTTTGGACTGACCTTCACTGTCAAGTTGCTTGAGCGTCATGAAGAGCAAGTGATTGAGGCTTACAGGCAGTTCATCCCCAAACTCCCGCCAGATGCGGCAGCGAAGTTAAGTGAAATCTTGAGGGACGAAGAATTGCACGAAAAATCGCTTGTGTCGGAATTGAACGAAAGCATTGTGCGATACATCGGCTTTATCGCTTTAGGGCTTGCCGATGCCGTCGTTGAAATCACCGGCGTTCATGCGGGATTTTTGGGAGCAACCACAACGACGCTTGCGGCTGGAGTTGCAGGATTGATCGTCGGGTTGAGCGCTGCAATTTCAATGGCTGCCGCAGCATATATCCAAGCGAAACACGAAGGTGTCAAGAGTCCAGCCCCAAGCGCACTCGCAACAGGGATTGCGTATCTCATAGCGGTGGTTCTCTTGGCTGCACCCTACTTCGTCACCCACAGCAACATCCTTGCTTTCATCGTCAGCGTTGCGCTCGCTTTCGCTTTAGTTGTTGCGTTCACTTTCTACAGCAGCGTCATTAACGAAAGCGATTTCAAGCGAGAAGCAGTTGAAAGCACCGTTGTGCTTTTCGCGACCGCCTTGATTTCCTACCTTTTCGGCACGGTGCTGGGCAGGATCTTCGGGTTGCAAAGCGTCTTCCACCATTAAACCTATGTCTCACACTGCGCTTGTTTGTGCTATAATGCCTTTTCGCGTAAAAAGCAGAACCCACCTAAGGAGGGACGAGAATGCCGAACACGAAATCTGCCCTTCGGGCGATGAGGAAAGCGGAAAAGCGAAGGTTACGCAATCAGGCTTATCGGTCAAGGATGCGAACTTACATAAAGCGAGCGCGAATTGCTTTAGATGCCGCTTTGAAAGGCACAGGGAGTTTGGAAGATGCCCAGAGGGCTGTTTACGAAGCCTGCC
>Ga0105160_1001294_pt1 | contig 10283 bp, 11 predicted proteins | sample GXS110809BmetaG_FD_89591 | JGI IMG/M metagenome (GOLD analysis project Ga0105160, IMG submission 89591) | Hot spring microbial communities from Gongxiaoshe hot spring, China to study Microbial Dark Matter (Phase II) - GXS 110809B | ecosystem: Environmental > Aquatic > Thermal springs > Hot... | reverse complement strand
GTAGAGCCGTGTACCCTTATCAGGAGGGGGGCTAGGGAGGGGAGGTATGCCACAGAAGGACTTTCACCCCTTGACTTCCCAAACCTTGAGACTCGCGACGGCGTGTGGTATACTGAGCCGGCACTCTGGGAACTGCTGAAACCACTGGCAAGACAAATGCGGCGTGAACCGACGCCCGCCGAGAAACATCTCTGGAAGTACTTACGCAACCGCCAACTACTTGGCTTCAAGTTCCGTCGCCAACATACAATTGAACGATTTGTTGTCGACTTCTACTGTCACGAAGCGCAACTGGTAATAGAAGTAGATGGTGAAATACATGACTACACGCCTGAAGAAGACCGCATACGGCAGGCATTTCTGGAATTCAACGGCTTCCGTGTCATTCGTTTTCGGAATGAGGAGGTGCTGCAACGTACTCAGGACGTGTTAGCGCGAATCAGGCAGGTTTTGCAGGGAAACCTCACTCCCCTTGCCCCCCTCTCCGCACGCAGCGAGAGGAGAATGCCCGCGCAGCGCGCCATCGGCTCCCCCTCTCCGTTTACGGAGAGGGGGCTGGGGGGTGAGGTTCAAGAAGCGCAGGAAATTGCAGGCGCGTCTTCCCAAGTTGAGGCGAAGCCATGTACCCTTATCAGGAGGGGGATGGGGGGTGAGGTTCAAGAAGCAGGAGAAAATGAAACGGCTGTGCCTGAAGTTGGCGCAGAACCGCGTACCATTGCGGAGGGTGAGGTGCAATTACCATGCCTCACCCCCCTCGGCGACATCATTATTTCCGTCGAAACCGCCCTGCGCCAGGCAACGCTAAATGGACACGACCTGCTCACCGAACTGCTGATGCTGGCGCTGCATGGTACACTACATCTGATGGGTTACGACGACTCGACCGAAACGGAGCGTGCGATGATGAACGCCCGTGCGGCATCGACGCTGAGACGACTGGGCTATGCCGCCCGCGAGGAGTGGTATTCACGCTATGAGGACGCCTGACGCGGAACCGCCCGAACGGGCGCGAGAAGTGCAACCCCAACCGCCGTCGCGCAACGGCGAGGCGGAACCCCACGAAGCCGAAACGCCCGCCCAGCGACGCCACCCGCTGGAAGGCTTCCGCTACGCCTTAGAGGGCATCGTCGCCGTCGTGCGCACCCAGCGGCACATGCGCTTCCACTTCGTCAGCGTCGTTCTCGTGCTGCTGATGGGACTGCTGTTCCGCCTCGATAAGCGCGAGATGCTCGTGCTGCTGTTCACCATCTCGCTCGTGCTGATTGCCGAGATGTTCAACTCCGCGATTGAAGCCACCGTCGACCTGGTGACGGAGGAGTATCACCCGAAAGCGAAGTTCGCCAAAGACATCGCCGCGGGCGCAGTGCTGGTCGCCACACTGAACGCGGTGGTGGTGGCGTGGGTGCTGTTTATGGGCGATTTGCGTCTGGAGCAAATCCGCTTGCGCATGGAGCGCGCCGAGCCGACCCTGGCGGTGGCAGTGACGATTGGCATCATCCTAATCTTCGTGATTGTCTCGTTAGTAAAAGTGCTTGCCACGCAGGGCAAGGTGCGCCTGTTTCATGGGGGCGCGATGAGCGGGCATGCGGCGCTGGGCTTCTTCTTTGCGATGGCGATTATCGTCGTGTCGGGCGATTTGCTCGCCTCGGTGCTGGCGCTGCTGCTGGCGGCGTTGATTGCCCAGAGCCGCGTCGACGCCGACATCCACAGCTGGCGCGAGGTCGTGCTGGGGAGCCTGTTAGGCGTCGGGCTGGGCGCGCTCATCTTCTGGCTCACGCCCCGATGAGGAGGTAGAAACGCTCTATGACCGATAACCCGAACAGTCGCAGACGAAAACCGCTTCTCCGAATCTGGATTATCGCACTGATCGCGATTCTCGGCGCAACATGGGCGCTGTATGGACAATCGGAGCCGACTGCGCCCGCCCCTGAAGCGAGTGGTCTCTCCCCTACCGCCAGCTTGCTGGTGATTCTCGTGCTGCTGTTGCTGAGCGCGTTCTTTTCGATGGCGGAGAGCGCGCTGACCTCCATTCGCCACAGCTGGGTGCGGATGTTGACGGAGCAGAAGCATCGGCTCGCGCCGTATCTGGCGGCGTTCAAGAGCGAGCCGTCGCGGTTCCTGTCGACGGTGCAGGTGGGGCTGAACATCGTGGCGTTTCTGGCATCCGCCGTCGCCGCGACGAACCTCGCCGACCCGCTCCACGCGCTGCTGCGCCCCGTCGAGTCGGCGACGGGAATCAATCTACACGGCTTTAGCGTCGCACTGGTGGCGATTATCACAGCGTTCGCCAATGTGGTGATTGGCGAGACTGTGCCGCGCAGCATCGCGATTACCCACGCGGAGCGCGTCGCGCTGGCAGTGATTGTGCCAATCACGGTTTTTGACCGCGTCTTTGCGCTGCCTATCCTGCTGGTGAACGCCGTCACCCGCGCGATTCTCAAACTGTTCGGCATCCAGATGATGCGCCTCGCCCCCGTCGTTAGCGAGGAGGAGCTGCGCGTGCTGGTAGAAGCGGGCGAGGAACAGGGCGTCATCGAAGAGCAAGAGAAGGAGATGATTCAGTCCATCTTCGAGTTCACCGACACCATCGCTCGTGAGGTGATGACCCCACGCGTGGACATCAAAGCCGCGCCCGCCAGCGCCGCTCCGCAGGAGATTATCAAACTCGTCCGCGAAACAGGGCATACACGCATCCCCGTATACGAAGGCAGTCTGGACAACATCATCGGGATTATCCACGCGAAAGACCTGCTCCGCTATTGCGAGACGGGCGGCAAGTTCTCGCTGCACGAGGTGCTGCGCCCCGCCTTCTTCGTGCCCGAAAGCAAGCGTGTGGTGGAGCTGCTGCAGGAGATGCGCCGCCAGCGCACTCACATGGCAATCCTGCAGGACGAGTACGGCGGCACTTCGGGGTTGGTGACCCTCGAAGACCTTGTAGAGGAGATTGTGGGCGAGATTCAGGACGAGTACGATGTGGAGCCTGAACCTCAGGTAGAGACCCTGCCCGACGGCTCGCTGCTCATCGACGCGAAACTGCACTTAGACGACGCAAGCGAACTGCTGGGCATTACGCTGGAATCGGAGGAGTTCGACACGCTGGGGGGCTATGTGTTTGGACAGCTCGGACACCAGCCGACGGAAGGCGAGACCATCCGCGTAGACGGCTGGGAGCTGCGCGTGCATGCGATTGAGGGACATCGCATCCGCATTGTGCAGGCGACGCGCGTGGAAGAAGAAGCCGCCGATAGCGACAGCGCGATGGAAGGCGTGATGAAGTAAACCACTGAGGTACACTTGAGGCGGGTGAGACCGATGGCAACCGTGCGCGAGAAGCCAAAACGCAAGCGCCGCTACACTGCGCCGCTGGAGGTGGAGGTGCTGCGCGAAGACGATATTCTGACGGGCGGCGAACTGCTGCCTGAGTTCAAGGTGCGCGTGGGAGAGCTGTTTGAGTAGAACCTTATGCTATAATACACTCGGAGGCATGAAAGGATGAATCGACTTGCGTTTTACCTGGCGCTGAGCAGTTTGATTGTCGGGATGGGCTACAGCCAACAATCGTTCCTGCTCATTCCCGACTGGACGAATGACCGTGTGTGTGCGTTAAGCCCTGTGGACGGCAGCGTGATTAACGCGAACTTCATCCCGACCAATACCCAGCTGTTCGACTCGCCCAAGCACGCCCTGCCGACGCCGCGTGGGACAATCCTCGTCACGGACCAATTCAAGGACGCGGTCCATGAGTTCGACGGCTTCGGCAACTACATCCGCACGATTGCGAATCTGGAGAACAATCAGATCGACAACATTCGTGGGATAGCCATCCGCGACGGAAAACTCTATGTGACGGTTGGCTCTGGAACGCACCAGAACACGATTCAGCGTTTCAATCTGGACGGTACGGGTCAGGAGACTTTTATCGGCGCGGCGCAGCTGAACAGCCCCTTCGCCATCTATTTCCGCGAAGACGACATGCTGGTGAGCAACTCGAACGCAAACACCCTGATACGACGGTTCGATCTCAGCGGCGCGTTTCTGGGGCAGTGGGGCGGCACAACCATCCGCTTCCCACAGCAGATTACACGCCGTCGCTCGAACGGCAATCTGCTGGTTGCGGGGTTTAGCCCGCCCGCAGGGATTTATGAATTTGACGACGCGGGCAATCAGGTCGCCTACTACGCCGTGAGTTCCAGTCCACGCGGCGCGTATGAGCTGGAGAACGGGCTGATTCTGTTCACCGACGCAGCGGGCGTCAAGGTGTTTGACCCGAACGCGCCGAACCCTGCGAACACGGTGCAGATCATTCTCGGAGGAGGCAACTACCAGTATATCGAACTCTATGAGATCCTGCCCGGCGATGTGAACCGTGACCGCTGTGTGGACGACGCCGATTTGCTGGAGGCGCTGTTCCAGTTCGGCGGGAGCGGACGCGCCGACCTGAACGGCGATAATATTGTGGACGACGCCGACCTGTTGATTGTGCTATTCAACTTCGGCGCGGGCTGTGAGTAGTTTGAGCTGCGCGACGGGCGCGTAGGTGCGCCGATGCGCCGGGCACGCGCCGTACTGCTGGAGCCGTTCTAAGTGGAGCGGCGTCGGGTAGCCCTTGTGCTGGGCGAAGCCGTACTGCGGATAGAGTCGGTCTAACTCCGCCATGATGCGGTCGCGGGCGACTTTGGCGAGGATGGACGCGGCGGCGATGCAGAGTTCCTGCGCGTCGCCGTCCACAATCGCTTGCTGGGGCAGGTTCAGCTGAGGGATGCAGAACTTGCCGTCGATCAGCACGCGCTGCGGCGTGAGGCTCAAGCTCAGCACGGCGCGACGCATGGCTAAGAGGCTCGCTTGCAGGATGTTCAGCCGCTCGATTTCGCGCGGGCTGGCGACGCCAATCGCCCATGCAACGGCTTCGCGCTGGATTTGCACGAACAGCCGCTCGCGTTGCACTGCGCTCAGCTGCTTGCTGTCAGCGACGCCCGGGATGGAACACTTGCGCGGCAACACCACACACGCCGCCACGACGGGACCTGCGATCGGTCCCCTGCCCGCTTCGTCAACGCCTGCAATCCACACTGGCTCATAAGAGGATTTTCCTCTGCCCTTGCTTTTCCTGCCTGCGCCCGACTGACGCCGCTCCCCCGTCAGGTATACTCCTTTATGGTTATGAGGCAGCGCGGTCGACCTGACCGCGCCGAATGTAGAAACCTAAGGAGGAGCGACGAACTTGAGTAAGATAGGCGTTGGATTTATCGGAGCAGGCGGAATCGCACAGGGGCAACATATGCCCAGCTACGCGAAACTTTCAGATCGCGTCGAGCTTGTTGCTGTGGCGGATGTGAATGAGGCGGGCGCACGCGCCGCCGCCGAGCGGTTCCAGATCCCCCATGTCTACACCGACTACCGCGAAATGCTGCAACGCGACGACATCCATGTCGTGGTGGTAGCGACGCCCAACTTCCTGCATAAGGACGCGACTATCGCCGCGCTGGAAGCAGGCAAGCATGTGCATTGCGAGAAGCCGCTGGCGCGCAACGCCCACGAGGCGCGCGAGATGGTGCGCGCCGCCCGACGCGCGGGCAAGCTGCTCCATGTGTCGCTGCAGTGGCGGTTCTCGGGCGTGGCGCAGTTTCTCTATAAATATATCGTGCAGGAAGGCAACTTAGGCGAGGTGTATTACGCCCGCGCCCACGCGCTGCGACGGCGCGGCATCCCCGGTTGGGGCGTGTTCATCGATAAAGAAAAGCAGGGCGGCGGACCGCTCATCGATATCGGCGTGCATATTCTGGACACCACGCTCTGGCTGATGGGCTATCCCAAACCGGTGGCGGCGTTCGGCGCAACCTATGTCAAGTTCGGCAATCGCCCCGATGTCGTCGGGCTGATGGGACAGTGGGACTACACAAAGTTCACGGTTGAGGACTTCGCCGTGGGGCTGATTCGCCTTGAGAACGGGGCGACGATTACGCTGGAGTCCAGCTTCTGCGCCAACATCGAGCGTGACGAGTTCAACACGCTGCTGCTGGGCGACAAAGGTGGCGTGTTCGCCGACCCGATGAGCGATCGACCTGTGCGCATCGCCACCGAGCAGAACCGCACGCTCTACAACATCGAGCCGGCGAATCTACCGAATGTGAACTCGTATCAGGCGAATGTCGAGGCGTTTGTGGATGCCGTGATTCACAACAAGCCCGCGCCCATTCCCGGCGAGCATGGGTTCTACCTGAACGCGATTATGGACGCTATCTACGAGTCGTCCGAGACGGGGCGTGAAGTACGCATCGATGTGTCGATAGACTGATACAAATCGGGGTTTCCTATGCCGCGGTATTGTTGGCGGATGTGCGCATTTGATTATTCCGACCTCACCCCCCTGTCCCCCCTCTCCGTAAACGGAGAGGGGGGCGACGCTGCCCTGCCCCCGCACGGCTCCCCCTCTCCGTTTACGGAGAGGGGGCTGGGGGGTGAGGTTCAGCAAGCAGGGGAAAACGAAACCGCTGCGCCTGAAGTTGAGGTGAGCTGCGTCCTCTTGTCAGAGGCGGAAAAGGTAAGGGCAAAATCGCTCTACCTGAAACCCCGACTACCACCATATAAGCGCGTATTGTGAAATCGCTCTCGGCGTTCTGGGCGCTGGTGATTATGGCGGGCTTCGCCGAGTTGGGCTATGTGACGCTCAATATCTCGGCGATGCCCGTCTATTTACGAGAGGTGGTCGGGCTGGGCGAGTCGACGATTACCGCCGTCGGCTCGGTGTTTTTGCTCACGGAGGCGATTTTCCGTGCGCCGATGGGCATGCTGAGCGACCAGTTCGGCAGGCGGCGGCTGATTGTGTTGGGTCCCTTGCTGACCGTGTTCACCTCGCTGACGACGCTGGTGGCGCATTACCCGCTCCACTTTATCGCGCTGCGGGCGATTGACGGGCTGGGCGCGGCGATGCTCTGGCCCTCGGTCTACGCCGCGATTGGCGACGCCGTCCCGCCTCAGAAACGCGCCTGGGCGATGAGCTTTTTGAACATGACCTATATGTCGGGGATTGCGCTGGGTCCCCTGGCGGGCGGTCTGGCGAACGACCTCACGGGCGCGAAACAGGCGTCGTTTTATCTGACCGCAGTGCTGTTCGCCTGTGCGACCTTCATCGCGTGGCGATTCTACCCAAGAGACAGGCGCGCCCGGCTCGACGGCTCGAACCCTGACGCCGAAAAACTCTCGCTGCGTGCGTTGCTGGACGCGCTTCGCGTCGCGCCAGGGCACATGGCGCTGGCGTTCGTGGTGTTTTTCGGCATGGGGCTGATTATGCTGCTGGTGAAGCTCTACGCGATGGACGAGTTCGGCGTGAGCGAGACGCTGTTCGGGGTCGGGCTGGTGGTTCCTGCGTTAGCGATTGCTCTGCTGAGTCTGCCGCTGGGTCGGATGGCGGATCGTTTGGGGCGCACGCGCAGCATTCGCTGGGGGCTGACGCTGGCGGCGGGCGTGTTGTGGAGCGTGGTCGCGCCGTCCAAACCACCGATTGCATGGGTGGTGGTCGCTGCGGCGCTGGGAGCGATTAGCTTTGTGCTGACCTTCGCGGCGTGGATGGCAGAGCTGAGCGAGTTAGACCCCGCGCGACGCGGCGTGATTTTGGGCGCAGCAGGCACGGCGCAGGGCGTCGGCAGCATTCTGGGCGCGCTGCTCGGCGGATTCCTGTACGAGCATGTGCCGATTACCTTAGGAGAAATCCAGATTCCCGCCCATCGCACGCCGTTCATCGGATGCGCGTTGATGCTTACGCTCGGCGCGCTGCTCAGCTGGGTTGTCCTCAGGAAAGACGGCGCACCGCGCGCTGAGAACCCTCGCCCCTAAGTCGGGTACACTTCTTGTAGTCTCTGGCAGCGAGTTCACGGCGGCTGAATGCACGGGAAGTCGGTGCGAATCCGACGCTGACGCGCAGCGGTGACTGGGGACGAACGCGGCAAAGACGCCACTGGCGCAACGCTGGGAAGGCGCCGCAAGTAGGACGATCCAGAAGCCCGAAGACCGATTCAGCCGTGTCTTGCTCGTTCGCCTCGCGGGTTGGGCGAAAGAGCGCGCGTGGCTCCGTGCCTTGAGCGTCCCCGCTCAAGCGAAGACGCAGCGTGCCTTGAGCGTCCCCGCTCAAGCGCAAACGCAGCGTGCCTTGAGCGTCCCCGCTCAAGCGCAAACGCAGCGTGCCTTGAGCGTCCCCGCTCAAGCGCAGACACAGCGTGGCTTGAGCGTCCCCGCTCAAGCGCAAACGCAGCGTGGCTTGAGCGTCCCCGCTCAAGCAAAACTTCGCACGGTCGGGACGACCGTGCCACGAGTGGACGCCGCGCGCACTTCGTCCCGCCCACATAGCCAATACACTATGTGGAGGGATCGATATGACGGTACAACAGACAAGCGCAAGCCGCGCACGCGGCTTCACGCTCATCGAGCTGCTGGTGGTCATCGCGATTATCGCCATTCTGGCGGCGATTCTGTTCCCTGTGTTTGCCCAGGCGCGCGAAAAGGCGCGTCAGACCTCGTGCTTGAGCAACCTACGCCAGATTGGACTGGCGGGCTTGCAATACGCCCAGGACTACGATGAACGCCTGTTCCCCGTCGCCTACGACGACTGGTCACACTACTGGTGGGGTTATGTAGACAGGCAAAACCAGCGATTGGACACGCGCCGCAGTTTCCTGCAGCCCTATATGCGCAACGCCGAGATTCAGGCGTGTCCTTCATTCCGCGAGAGCCGAGCGTATCAGTACGGATTACTGGGCTACGGCTACAACTATGTGTATCTCAGCCCGATGCAGCCGCCGACCTATACGCCGATAGCCGTCTCGCTGGCGAGCATCAAGAGCGTCGCGGAGACGGCGTGGATTGCCGACAGCGCCCAGTGGCGTACATGGGGGCAAGGCGCGCCTGCGTTTGAAGGCACGGGTTTCCTCGAACCGCCCTCCTACAACAACCCCACCTTTCACGGCAGGCACAACGGGATGGGGAATGTGCTGTGGTGCGACGGGCACGCGAAGGCGTTCAAACCCGCCCTACGCACGGAAGCTGCTTACGAACCTCATCGGCAGCGCAACCTGGGCAACATCGACCGCGACGGCAACCCCCAAACGGATGAGCTGATGGATCTGGAGTAATTCTACACCTGGTGCGACGACAGGAATGCCGTCGCACCAGAGCGATATCACCTTTGGGGCACTTATACCAACTGAGGTTTCAAGTAGTGCCAATCGTCGGCGGGACGCCGACGCTACGAACGCGCTTCGCGTAGCGTCGGCGTCCCGCCGACGATTGGCACTACTTGAACTTTCGATTGGTATTATTAGCCCTTAGAAGTCCCGCCGACGACTCGCCCCTCGCCAATTGCAGGAAAATTCTGCGCTGTGTCATAATTAGGGCGGGAACCTGAACCATCACCACCGCCGTCTAAAGCGGTGAAGACGAAGGGGCACGACGATGAGACGAGGATTTACGCTGGTGGAGCTATTGACGGTGATCGCGATTATCGCTATTCTGGCGGCGATCATCTTCCCGGTGGCGGGCACCGTGCGGGAAAACGCCCGGAAGAGCCGCTGCATATCGAATTTGAATCAGATTTTCGTTGCGCTGCAGGCATACAAGGACGATTATCGCGCCTATCCGCCGGTGTTGGGCGCATACGCAGTGGACGCCAGCGGCGTCCCGACATGCAACGCGACGCAGGCCGTGCCTTTCAACCTCGCGCCGAAACCACTCGGCAGCTACCTCAAGAATGACGAGATTTTCTACTGCCCGAATAACCCCGTCGACGATAAGCGACTGATCACGCAGGCGGTCTATCCGCAAGGGCACGCGCTCGCAGGAGAGCCGGTGCGCCTGCAACCGGGCAACCCGAACAGCCCCATCGTCTGCTTCTACCGCTACGACAGCTACTCTACAGGGCGAATCGGGCAAAGCGCCAACCACGAACTGCACTACACGCTTTTCTGGTCAAATCAGCAACTCAACGCGCGTGAAAACCAGCTGAACGGAGGCACGACGAACTATGGCTTAGGCTACTTTGATGGTCCCGTCGGTCCCAAGCCCTCTGACAACCCACGCCAGCTCGGTTATCGCAACCCCGACACGACTGCAGTGGTCACCTGGTGCAGCTATCATCGTTCTTATTCTGGTGGTGTTCCGACCCGCGCGAAGACCGACCTCGTGCTGTTTCTAACGGGGAATGTGAAGCCTGTTGATTCTTACGAGATGTTCCAGTCCCCGTACACGATGCGTCCCTAAGCGCGGCTCGACCGTTGCAGGCGTGAAGAAAAGTG
>Ga0105160_1001290_pt1 | contig 10301 bp, 9 predicted proteins | sample GXS110809BmetaG_FD_89591 | JGI IMG/M metagenome (GOLD analysis project Ga0105160, IMG submission 89591) | Hot spring microbial communities from Gongxiaoshe hot spring, China to study Microbial Dark Matter (Phase II) - GXS 110809B | ecosystem: Environmental > Aquatic > Thermal springs > Hot... | reverse complement strand
GCAACTGGAACAGAAAATGCTTGCCTTGTTCGTCCATAACAGTTCACCTCCAAATGCAAACATTGTGGCGCAGGACGAAGGATATTGTGGGGGCAATGTTTTATACCTGACTGTTTTAATCGGCACGGTTTAAAACCGTGCCCTACAATGAGCCACATGAAGAGTCAAACTGCTCCCGTCTCATCCCACTCGCTTTCCTCAAGCACGATCGCGGAACCAAAAGGCAAATGTTCGCGCCATTGCGGTTCGGGGCGACTTAGAATCCAAAGGACAGGGTAAGGTGGCGGTGTCGGTGGGTAATCGCCCATTCCGTCCGTCAAATAGACAACCGCTTCGGGGACAGGTGGTTGCCTGAACCTCTCAAAAGCAGGGCGAAAATCTGTCCCACCACGACCCTTGAGTTCCCTCGCTTTAGGCAAAGGAACAAAAGGCGGGAAAATTTCATCGCTTGTAACTTCCGCATCACATGTGACCAAGCGAATTGTCAAGCGGGGGTAATCTTTGCGGATGGCGAGAACTTCCCTCCAAAATTGTTCAAGTTGCTCAGAAGTGATTGAACCGGAAGTGTCAATGGCGACGCCCAAAATCCCGTAGCGTTCCCGTTGAGGCTTTGGCAAGAGCGCTACTGACTGATACCTGCGCGATGGTGGGTAGTTCCAATGGCTTATGACCCTTTGCTGGACGAACTGTCTCAGGACTTTTTGCCAAGGGACTTTTGCCTTACCGCTCGCAATCACCAACTCGTCAACCCAAGCAGGGACACTTCCATGTCCTCGGACGCTTTCGGCGAACTCCGCTGCCTCTTTCATCCATTGTTGCCATTGCTCTGGAGATGGGGCATCGGTCGCTGCGGGCAAAAATTCACAACCGCCTTCTCCTTCGCCACCCGTTTGCTTTTTGTCGCCACTTTCGCCTTTCCGCTCTTTTGCCAGCAGTAAGTATTTCGCCTCGGTTGACATTTGTTCCCATTGCTCTTCGGTCAAGCCAAAAACTTGTGGGTTGACGGTTATCGCGAACTTTGGCATTCGCTCAAAATCGGGCTCAAGCAAACGGTTGACAGTATCATCGGCTGCGATGTTCCAAGCATCTTTGTCTTCCTTGTCCGAGCCCCGCAAGGGATGAGACAAGGCAGCGTGAAGGGTTTCATGGGCAAGTAGGAAAACCAAATCACTGTCGGAAAGGCGCTGCAAAAATTGAGCCTTGTAAAACACCCGCTTGCCGTCGGTCGCGGCGGTGAATATGCGCATTGAATCTGCTTCTTTGGCGCTCAAAACCCTGTGTTCTAACCTCAAAGCCAAAGCGCCGTAGAAGGGCAATCTGATAAGCAATGTTGAAAGGCACTTGCGAATTCGCTCCTGTTGCGATGGCATCTTTTTCGCTCTCCTCTTGCATCTGCATAAATTCACCCTGTAGCGTCGTCCCTTGTGGGCGACGGTCGTTAAACTATCGTCGGGGACAAGCCCCGACGCTACCGATTCGTTTAAAATGCATCGTGAACGAAGATTTGTTGGCACGGTGTAAAACTGCGCCCTGTTGTGCTGTGAAATTTCAAACCTGCCCGTTTGACCCGTTGTGGGCATTTCCCACTTGTGTTAATCCTCGCCACTGTCTCCACTTTTTGCCCAATGGCTTGAGTTTCCCGCCGGGGAAAGTGTCAACGAATTCAAGCACCACTCCTTCAAACCTGCCCCAGTCAAATATCAGGACGATGATAGTCCAAAGAAGCGATGTTCGGAACGCGTTAGGCGCGTAGGTAAAAGCCAGAAAGAAAGGGGCAAAAACTGCGGGGCAAGCGACAGCCATCATCATGGACTTTGATGGGAATTTCCAGACCAGAACCGTTGCGATTGCGAGATAAACAATTGTCAATTTGGAAGGCACAAACCCGGCAGCGGTTATGCCGAAAAGACTACCGAAGACCATGACCATGTCCAACGCAAAGTCAAATTGCCCCAACCGAGTTGGCGATGGCGATTTGCGAGCGAACCAACCGTCCAAAATGTCGGCAGTCCAACCTACCAACAAAGCGTAAACTATGATCGTCAAAGCGGCATTTTTGTCCGCAATGCTGAAACCCACCCAAGCGAGGTAGAAAGCCAATGCCAACCTAAATATTGTCAAGCCATCGGCGAGCCAACCTGCCATCATCGCTCACCTACAAAAGGATTGTAGCGCGATGGCAAATTGGCGGTGCGAATAATGCGAAACCGAAGTTAACTTTCTTGAGCGAGAAGTTGGTCAATAGCCTGCCGGATTTCCTCAGCGGTTGGCATCCTTTCTGCATCGTAGCGTGAAAAGACTTTCACGCCGTTGACGAAAACATCAAATTCGCCTTGGTCAACAGGCACAAGTGTCAATTCCATGTTTCGGTTGAATTTCAGCCCATAGGCGCCGAGCAACTGATTAGCCAATTGAATGGCGTGAGGTTGATGACCGCAAGGTTGGCAGTATGTGATGCGAATGCTGAGTTTCGCCATCGTCCGTTCACCTCACTCTTAGCGAGCCTCAAAAGATGCGAAGGTTACACTGGGGGCAAGGTTCAGACCCTTTATTGGACGAGGGCATTTGAAATTGAGCGCTGCAGAATTTCAACTGCTTGGTCAATTTCCTCCGAAGTCACCGTGAGGGGCGGCAGGAAGCGGATGATGTAGTCACCTATGGCGTTGACGATAAGCCCGGTCGGTTCCGCTTTTAGGCATTCGTCCCTAACTTTGGGAGCAATTGGTTCGGTAAACTCCAACGCAACCATCAAGCCCTTGCCCCTAACTTCCTTGACAGGTGCATTCAACTCCCTCAGTTTCGCTATCAAGTAGTCGCCCATTCGTTGTGCGTTTTCAATGAGCCGCTCTTCCTCCAAAGCGTCCAAAACCGCCAACGCTGCTGCGCATGCCAAATAGTTCCCGCCGAAAGTTGATGCGTGAGTTCCGGGTTGAAACAATTCAGCCCATTCAGGTTTTGCGAGCATCGCTCCCATCGGAAAGCCGCCGGCAATGCTTTTTGCGAGGGTGAAAATGTCGGGTTGAATGCCATAGTGTTGGAACGCAAATAACTTGCCCGTCCTTCCCATCCCGGTTTGAACTTCATCAAGGATGAGCAAGACATTCCGCTCTTGACAAATTCTCGCAACTTGAGGCAGGTAATCATCAGGTGGGACCTTAACACCGCTTTCGCCCTGTATTGGTTCAAGGATGACGGCACAGGTCTCACCAGTAATCGCTTCCTCAAGGGCTTTTGCGTCGCCAAAGGGAACAAATTTGATGCCGGGAAGCAACGGTTCAAAACCTTTGTGATACTTGGGTTGTCCCGTGACCGAGAGCGCCCCAAAAGTTCGTCCATGAAAACTGTCAATGGCTGCGATGATTTCCCATTTGCCGCCGAGTTTTTCTTTCCCGACCTTGCGGGCAAGTTTTAAAGCGGCTTCGTTCGCTTCTGCTCCGCTGTTGCAGAAAAAGCATTTGTAGCCACCGCTAAGTTCACTCAATCGCTTTGCCAGTTTAGCCTGTAGTGGGTTGTGAAACAGGTTGCTTGTGTGCCAGAGCATTGACGCTTGGTGTTGAATTGCAGCGACAATTTTAGGGTGACAATGTCCAAGCCCGCAAACGGCAATTCCTGTCAAGAAGTCAAGATATTCCTTGCCTTCTGTGTCCCAAAGTTTGGTGCCGTAGCCGCGAACGAAAGCGACTGGCATTCGGGAGTAATTGGGCACTAACCCCTCTTGCGCTAACTGAACCACTTCGTCCAAAGTCATCGCTCTGCCCCCTTTCAACTTTGCCCCCAGCACTGGCTTAGAGGCTCAAGATTTTCTCCAAGTCCTCATTGCGACCGAAGATGAGGAGGTGGTCTTTCGGTTTAATTTCGTCCTCCCCACCGGGGTTTGGAATCATGGTGCCGTTTCGCTTAATGGCAATTACCGTGACACCATACTTGCGGCGCAAATCAAGTTCCTTGAGTTTCTTGTTGTGCATCCATTTGGGAGCCTCAAGTTCCTCCAAACTCCAATTAGGGTCAAGTTCCAAGTAAGCGGCGATGCGACCCGGCGAGAGCAATTGGTGAGCCAACCTTTCACCTGCTTCCATTTCTGGGAAAACAATCAAGTCAGCGCCAATCTTTTCAAGTATATGGGCTTGTCGCTCAGTCACCGCTTTCGCCGCAATGAAACGAGCCCCTAACTCCTTCAAAGTTGCAGTGATGAGAATGCTGCTTCCCAAATCGGTGCCAGTAGCCACAACGCAGGCATCGTAGTGAGGGATACCCAAGTTGCGAAGGACATTTTCATCAGTTGCATCGGCACAACGCAAGTCTTCAACGAAATCACGGAATTCCTCAACAAGTGTCGGGTTCTTCTCCACAACCGTGACTTCGTTGCCCATCCTGATTAACTCCCGAACAACAGCCTGCCCGAAATATCCTAAGCCAATGACCAAAATGTTGCTTCGCCTCATGTCCGATCATCTCCGTCAGCCAACAAGAATTTCCTCATGGGGGTAGCGAACATGCTCAACTCTTCTCCCGGCAATCGCTATTAACAAGGTTAACAACCCAATCCTTCCGACGAACATCGTCGCTACCAAGATTAGTTTGCCCCAAACGCTAAGTAAAGGCGTCACGCCTGTAGATAATCCAACCGTGCCGAAGGCTGAAACTGCTTCAAAGAGAAGGCTCAAAGGTCCATGTGGAACTCCTTGAACCAACAGATTCTTTTCGGTCACGCACAGAAGCAAAGTAGCAGCACCTATGGTGTTGACAGCAAGCAGAGTAAATGCGACCGCTTTGGCAAGTCGCTCGGGCGGGACGGAACGATGAAATAGCACAACTTGCTCCCTCATCCTGATACTTGACCAAGTGGCTGCTGCCAAGACAGCAGCAGTCGTCGTTTTTACACCGCCGCCGGTTCCCCCGGGTGATGCACCAATGAACATCCACAAACACAAAAGCCAAAGAGACGCCGCTGTTAATGAGCCCGTTGGGATAGTTGAAAAACCTGCCGTCCGTGCAGTGGCGGATTGAAAGAAAGCGGACATTATTTGAACGGGCAGGGTTTGGTTTCCGATCGTTTCGGGATTGTGAAACTCAAAGAGCCAAATCAGAATTGTCCCTCCCATCCACAAAATCAGGTTTGTGCTAAGAACCACTCGTGCGTGAACGGACCAACGAAGTTTTCTTCCCCTCAAACGGTCGGCAATTTCCACAACTACGGGAAAACCTATCCCTCCCAACATCAACAATGCAGCGATTGGCAAGACAACGAATGGGTCGTGAGCGAAAGGTTGAAGGCTGCCAGCCCAATTCCGCTCTTTCCCGACCAAGCCAAAGACATCAAACCCAGCGTTGCAGAAAGCGGAGATGCTGTGAAATATTGAGAACCACAGCCTTTCACCGAATGGCAGGTTGTATTTGCCGAAAGCCCAAAAGAGCAAGGCTGTTCCCGCCAATTCGCTGGTAAAGGTAAGGGTAACGGTGTAACGAAGCAGCCTCCACGCCTCAACCAACTCCCCCAACATGATCTCAACGCTCAGTTTCTGAGTTACAGAAAGGCGGCGGCGAATTAGCATTGCAGCAAAGGCGGAAATTGTCATGTAACCTAAACCGCCAATTTGAATTAGAGCCAGCAGAATAACCTGCCCAAGCAAAGAAAGTGTTCTGCCGGGGTCTACCGGGGATAACCCAGTCACGCAAACGGCGCTTGTTGCCAGAAAAAGGGCATCCTCCCATGCGAGGCGTCCAACCTGCGAAGATATTGGCAATGCCAAGAGCAATGCCCCTATCACTATGACGCCCGCAAAACTCAAAATGACCAAATGGGAAGGAGAAAGCGTCCACTGTTTCTGCTTCATTTCGCACTCGCCGTTTAAATCTCAACGGCGACGGTAGCATAGTTTTGGTAAACTTCTTGCGCCGCTGCTAATCCACTGGCAACATCGCACGGGACTCCCTCTTCCCTGAGAATTGAGCCCAATGCGGAAATTGCCAAAAAGACATTCCGCTTTTGCGATGAATATCCCATCAACCCGAACCGCCAAATGCGTCCCTTGAGCGGTCCTAAGCCAGCACCAATTTCCAAGTGGAACTCGTTTAGAAGTCGGGAACGAACGCGAGCCTCGTCAACTCCTTCAGGGACAAGAACGGTTGTCAAGACCGGTAATCGGTGTTCAGGTTCATTGACAAGCAATGTCAACCCCATAGCCTCCAAACCCGCAGCCAATGCTAACCCGTTGATCCGATGTCTCTCCCATCGGTTTTCCAGCCCTTCTTCTTCAATGAGCCGAAGTGCTTCCCGAAGCGCGAAAACCATGTTGATGGGTGCTGTGTGGTGATATGTTCGGTCCTCGCCCCAGTAACTCTGAACCAGCAAGGCATCAAAATACCAACTTCGGCACGGTCGCTTGCGGGATTTCAAAACTTCAATTGCTCTGCTGTTGAAAGTCACAGGTGCTAACCCCGGTGGTGCGCCAATACACTTTTGGGACGCAGAGTGGCTGACATCAATGCCCCACTCGTCAATTAAAACTGGCACACCCCCAAGTGAAGTCACAGTGTCCAAAACGACTATGGCATCACACTCGCGGGCGCATTTTGCTATCTCTTCAACTGGCTGAAGAACTCCTGTGGAAGTTTCTGCGTGGACAAGAGCGACAATTTTGGGTTTATGCTGGCGAATGGCATCGCATGCATCGTCTGGGTCAAAGGCTTTGCCCCATTCTTGTTCCACCACGACCACTTCTGCACCAAGCCTCTCAGCCATCTGAGCCATACGATTGCCGAAATAGCCCTTGACGAAGACAAGCACTTTGTCCCCATCCTCAATCAAGTTTGCAAGACATGCTTCCATCCCTGCAGAACCTGTTCCCGAGACAGGAAAAGTCAATCCATTTCTGGTTCTGAAAAGTCGGCGCAATCCTTCCCTAACCTCGTCCATAATTGCCAAAAAATCTGGGTCCAAGTGACCAATGGGTTGGTGCACCATAGCCCGCAAAACTCGTGGGTCAACATTGCTTGGACCAGGTCCCATCAAAATTCGGTTTGGCGGTGCTAAGTCTTGCCATACTTTCAACCCCAATTCCGACATTTTTCCTTCATACCCCCCTTGTCCGTTTTTGTTTGTAACTTTAGCGACGGTAGCGCAACGGTGTCCCTTCAAAGTTCTGTTCGGCTTTCCCCATCGTCGTTTTAAGGTTTGACAAGACGGTAAGGCGAATGTTCTAAGCCAAAAAGCATAACACACCCGGAAGGAAAGTGCACACGCTTAGGAGGTGTTCGCACAAAGATAGCGGTAATTGAAAAAACGCCCCAACCGAACACAGCACTGTCTTTAGTGCCACCGTGCCCGATTGGGGCGTTTTTGGTCTAAGACCGCAATTTAGTCTTCAAAGCCAGTCTTTGCTTTTAAGCAACCGAACTTTTTCGGCACGCGGTCCCTTCGGGGATTGGGAGATTTCCAACTCCACTCGGTCGCCCTGTTTGAGAGAGCGGAAACCCTTCTGCCCCTCAATGGCGGAGTAATGGACGAAAGCCTCTGTTCCATCGTCACAAGCGATGAAACCGAACCCTTTCGTCTGGTTGAACCATTTGACTGTTCCTTGGCGCTTTGCCATAGCAGCACCGAACCTCCTTGAAATTTGTTTTCGCTTCGGTGCGTCTTCGGCAGCGGCTTCCGTCCCCACTTCAAGGTTCGGTGCCGCATGCGACCACGACTACCGAAAGCGTTGGCTAAAGTGTGAAGCATAGACGCGAAAAACGCAAGGGGCAAAATAGCGGATTTACCCACCAGTTTTAAGGTTTTTGATTGACCACCGCGAAATTCACTTGCGAACCGAATGTTAAACCCAATTTCGCTCGTGCTTGGATGGTAGCAAAATTTTTGCAGGTAATACCTTTGCTTGGAAAAAGCAAAACGAAGTCAAGGATGCGGTGAGCGTGAATGAAACTTCCTGAAGCCGCTCAAACCCTGTGCCAGCAATGGCAATTGGGCGACTTGACAATCGTCGCCCAAGCCCTTCAAGCACTGACAGCGCTGAGCAAGGGAGAAGGGCAATTGCTGCTTTGGAGCGACAGCGCATTTGTCACGCTGCTTGCCGCAAAGGATGGAGAATGGGAAGAACGCTTCATCGGAAGGTTAATTGAACCGAGCGATGAGCCTTTTGCTTTTAAAGCATGGAAGCGACAAGGACTTGTCTTCGCCCCAAAAGGTTTACTACGGGGCTCTGAACCGATAGCACATTGCGCTGCCTTCCTGCCCTCCTCAAAACTTGTCTTGACTTTAGATGCTCCGTTAACGGAAACCGTTAACCTCTCGCCTTGGCAATTTTTTCGTTTCCCACACCGATTGGTTTCTCAGATATCCTTGACATTGTGGCGAGACGAAGTCCCTTCAAAACTGCTACCTTGGTCGCTTTGTGGACAGGCGGATGTATTTGTTTGGGACGGGAGCGGGAGATTACGCTGGGGGTTCGGAAAACCACCCGAAATCGGCGATTTCCCCTTAGGCTTAACGGTTGTCAGTGGAATTGTGGTCTTAAGAACCGCAATCGGGACAATCGCTCGCCGTCGCGAAACACCAATGAATTTACTGCAAGGTTACTCCCTGCTGCGCTCGGAAGTTCATCACAGAGTCAAAAACGATTTGCAAAGCATCATTGGCTGGTTAAGGCTGCAGGCTCGTAACGCTCCCATTGAAGCGAGGACAGTGCTTTTGGATGCTGCCGAAAGGATTCGCGCGTTCGCGACAGTTCACGACCTGTTGGCGAGATCAAGGGGCGACACCGTCAACTTGTGCGAATTGGCTCAAAAGTTGGCACATTGGGCAACAGAGAGAGCAAAGATTGAAGGCAAAGATGTCAGATACGCTGTGATAGGTCCAGATATCTCGCTCGCTCCCAAACAAGCAAGCACGCTCGCTGCAGTCTTGCACGAGTTGCTTTGGAACGCTTGCAAGCACGGTTTCAAGGTCGGAGACAGCGGAACGATCACTGTTCGGGCAAAGCAAGAAGGTGCTGAGTTGGTTCTTGAAGTTTTAGACGACGGTGCGGGTTTTAACTTGGAGAAAATTGATGGCTCAACTTTGGGGTTGACAATTGTTCGCAACCTCGTTGAGCAGGACTTAGGCGGGAAGTTGGAAATCCTGTCTTCTGTTGGACAAGGCACAACCGTGCGATTGAGAATCCCCATTCAGAGCATGTCCTAAAAACGCTTTTTGAAAAATCCTGTCTCGGTGGTCACGCTTCCAGCGTGCCGAATTTCGGCTCGGCAGGAACTGAGCCCGACGATTTCTCAAAGAGCACGCCTATAGCGTGCCAATTTTCGGTCGGACAGGAGTCCGCCTCTAAGATTTCGCCGAACGAATTTGGTGCTCAAAAATTTTTGGTGGTGCAGACATTGTAAATGACGCAAAAGTAGGGGCAGACAAAGTCCGCCCGCTTTTGGGGCGCATTTTATGCGCCCCTGCTAACATCACTCACAAACTTGCTCACCACACAAATTTTTTCCATCATCAAACACTGGCTGAAGATGGTGGCATGAATGATTGGGTTGACAATCCTTTGAGCAAAGAGAGCCGAATCATTTTTGCCGAACCGCCACAACTATCAAACGCTGGCTGTCCCAAGTGTAAGGTGAACCATCGTAATCGCCGAACAAGTTCGTAACTTGTAAACCAACCCGTTCAAGCATGGTTCTCAGTTCGGAAGCGGTGTAAAGTCTGATTGATGAAAGGCGCTCATATCGGACTCCGTCGCGGGCTATGAAAATCCATCGTGTTTCAATCCGCCCACTTAAATGGTCAAAAGTTCGCTCCTCCAACACAAACCAACCTTCGTTGTCGGCTCGCCATCCCATTGGCTGGAAGTTCCTAACAAGCCAATCTCGGTTCATCAAGTCAAGCAGAAACTTTCCGCCTCGCTTAAGGGCTTGTGCCACTTTCACCAGAACCTTTTCGTCCTCCGCTTCGTTCTCAAGGTAACCGAAAGATGTGAACATGTTTATGACGGCGTCAAATTCGCTGACAAAATCAATTTCGCGCATGTCAGATTGCAAGAAAGTTATTGTCAAGCCTTCCTGTTCGGCTCGCTTTCTCGCGGCGTAAAGGAGCGCTTCAGATAGATCAACTCCGACGACCTGAAATCCGCGCCTCGCCAGTTCAAGGCTATGTCTTCCCTGTCCGCAACACAAATCCAAAATTTTTGCGCCTTGGGGCAATTCAAGGGCACGGATTATGAAATCAACCTCGTGCCGCACCTGCTCAAGCGTCTCAAACGGTTGGTAAACCTGCAAATACAGGTCATCAAAAAATTCACGATACCATTGAG
>Ga0105160_1001289_pt1 | contig 10301 bp, 9 predicted proteins | sample GXS110809BmetaG_FD_89591 | JGI IMG/M metagenome (GOLD analysis project Ga0105160, IMG submission 89591) | Hot spring microbial communities from Gongxiaoshe hot spring, China to study Microbial Dark Matter (Phase II) - GXS 110809B | ecosystem: Environmental > Aquatic > Thermal springs > Hot... | reverse complement strand
CTTTATGGCCGAGACGGCTTCGATCATCTGTCCGGAGAAGCGCGTCTTGCTGCCCGATCTTGAAGCGGGCTGCTCGCTCGCCGCGACGATCAACGCTGAGCAGCTTCGCGCTTGGAAAGCTGAACATCCTAACGCCGTCGTCGTTGCGTATGTGAACACAACAGCAGAAGTGAAGGCCGAATCAGATTACTGCTGTACGTCAACAAATGCGCTCAAAGTCGTGCAAGCGATCCCTCCAGACAAAGAGATACTCTTTCTGCCCGATATGTTCTTGGGCGCGTACATTCAGAAGGTGACGGGACGGAAGATGCACATCTGGCCTGGGGAGTGCCACGTGCACGCGGGGATTCGGCCTAGAGATATTGACGCGATGCGCGCCGCGCACCCCCAAGCTGAGCTGCTCGTCCACCCTGAGTGTGGCTGCTCGTCTTCGTGTATGTACTATCAAGCGACGGGAGACCTGAAGGGCGAGGTGCACATTCTCTCGACGGAGGGGATGGTCAAGCACGCGCGCCAGAGCCCAGCAACGGAATTTATCGTCGCGACAGAGATCGGGATTCTTCACAGACTCAAGAAGGAGACGTCGGGCAAGACGTTCTATCCGGCCAACGAGCGCGCGATCTGCGAGTATATGAAGAAGATCACGCTCGATAAAGTCTTGAGATCACTGCGTGAAGAGATCTACGAGATTCGCGTGCCGGAGCCAACCGCAAGCAAAGCCAGAAGAGCAATTGAGCGAATGCTCGCGATCGTGTAAAGTCTTCTTACTATGAAGCGCGTCTTGGTCGGCATGAGCGGCGGCGTGGATAGCTCTGTTGCAGCACTCTTGCTCAAGCAGCAGGGCTACGAAGTCATTGGCGTCACGCTCAATCTATGGTCCTACGAAGATCGCCAGGAGCCGTATAACGAATGCTGTTCTTTGGAAGTGCGCACCGTTGCGCAGCAATTGGGAATCGAACATCACTTCATTGATGCTGGGCGTGAATTCAAAGAGCGCGTCGTCGATGTCTTTCTCGCGGAGCACGCCCAGGGGCGCACCCCTAGCCCCTGCGGACGGTGCAATCGCCTCGTGCGCTTCCCGATTCTCTTAGAGCTTGCGGATCGCTTCGGCTGTGACTACTTAGCGACGGGGCACCATGCTCGCATCGCCGTCGAAGACGGGGTCTACTATCTCTTGACGAGCAGGGACCCCATCAAAGATCAGTCGTATTTTCTGTATGGCTTGACTCAAGCGCAGCTGCGCAAAATTCTCTTTCCTGTGGGGGATCTCTTGAAGAGCGAGGTCTGGCAGATCGCCAGGGCACATAACTTAGTTGCAGCCCGCAAGCCAGAGAGCATGGACTTGTGCTTCATCCCTGGGGGCGACTATCGCGCATATCTGCGAGAGAAGCTCGATGGCATTGTGCGCCCAGGGGAGATTGTCGACACATCGGGGCGCGTCGTAGGACGCCATGAAGGGCTGGCTTTTTATACGATCGGGCAGCGCCAGGGGCTGGGGATCGCGCTGGGGCAGCGCGTCTACGTCGTGGGCTTCGATTACGAAAACAATAGATTGATTGTGGGCGATGAGCGCGCACTGCTCTCGGAAGGGCTGATCGCGACCGATGTGAATCTCATCTATAAGCCATTAGCTCTCAGCTCTCAGCTTTCCGTGGATGTGAAGATTCGCTACCGTAGCCCGCGCGTGCCCGCGACGTTAGAATTCTTAGATGACAAGCGCGTGTGCGTGCGCTTCGCCCAGCCCCAGCGCGCCGTCACTCCGGGGCAGATCGCAGTCTTTTACGAGGGCGAGCGCGTCCTTGGGGGTGGCATCATCGAGCACGCGCTACGGCAAGCAGACAGCACCAAGTCTATTGCCGAAAATTCTGTTTTGGTCGAGCACCGCTGAACCGCGAAAGTTATCGGCGAGATACCCACACGTGCGCAGCTGCGCTGCTACTCCCCAGAGCCCGTTCTGGGCTATTTCGTTGGCGATCAGCTCTGTCCGAGACGCTCCCACGAGCAAGACCCCAGACCCGCGATTCTGCACGATCTCACTGTCGAAGACTCCTACAGTGCCGACGCTCTCAACGCCGGAGCGCCCGTTTGATCTGATAAGCGTTCTCTGCACAGAAGCCGTGCCCCAAATTTCCAGGCCGTTCTCGCGACTGCGCTCGACCCGACTGTCGCGAAGCTCTACAGACGCATCTGGGGAGACATAAACTCCCCAGCCGTTCTCGATGATCTCTGAACTGTGCACAAGGACTTGCGCGGTGTCGAGCACGTAGACGCCAACCCATGGATTGCGCACGATGCGCACCGATTCCGCGATGGCGTGGGCTGCGCCGCGCACTTGGAGTCCTGAAGGGCAGAGCAGTTCGGGATAAAAGAGCGCGCATTCTTTGCCGTGTTGGGGGGTGTCTGACGCTTTCGGCGCGTTGGCGAGCGTCAAATGTTTCAGTGTCACAGTGATGGGTGTGTCGCTCTGCACGAGGACGACGGGAAAGCCGGGCTTGCTCCCGCGCAGTACCGTCTGCCCTCCTCCTGCGCCCTCGAGGGTGAGGTTCTTTGTGATGATAAGGTTCTCTGCGCACACCCCAGGAGCGATAGCGATCGTAGCGCCATCGCGCGCAGTGTCAATGATCGCCTGAAGCGAGATAGCTGTGCAGTCTATGGGTTGTGCTCTATACAGCGCGAGCGCACCCAATAGCCCGAGAATCCCCAGCGTTCTCATGGCGGTATTATACTCGATTTGCCTTGGGAGGGAAGATCGTTTATGATAGCACCGGGGATGAGAGGAATGATTGCTACCAAACGCTGTCCACCCGCTGAAGGGCTCATAGCCACGGGGCTCTACTACGTGCATCAAGGGGAACGCAAGCTCGGCGAAGAATCTTTCCAGCTCTTTGAATTACCCCATGGCCAAGGGTACCATCTTCAAAGTGCCGCTGTGCTGCAGTGGCCGTTGGCCCACGTCCAGCGCATCACCCTTGAGCTCGATCCCACCTGGCGCTATCGTGCAGCACGTATCGAATTAGAAGCCGAAGGGCACCTTACCCTAGCCCGCTATCAGCTCGATGGAGAACTCGTGAGAGCGCGAATCGAAGGGACTGGCCGACGTCCTGTGGAGCTTGCTCACCCGTGGGATGGAGCCCTGTGGGATTATCCGTCGGGGCTCTTTGCCGTCGCGCTCTGCAAGCACGTCAAACTGGCCCCTGGCGATAGCGCTCCTGGCCGCGTTATGCGCTTTGCCCTGCCTTCGCTGGAGCCCACGCTGGAGCGCTGCACGTGCACGCGACTCTTCGACCATGCTCATACTTTTGAGCTGGGGAACTTCTTTGTGAAGGAGTTCGCGGTGCTCTCTCAGGCGCGAGAGCTCCTCCACACGTGGGTTGACGATGCTGGGGTCCCTTTGCGTATTGACCGCTTTGATCGGGGAGAGCCCATACACTTTGGTCTTGTGCGCTACCGGCTCTTTCGCTAAAGCACCCACAGCAGCGCTCCAAGCAGGCCTAAGCTTGCGAGTGCTGTCCCGTCCCTCCACGTGAAGCGCGGCTGGTAGAGCCGGGTGCGTGGTCGATCCGGGTCATAGCAGCGCGCAGCCATCGCTTCGGCGAGGGCTTCGGCGCGCAGCAGCGTGTTTCTCAGCAAGGGCACTAAGATCCCCACGATCTTGCGCGCGCGCTCGGCGATGCTCCCTTCAAAGGGATCTATGCCGCGGGCGCGCATCGCCTTGATGATCATATCGGCTTCGTCGAGAATTAACGGGACAAATCGCAGCGAGACGCTGAACATCAGTGCCAGGCCGCGCACGGGCACTCTCAGCTTTGCTAACGGCAGCAAGAGCCCCTCCAAGCCGTCGGCGAGCTGCAAAGCCGACGTGGTCACGCCTAAAATCGCACTGATGAGCCCGAAGTAGATGAGCCGTGCAGAGAGCATTGCGCCGACTCGGAACCCCTCGTCCGAGATCTTCAGTGGTCCCCACTGCCAGATAGGGTTTCCTGGGGCACCAAAGAGCTGCAAGAGCGCGCTCAAGAGAATCAAGACCGTCAGGGCTTGGACAGCGCGCACTAGGGGCCAGAAGCCGATCTGCCCTGCGAGCACCGCGATCAGAATAAATCCAGCAAAGATGAGATAGTCCCACAGAGAGTGCAGAAAGAAGACGGCGATAGCGAGCGCAAACGCTGCGAAGATCTTGGTGCGCGGGTCGAGCTTGTGCAAGAACGAATCTTTTGGTTGGTAGCGGCCGACGAGCTTGCGCAGGGTCATAGGGTACTTTGATCTTAGAGGGCCAACTGATCCGGCGCAAGTGGCTATGGGAAAACCCGAACAGATCAGGGGGTCTCTCAATTTGTTGTTCAATTTCAGACATTTGTTCGATTTCGAACAGGCATGGACTTCACACTGGGCTATAATGTGGGAGTAAGCGCACCCCCGCCGAAGGAGGGATCAACCATGATGCGCGTGGTGAAGCTTTTCGGAGTCGGGGCGGCCTTGGTCGTCTTGGTTGTAAGTGTGATCGGGATCAGCGTTGAGTCTCTGAGCTTTCAGCCCTATACGGTTTGTCCATCAGGATGTCCGTTCTCCAAGATCCAAGCAGCGCTCGATGCCGCCAAGGACGGAGAGACGATCACCGTCGGGCCCGGAGTCTACAGAGAGAACCTCAAGATCACCAAGTCCGTCAGCTTAGTTGGGGCCGATCCCGCCCAAGTGCGCCTGATGCCTGGTGGCCCAGCTTATGCCCTGATCCAAGTGGGGGATGAGTCTACATTAGGCACGGTACGCATCGAGGGCTTCACCCTGCAGCAGGCTGCGGGCCTAGTCCAAAGATCGGTCTACACCGATGTGGTCTACAGCTCGATCCAAGGCTTCATCTTCCGCAACAATCGCGTGCTCAATCGTGAGGAAGTTGACTGGCTAGGCAGTATCGCCGGGGGCGAGGTGACCGTCGAGAAGAACGTCTTCAGCAGTAACAGCTCTGCAGAGATCGAGGGCTACCGCGTTCGCGTGGTCAATAACGATCTGTGGTCAGTCCGGGCCAATCCCTCTTGGGGCACGGGGAACGAAGCTGTGGTTGAGGGCAACACCTTCCGCTTAGGGGATTTCGGGGTCTTGTTGATGCCCGGCTCTGGGAAGTTCGAGCTCCAAGGGAACACGATCACGGATAACGATCTATTTGGTGTTCTCTTAGCCGTGCCCCCCTGTGGGGATGTGACCGATCCCAGCCGGGTGCAGGTGACTGGCTCGGGGAATGAGATCGCTAATAATGGCAAGCGGTTACCGCCGGAGGCCAAGCAGGTGGGCGATGGCGAGGGCAACGTCTGCCCCCAAGGAGCTGACCTCGCTTAAGAAGTGAAGGAGAGGTGAGGTATGCAAGGGGGCTTACCGCAGCTTGAGGAACTCTTCCACTGTCAGGCCAGCCTGACGAATGATCGAGGCTATAGTCTTTGGCGCCAAGTCCCGACGGTGATAGGGGATCGTCACCCGCCGCCCTGGCTCTTGGGGATGCTTCATATGGATATGACTTCCCCGCTGGCGCACCACGACAAACCCCGCTCTCTGGAGCACGCGCACCACCTCTTGAGGCTTCAAGGGAGGGAGCACAGTACTCACTCTGGAGGGGGTGTTGCCAGGCGCACCGCTACCCGGCCCGCCAAGAAGCTCTCCTCTGGGATGGGTTCCCCATCCTCTTGCAGCGCCTGTAAGTGGAGCTGGATCGCTTCCTCCGCCATCTGCCGCGCCTCCTCCAGGGTGCGCCCCTCAGTAATCACGCCGGGCAAGGCAGGCACCGTTACTGTATATCCTCCAAGCTCGTTGGGCTCAAACAGCACCGTGAAGGTATACTTCTCTTCTACTACTATCTTCTTGCTTTGCTGGATTCTTCGAGCCACAACGGTCATTATAAAGCGAGAGCATAGGCCCTGTCAACCTAGCTTCAGCACAGCATCCGGCTCAGGGAATGAGATCTCTGCCCCCGGAAGTGAAAGCCCTGGGCGACGGGGAGGGCAACGTCTACCCCAAGGAGCTAGAGTTTCTGAAAAACCCTGAAGGAGGTCGCTATCCTTAAGTGGTGCCGTTTTGGGCGACAAACGTGTATTAGCTTGAGCTGCAGCGCTCGCGTTGGTACAATTTTTATATGCCATGCGCGCTGTGGCTCTTTTTCTGATCACGCTCTATCAGAAGCTGCTCTCGCCGTTGTTCCCCAACACCTGTCGGTTCTATCCGTCATGCTCGGAGTACGCCAAGCAAGCGATCCAGAAATACGGGCTGTGGCGCGGGGGCTGGCTCGCGATAAAAAGAATCAGTCGCTGTCATCCGGGAAATCCTGGCGGGCTCGATCCCGTGCCCTAACTGCGCTATAATCACAAGCGATGGAGACCCTCACGAGCACTCAAGAGTTTCAGCTTGTGGCACCCTTTGCGCCCCGTGGCGACCAGCCCAAAGCTATCGCCGAGCTGACTGAAGGGCTGCGCGCGGGCTTGCAGCACCAGACGCTGCTGGGCGTCACCGGCTCTGGGAAGACATTTACAATCGCCCACGTCATCCAGAACGTCCAGAAGCCGACTTTAGTCATCGCTCATAACAAGACGCTCGCAGCTCAGCTCTGCAATGAGTTTCGCGAATTCTTCCCGCACAACGCCGTGCACTACTTCGTCAGCTACTATGACTACTATCAGCCTGAGGCGTACATTCCCCAGACCGACACGTATATCGAGAAGGACGCGTCGATCAACGACGAGATCGATCGTCTACGTCATGCGGCGACAAGCGCGCTCTTAGAGCGCCGAGACGTCATTATCGTCGCGAGCGTCTCGTGTATTTACGGGCTGGGCACGCCGAGCGAGTACGCCGCGATGACGCTCCCGTTGCGCCGAGGCACGACTATCTCGCGCGACGAGATTCTGCACAGACTTATAGAGCTTCAGTACGAGCGCAACGAGATCGGCTTTGGCCGGGGAACTTTTCGTGCCAAGGGCGACACGATTGAAGTTATCCCAGCTTACAGTGAGAACGCGATCAGAATCGAACTCTTTGGCGACGAGATCGAGCGCATCTCCGAGCTGGACGCGCTCACGGGCAAACGTTTGAGAGATCTCGATTTCACCGTGATCTACCCGGCGACGCACTGGGTAACGGGCAAAGAGAAACTCGAACGCGCTATAGAATCGATTCAAGCTGAACTCGAGGAGCGCCTCGCCGAGCTGCACCGCGCCGGAAAACTCTTAGAAGCGCAGCGCCTGGAGCAGCGCACCAAACACGATATAGAGATGTTGCGTGAGCTGGGCTATTGCCCTGGGATCGAGAACTATTCGCGCCATCTGGACGGGCGCAGGCCCGACGAGCCCCCCTGCACCTTGATAGACTACTTCCCCAAAGATTTCTTGATGGTCATTGATGAATCGCATCAGACGATCCCTCAGATTCGTGGCATGTACAATGGGGATCGCTCGCGCAAAGAAGTCTTGATAGAATACGGCTTTCGGCTGCCGTCAGCGCTCGACAATCGCCCCCTAAAATTTGAAGAGTTCGAGCGCAAGATGAACCAAGTCATCTACGTCTCGGCGACACCAGGGCCCTACGAGCGCAAGAAGAGCCAAAAGATCGTGGAACAGATCATTCGACCCACGGGCTTGGTCGACCCTGAGGTCGTCGTCCGCCCGGTGGAGGGACAGATCGACGATCTGATTCACGAAATCAGAGAAGTGACGAGCCAGGGCGAGCGCGTCTTGGTCACAACGCTCACCAAGAAGATGGCCGAAGACTTGACAGAGTATCTGACGGAGCTAGGGATCAGGGCGCGCTATTTGCACTCGGAGATCGATACGCTCGACCGAGTAGATATTTTGTACGATCTGCGCGCTGGGGAGTTCGACGTCCTGGTCGGGGTGAATCTGCTGCGCGAGGGGCTGGATCTCCCCGAAGTCTCACTGGTCGCGATCCTGGACGCTGACAAAGAGGGGTTCTTGCGCTCAGAGACTTCGCTGATTCAGACTATAGGGCGGGCAGCGCGCAACGTGCGCGGCCGGGTCATTCTCTACGCCGATAACGTGACCGGCTCGATGGAGCGAGCGATTGCCGAGACGCAGCGCCGTAGAAAACTGCAGCTTGAGTATAACCAGAAGCACGGGATCACGCCGGAGACCGTCAGAAAAGCGATTAAAGAATTCATGCCGGAGCTCGCTCGCGAGAGCCGAGAGAAGAGAGCTAAGAAGAAACTTACCGTGAGGACTCCGGCGGAGCTTGCCCATCTTATCAAGGAACTGGAGCAAGAGATGTACGCGGCGGCGAAGCGTCTCGAATTTGAGAAAGCTGCGCGGCTGCGCGACGAGATCAAAGAGCTCAGACAAGAGCTGATTGGGGTTGCCGACTAAGTTGCATACTGCGGATGCTTAGATTAAGATAGTCTGACCCGAACAAGCTCTAGCGTCTGAGGCAATCAACCATGAGCTATGAGAAGCTCACCCCTCGAAGTCAAGATTTTTCGGCTTGGTACAATGAGGTCGTGCAGCGCGCCGAGTTGGCCGACTACGCTCCCGTGCGCGGGTGCATGGTTATCAGGCCCTACGGCTACGCCCTGTGGGAGAATTTGCAAAAAGAACTCGATCGGCGCTTCAAGGCCACAGGGCATAAGAACGCGTACTTCCCGCTCTTTATCCCCTTAAGCTTCATCCAGAAAGAAGCCGAGCATATTCAGGGCTTCTCCCCGGAGCTTGCTGTGGTCACCCACGGCGGAGGCGAACCATTAGCGGAGCCCCTGGTCGTCCGGCCGACTTCGGAGACGATCATCGGCTATATGTTCAAGCAATGGATCAAATCGTATAGGGATCTGCCAGTGCTCATCAATCAATGGGCCAACGTGGTGCGCTGGGAGATGCGTCCCCGGCTCTTCCTGAGAACTCTAGAGTTCTTATGGCAAGAGGGGCACACGGCCCACGCTACCGAAGAAGAAGCCGAAGAAGAAGCCTTGAGAATGCTCAATATCTACGTAGACGTGGCCCAGAACGAAGCAGCCATCCCTGTGATTGCTGGGCGCAAGAGCGAGAGCGAAAAGTTCGCCGGCGCCCTCCGCAGCTACACCATTGAAGCGATGATGGGCGACAAGCGCGCTCTCCAAGCCGGTACGTCTCATAATCTCGGCCAGAACTTCGCCAAGGCCTTCGAGATTCAGTATTTAGATAAAAACAATCAATTGCAGTACTGCTGGACGACGAGCTGGGGCATGAGCACGCGCATGATCGGCGCGATTATTATGACGCATGGGGATGATCAGGGATTGATTCTGCCCCCAAGGCTTGCGCCGATCCAAGTGATCGTCGTGCCCATCTGGAGATCCGGAAACCAAGACGAGAAGGCAAAAGTCTTAGAGAGCGTCGAGCGCATCAAGCGCGCTCTGGGCGAGCGGGTGCGCCTGGAAGTAGATGCTCGCGAAGAATACTCGCCCGGCTGGCGGTTTAACGAATGGGAGCTGCGCGGCGTGCCCGTGAGAATCGAGATCGGACCAAAAGATATACAAAACCATCAAGTTGTGCTGGCGCGGCGCGATACACGCGAGAAGATCACGATCTCGCAAGACCAGCTTGCGGAGCGAGTTCCAGCGCTCTTGGACAACATTCAAAAGAATCTCTTCGAGCGAGCGAAGCGGTTTAGGGACGAGAACACGATAGAGCTGAGCGATTACGCGAAGTTCAAAGAATTCATGGAGGGCGAGGGTAGTCGCGGCTTTGTGAGAGCGTACTGGTGCGGCTCGCGCGAGTGCGAAGCCAAAATTAAAGAAGAAACGAAAGCGACGACGCGCTGTATCCCGTTTGAACAGCCTAAGAGCCCAGGGCGCTGTATCTATTGCGGCAAAGACGCCAAAGAGCAAGCGATCTTCGCCAAAGCTTACTAGAGATATGGCACTGACTGAAGGGACTATAGCTCCTAAGATCGAAGCTGTCGATCAGAATGGCAACAAAGTTACAGTAGACTTCCAGGGCATCACAGTGCTCTACTTCTATCCCAAGGACGATACTCCTGGCTGCAAGGCTGAAGCCTGCTCGTTCCGCGATGATCTTCAAGAGTTTGCACGGCGGGGGATTAAGGTCTACGGCGTGAGCACGGATGATGCAGAGTCACACAAGAAGTTCGCGCAGAAGTACGGGCTGAACTTCACGCTGCTAGCGGACCCGGACAAGAAGATCTGCCGCGCGTATGACGTCTTGAATTTTCTCGGCTTTGCGCAGCGCGTGACGTTTATTATTAAAGACGGGGTGATTGCGAAAGTCTTTCCCAAAGTCTCTCCGAAGGGCCATAGCCGCGAGGTGCTGCAGGCGTTGGATGAG
>Ga0105160_1001287_pt1 | contig 10316 bp, 9 predicted proteins | sample GXS110809BmetaG_FD_89591 | JGI IMG/M metagenome (GOLD analysis project Ga0105160, IMG submission 89591) | Hot spring microbial communities from Gongxiaoshe hot spring, China to study Microbial Dark Matter (Phase II) - GXS 110809B | ecosystem: Environmental > Aquatic > Thermal springs > Hot... | reverse complement strand
GCAACACCGTCATCGTCATTGAACACAACTTGGAAGTCATAAAGACCGCCGATTGGGTCATTGACCTCGGTCCAGAAGGAGGTGAGCAAGGCGGCGAAGTAATTGCCGAAGGTCCGCCAGAATCCATCGCCGAAACGCCACACAGTTACACAGGACAGTTCTTGCGGGAGATTTTGAGGCGGGCAAAAGCATGAGCGGAAATCTGAAACGAAAACCGGTGCAAACGCATCAAAGTTGATGGTGCTTCTTTAACTTGTGTCGTTTGGGAAATTGCAGAATAATGCTGTGTCAAAAACTTGGCTCTGTAGAGATCACGGTAGCGTTGCCTCTTGCGGGCGACGACCGTTAACTCTCGTCGTGGATGACACTCATAAAGGATGAAGTTGAGGGCTGACGAAATATTTCCACAAAGTCAAAAATTGCCGAGGTGATTGAAAGTGAGCGAAACTCAGGAGTTCTGCGAAATCCCGATGGTCAATGCCGATGACGAGGAAATTGAACGGTTGTTGAAGGAAGCGAAAGTCGTTGCCGTCGTTGGGGTCTCGCGAGACCCGACAAAGGACAGCCACATTGTAGCCAAATACTTAAGCCAACATTACCGAACTTACTTCATCAACCCTCACGCTGATGAAATTGACGGGCACAAAGTTTACCCGTCACTGAAAGATTTGCCCGAAGTTCCTGACATTGTTGACATCTTTCGGGCACCAAGCAAAGTTCCGCCAATAGTTGAAGAAGCCATTGAAGTTGGTGCGAAGGCTATTTGGATGCAAATTGGCATCGTCAACAACGAGGCGGCACAAAAAGCAAAAGATGCAGGCTTAATTGTGGTTCAAAACAGGTGCATGATGGTTGAGCACAAACGATTGAGGGCTGCCGGGAAGTTGTGAAATTTTGTGTCAACTGGTCTCACGACCGTTCGGCTCACTGGGAGGTTCGCCTTCCTAAACGGGAAATTTTGTCCTTTGTGAGGGGTGATGTTCCTGCCGAACCGAAAAATTCTTTCTATTGCCAATTTTGCACTCTGCATACCACACTCATTTGGGCTCACTTGATGGTTCGTTCTCCAGAAGGGAAACGAAATCAAGCCGGTTTTTGTCAAAATGCGGACGGGTTTCGCCTGACCAACTCAAAACCGTAGAGGAATTACGCTTTGTCGGTGTTAACCCCAGAGTTTACAATTTGCGAACCTTTTGGGTTACCCAAAAGTTGTAACCTATTAGCCTTAATGCCTCCCTAAAAGTAATTTAAGCCAATGCTTACCCCTGACTTTAGCCCTGTGACCTATAGCCATATTGCATCTCCGCATTAAAACTTTGACTGCAATGAAACGCAAAAGGGGGAAAAGGTTTCCCGTGCTTCTTGAGGGGACGAGGGGACTTCAAAATTCAGTCTTCAAACCCAAAGTGCAGCGCATTTGCTTTAAATTTCGTAAATACTTGACAATTGGTTTTGTGTGTAAGTGTAATTAGGCTCCTGTTGCGTGGTTAACTTTGGCGTTAACTCATCTGACTTTTGAGGACGGACGAGTTCAATGAGTAGCGAAGTAACGGACAAGATGATTGAGCGAGTTTTAATCCTCGCTGGTGAGTTTCCACCTTTCGCCGGCGGCATCGGCAATGCTGCGGCGAATTTGGCAGAAGCGCTGGCAAAGAAGGGATGCTCTGTTCTCGTCGTCGCACCAAGTTACGGTAAAAGGAATTCAATTCATGACCAACAACAAATTTACCGCCTAATTCGCCTCCCTTTGATGAGGTCGCGATATGTTCGGATGCTGCCCATGATCCCAGCAATTTTAGCGGTAGCGATGAGGGAGAAACCGAATTTTGTTCTCGCAATGAGGGCAACAAGAGAGGGCATCCCTGCTGTTGTCATCAAAAAACTATTAGGCATTCCGTTCCTCGTTTTTGCTCACGGACTTGAATTTGCGAGGTTTAACCCAAACTCGGTTAGTTGGCGGTTATGCCGCCGGGTTTACGAGCAAGCGAATGCGGTGATAGCAATTAGTGGACCAACCCAAGAACTTCTGCTTGAACGAGGTCTCCCTGCAAACAAAGTTTGCATTATCCGCTTGGGAGTTAACAACCAACTGTTTGAACCTGTTTCGCCTCTATCCAAATGGAACGGTCAATCCTTGGCAGGTAAGCGATTGATTTTGAGCGTTAGCCGTTTAGTTGAACGCAAGGGGGTTGACAAGGTAATTGAGGCAATGCCTTTTGTCTTGGAACAATGTCCCGATGCTTTGTATATTGTGGTTGGAGATGGACCGTGCCGTGAGAGGTTAAAACAGATTGCTCAAGAGAAGGGGGTTGCTGACAAAGTTCTGTTTGCTGGACGAGTTCCCGATATTCGCCCCTTTTACCATGCTTGCGATATTTTCGTCTTACCAACTCGTGAAGGGCGGAAAGGTGACATTGAGGGTTTGGGGTTAGTTTACCTTGAAGCGGCCGCGTGTGGCAAGCCTGTGGTTGCCAGTTTGGTCGGTGGAGTTGCCGATGCGGTCGTGCCTAACGAGACAGCACTGATAGTTGACCCTCTTGACCCTAAAGATATCGCCAACGCAATCGTCAAGATATTGACGGACGAACAACTTGCACGAAAATTGGGGGAGGCAGGAAGGGAACGAGTCTTAAGGGAATTCACTTACGACAAGGTTGCTGAAAAGGTTCTCGCATTGATGGCAAAGTGTGCAGGTGAGAGGGCACTTAAACGAGGTGCTAACTATGTTGCCTAATTGGTTGATTTACGGCATCGCGGTCGTTTGTGGTCTGCTCACTTGGCGTGACATAAAGTGGGGATTGACAGGAATTGCCATTGCCATCGGCATCTCCCCTGAATACCGCACTGAATTTGCTAAGGACTTGAGGCTTGAGGACTTTGTCATGATCGCCGTTTTTCTCGCTTGGCTGCTTCACAAAGCCCGTGACCGTGAACCGCTCATCCCGTATACACCTTTGAACCGGCTTTGGGGCTTTTGGATCTTCACCGGGGCAATTTCCGTTCTTCTCGGTGTAGCCCTCGGGACTTTACCCAATTGGAAGATAGGTTTCTTCCACTGGTTCAAGCGAGTTGAGTTGGCTCTCTTGTTTTGGATGGTTGCCGACCGCGTCCGCTCTCTTGCTGATGTCAAGTGGCTGGCAATCAGCGGGATGATTGGCGCACTGTTGAGCAGTTACATTGGCTGGCAGCAAAGGTGGCTTAAATGGAGCAACACTAATGGCGAACCGTCTGGCAACTACAATGCTTATAAGGTTACAGGTCCACAAGGGGAAAAGCCAAATGTCTACGCCCAATATCTTGTTTTCAACGCCTTGATTGGCTTTGCGGTTGCTTGGAGTCTACACCCTCTGCCGGGGAGTTGGTTTCCTGCGGCATTGGCGGGTTTGACGATTGTTCCAATTTTGTTTTCGTTTTCCCGCTCAGCAATTGGCGCTCTTGCTGTTGGTATCATAGGATTAACAGGGGTGTTTCACCGCAAATGGTTGCCCGTGGCTTTGGCGGCAATGGTCATCGTCCCGTCGTTGCTCCCATCACTTTTACAAAACCGATTGAAGTCACTCTCTTGGGAAAGTTTCAAAACCGAGCGGTTAAGCGGCTACATCGCTGCCGTGAAGGAAACTCTTCCGGTCAATCCTCTAACTGGTCGAGGTTTGGGTTTTGCTGGCTTCAACCGCTACGAAAACCAATACGCTAACACACTCGCCCGCGAAGGCATCTTGGGGTTGGTCGCTTTTCTTGCCTTAATTTGGGGCGTTTTCAAAATGCATAACGAAACTTTGAGGATGACAAGCGACCCTTATCTGTGCGGAATAGTTCAAGGTTGCTTTGCAGGAACGATTGCCTTTTGTATTGCAGGACTTTCTGGCGTCCCCATGCTTGCAATTCGTCCCAGCGAAACTTTTTGGTTCTGGACAGGGATTTGCGCTGGCATTTGGAGGTTGGCTGCACTCGGTGTAGTTGAAGGCGAAGTGGGCGAAGTTGGGAAAGTAATGGAGGTCAACGAAGTGTTCGCATCGCGAAGCACCTAATTGGTTTTGGAAAAAACTCAATTTCCTTTCAAACGACTATGAACCTGCGGCAATCTCCACTGCGAATTTGGCTCCGGCGTATAGTGGCGGTTTATTTGCCGCCTAGGGTTATTAACGGTGGTTTACGCGTCCTGACATATCACCGGGTCCGGCCAGATGCTGATGACCCGCGAAGCATAACACCTCAAAGGTTTCGGGAGCATTTAACCGTTCTGAAAGAAGGTTGGCGAATAGTTAGCCTTGACGAGGTGTTAGCAGCGATAGAGGGTGACAAGCCTCTGCCAGACAAGGCTGTGCTCATCACCTTTGATGACGGATATGCTGACCTTTACGATTACGCAATGCCCTTATTATCGGAGTTCAAGTTTCCTGCTGTGGTATTTATGCTCGCCCGTTATGTCGGTCGCATTGGAAGAACCTACAGCGAAGCTAATTACCCAGAAGCGCCCTTTTTGAGTGCAATGCAATTGAGGGAAATGAATGAGGCTGGGATTGAAATCGGTTCCCATGGTCTTTGGCATGTTCCCCTTTCGCACCTACCTTTGAAGGAGGCGGAAAAAGAGGTTCGGGACTCAAAGCAAATTTTGAGCGAAATCTTGGGTAAGGAAGTTCGCGCTTTTTCTTACCCTTGGGGACGCGCAGGGGACTTTAGTGACGAGCATGTCAAGATGGTTGCCCGCGTGGGTTACAGGATTGCCTTCACAATGCTTCATGGTCTTAATAGTCCACCCTTTCACCGTTTTAGGTTAAGGCGTTGCCATGTCTACCCTTGGGACGATGCTTCGCTATTTAAAGCCATCTTGGAAGGGAGGTTTGACGGATGGTGCCTGAAAAACTCGGTGCTTTGGAATCAACGCAAAAGATTGCTTCGGAAGTTGCTCACGAAGTTCCTCATGAAGGGCGAAAGTGGCAAAAAGTTTTGAAAGTTTTGAGGTGGACTTTTTCGTGGACTATGCTTAAGTGTGTTGTTCGTTGGTGGGGCTATTATGTTCACGAACATGTTTCGCAAGTCGCACAGATCAAAAGAGGACGCAAAGTTTGGATTCACCCGACTGCCTCGTTCCGCAACGGTCAAAACATCGTCATCGGTGATTATTCCCATGTCAACCGAGATTGTTGTCTTTGGGCCGGTCCAAATAGCCGTATCATTTTAGGACGGTATGTGTTGATGGGGCCGGGAGTTCGCATTCACGCTACAAATCACACTTTTGAATGCACAGACATCCCCATGATGCTTCAGCCCCTCCGCGAGGCAGATGTCGTCATTGAAGACGATGTCTGGCTTGGTGCGAATGTGGTCGTGACGGCAGGTGTTCGGATTGGGCGGGGTGCTATTGTGGCTGCTGGAGCAGTGGTGACTAAAGATGTCCCACCTTACACCATCGTCGGCGGCATACCAGCTCGTCCTTTGAAATCAAGACTACCCCAAGATGAGGGAGGGAAGCAGGAATGAAACAGATGCCGAAGGAACGAACGAAGGGAGCAAATCGCACTTTTGAAAGCGCAATGTTCAACACTGAACGCTCAACGAAAAAAGTCTTGCATGTCATAACTCGCATGATCATAGGCGGGGCTGAATGGAACACTTTTTACTCGCTCAAATTGCACAACCGAAACCGTTACACGCCGGTCCTCGCTTGTGGTCCGGAGACCGGACCCGAAGGTAGTTTGATTGAAGCAACGGAAGAGATGGGCGTGCCTGTTTACATTGTCCCGGACCTCATCCGCGAAATTGATTTTAAGCGCGATTTGAAAGCGTTGGTGCAACTCGTTCGCCTTTACAGAGACTTGCAAGTTGACATTGTCCACACCCATACATCAAAAGCGGGAATTTTGGGGCGATTGGCGGGACGATTAGCAAAAGTCCCAGTCGTCATCCACACTGTCCACGGGTTTGCCTTCACTGCCCCAATCCCCAGATGGCAAAAGAAACTTTACATCGCCCTTGAGAAGATGGCAGGGCGTTGGTGCGATGCTTTGATTTTCATCTCCAAGCCGCTCATGGCTGAAGCCGGACGGTTGGGGATCGGTGACCCTAAGACCTATTCCCTAATCCCAAGCGGTATTGACATAAGTGCTTTTCGGAACGGAGCGAGTAACGGAAACCGGGAAGCGAAAATTAAACTCCTTGGTTTGAGGAACGGTGTTCCTATCATTGGGACTGTCAGCCGATTGGTTAAAGACAAGGGTTTGGAGTTGCTTTTAGAGGCTGCCGCTAAATTGAAAGCCAAAGGTCTTGATTTTCACATGGTTTGGGTCGGCGACGGACCTCTTCGGGCTGAACTTGAGGCTTTAGCAAAACAGTTGGGAGTATCTGAACGGTTGTATATAACAGGAATGTGCACCGATGTCCCCGCTTGGGTCAGTTGCTTTGACTTATTTGTTTTGCCCACCCTTTGGGAAGGGATGGGACGAGTATTCCTTGAGGCTCAGGCTGCAGGTGTCCCGGTCATCGGGACTAAAGTTGGCGGTGTCCCTGATGTGGTTAAAGATGGAGTTACAGGTATCCTTATCCCCCCAAGCAATGTGGATGCTTTGGTGGAAGCAATAGAACTTCTGCTGAACAAACCGGAACTTAGAAGGCAGATGGGTTATGCCGCTTCACAGTTTGCCAGTGATGAGCAATTTCAAGTTGAGTTCATGGTCCGCAAGATTGAAGAAGTATACGAGCAAGCATGGCAAAGGCGTGTTAAAACGCACCGATAAAAAGCGGCAGGGTGTAAACCAAACCCTCAATCAGGAGGTGGCAATCATGCACGGTTTATGCTGGGTTTTGAGGATGTGCAGGGCAGAATTGCCAAGTGAATTTGTCCTGCGGGTGGAAGGAACTTATTGGCGATGCTACTTGTCGGAAGACGGTTCGGTGAAGTTGGTGAGCCTAAAAAGCCTCGTCGGCACTGAAAACCTACCCGTTATTGAACTCTCAGAATTACAAAAACGAGTCAAGCAACTTTTGGGAATTGTGGGGTGAATCGGATTTGTGCCGGTTGGAGGGTTGCGCTTCCGCATGACGAAGAAATTTCGGTTCACTGGGAGGTTCGCCCTACAGATGGAAAATTTCCTTGTCTCACTGGGAGGGTGAGGCTCCTGCCGAACCAGAAAAGAAGATTCGGCTCACCGGGAGGTTCGCCCTCCATGTGTTCACCATCTAGAACAGATCCTGTATGTCTCCGCGCAACCTAAAAAGCCGCCAAAATTTCTCTTAGGTGCTGAGACAACATGAGAACGGTTCAGAGTAAAGACAGGTTGGAAACAACAAGGATTGAAAAGTTGCAGCCTATGTGGATGTGGGCATTGCCATTATTTGCAGCAGTCATCGCGCTGGTTGTGACCTTTCACCCGCTTTCTGTCAACTTGACAACCTTACCACTCAGCGGTTCCACAAACGAAAGTTTGGGTGTTTTCGCCTTATTGCTTTCGGCTTGGCTCATTTGGCGGGAAAAGGAAAGACTTAAAGTTTTACCTGTTCAACCTGATGCTTGGGGCTTGGTTTTTTTGTTGGTCGGTGCTTTGTTGGCGCTTGCCGGTTATAGGCTTGTGATGAGGTTCGCACTTGGAGTTTCTTTGGCTTTGATAGTCACAGGAGCAGTTTGGTGGCTCTGGGGACGAAATTGGATCAAGCACTTGTGGTTCCCACTGCTTTTGCTCATCGCCATTGTCCCGCTACCACTTGACTTAGTCGGTGCGATTGCCTTCAGGATGCAAACAATTGTCGCTCGCTTTACTGCATTCTTAGCAGGTTTACTTGGCATCCCTGTTGAGCGGGTTGGGGTAACCTTGAACATACCGGGGCATGTCATTCAAGTCAACGAAGCCTGCTCAGGTTGGCACTCCTTTTCCGCAGCCTTTTGGCTTTTCCTTTTGCTCCTTTACTGGCAGAGACCCAAGAATTGGTGGCAATGGCTTTGGGTGATCCCTGCTTTGTTTCCGATCGCCATCATCGCAAACATCTTCCGCGTCACCACAGTTGTCGTTACCGCTGCCAACGGATTTGATTTGCTGCTCCATTCCCCTTGGCATGAAATTCTCGGGCTTGGATACTTTTTGCTGCTCGTTTGGCTTTTGTTCCGTTACGCAATCAAGTGGCAAAGCGAAGGGACAAGCAATGTGGTTTGTTCTTTGTCAGAGGTTTCTTCATCACCGCTCCCGGCACGGACGAGGGTGTGGCAACTTACAGGGTTGCTTTGGGTCGTCGCTGGGTTGACGCTCTGGACGGGCTGGCAGATGGGTCGGGCTGCTTCGGAATTCAAACCGCCAAATGTGCCAAATCAAGTCGGTGAGTGGATAAGAACTTGGGAAAATGTTGAAGGGCTTGATGACGGTTATTGGTTTTTGCAGGCTCGCTATGAGGCAAAGAACAAATCGCCACTGCAAGTTTTCCTACACATACCTATAGAAAACCGACACAGACCGAAAAGGTTGCTCAACTTGTGGCTCGGGCAAGGTTACGAACTGGCTTCATCGGAGACAGTTAGCGTTTCGCTCCCAACAAGGACAGTGCCAATCCAACTTGTGAAATTTGTCAAGGGCGACGAGCAACAGTTTGTGGCGGTGACTTACTTACATCCGAAAAGAGCGGTGACTTCGCCAGTCACAGCGAGATGGCATAGGATGAAAGAGCAACTGATTTGGGGTGTGAGTAAACCTTGGTTGGCAATTGGAGTTGCAGGTGTTGACCGAAAAGAGGTCATCAATTTCGCCAAATCAATAGCAGCGGAAATGGACAAATGGTTGAGTTCACAGTGAAAAATCGGAAGGTTGTGCTCCTACACAACCGAAAAGGTTGAGAAGTTTTAAACTTTGTAGCGTTGGGGCTTCTTTCCGATGGCAGTTTAAACGACTACAATCAGTTCAAATGTTGTAAATGACGCAAAAGTAGGGGCGGACAAAGTCCGCCCGCTTTTTCGGGCGCACTTTATGCGCCCCTACCAGCATCACTTACAACTCGCTTACCTATCAAGAGCCAAATCAGGTGTCCATTACCAAACTTCTTGATCCGGTTTTAACGACCGTCGTCCGAAAGGGACGACGCTACCATGCAGGATTTCTACAAAACCGAAAAATTGGAGGGTTTTGAAACTGACAGGACAGAGTTCACTCCCCGATGATTGCTGCACCAAAATTAAAGTGCGTAAGAAAGAAGTGGGAGAGAGGTGAGCAAAGAAATGCACGGTGGACGGAGGCGGTTCATCTTTGTCGTGGCGTTGTTCGTCGGGGCATGGGTGCTGCCTTCCCTGCCTATCTTTGCAGCACCGTTCCAACCCGGGCAAATCTTCATCGCCTACGGTAGCAACAACATCGGCGTGTTCGCAGATACAGTTTCGTTGGCAGGAACACAAGTTCAGACATTGTCTGTTTCGCCCAGCAGTTTTACGATGGAAACGACTTTGTCGGGTGGCGGGGGGATCGCTTTGGATGAACAAGGCAACCTTTATGTGACTGTGCAGAATTTTGAAGGAACAATGAACCGAAGAGGCATCATCAAGATAGACCGTAATGGCAATGTTGCATGGAAGGCAGATAGCGGTGGTACTTTGGACTACCGTGGTATAGTCGCCAGTTCAAGTTCAGACCGAGTTTTTGTGGCAACTGAGGGAGGAGCAGGGCGACAAGGAATTCATGTCTACCGTGCCAGCAACGGTGAGAAACTAACTACCGAGTTTTTCGGTGGCACTCTCGCATTTCGGGATCTTGCCTTTGACAAAAATGGCAACTTATATGGACTACGGCACAACGAGATAAAGCGTTGGATGGCAGGGAATTTCTCTGGCGAGGGGATATCTCTCTTCAGCGTCCCTCCCGAGGATCCCCGCGCCATCATGATTGATGAAGATGGCAACATCTACATCACCTTTGAGGACACGAAAGTTATCCGAAAATACAGCCCGACAGGCACACTTCTTGCAACCTACTCAACTCCTGCTGGCACAGGCTCGCTTATCGGCTTAGATTACGATCCCGGTGTCCAAAAACTTTTCGCAAGTCATACTGGTAGTATCGGTCAAATCTTGGCACTTGACCTAAAGACGGGTTCTTGGACTGCGTTTGGTCCAAACAACCTGTCTGGTGTCCGTTGGCTCGCAGTTTACCCGACACCTGAGCCGACGATCGCAATTCTTCTTGCTGCAGGGTGGTTGTTCTTGAGGCGAAGGAGCAGGCGGTAAAAACTTAGGGGTGGGCTCCTACACAACCGTTTTTTCGGCTCACCAGGAGGTTCGCCCTCCGATGAAAAACTTGGAATAAACGCGCAACGCGTAACGCAAAGGTGGCTTGAGAAGATGAACCGAT
>Ga0105160_1001285_pt1 | contig 10361 bp, 11 predicted proteins | sample GXS110809BmetaG_FD_89591 | JGI IMG/M metagenome (GOLD analysis project Ga0105160, IMG submission 89591) | Hot spring microbial communities from Gongxiaoshe hot spring, China to study Microbial Dark Matter (Phase II) - GXS 110809B | ecosystem: Environmental > Aquatic > Thermal springs > Hot... | reverse complement strand
CGTGTATCGGGCCATTCCGGAAGACGATCTTCCAGCGCATCCCTCACGATGCTTCGTGTTGCGGAATCCAGCTCGCTTAGCTTGAGGAATTCTCCGCGCACGATTACCCCAACCGCCTCCAAGTAACCACAGCGCTCGCACTCTATCGCGAGCACATTGTATCGCGGAACCTGAGTTTGCTGCGCAACCCACCGATGGTAAGCCATTTCGGCTCCGCCTCCCGTGCGCCCCGGATTCGTTCCAGCCCGGGCTTGCGGACGTGCATTATCGCACCGTCAGGCATTTAAAAAGAGGCGTAGCTGTCCTGGGTTGACTTCCGCAACGACTTCCACAAAACGCCACCAAGCACCCCGAAGCCCGCCGTGATGCCGATGATCACCGGGAAAGCGACGATGGCCAGCAGGATAAAGCCCAGTGCATAGTGCAAGATGCTGGTGGGCTCAGGAAGCCCAAGAAGCCTGGCGATCTCTGCGGAAGTACCGCTTTCCATATCGTAGATCATGTTGATCGCGATGCCGACGTAGGTTCCGAGCAAACCGCCGATTCCGTAAAGCGCCCCGGCTTTCGCACCTGTTCGTTCCTTTTTGTCGAAAGACTTCCGGTCCAGTTCGCAGGCAGCAAAGCCTGCAATCATGCCACCCAGCGGTGAACAGCAAAAGCAGGAAAGGAGGGGGGTGAGAATGCTGGCCACCGCCATGCTCAGGAAACCGACGAAGCCGAGCAAGAAACCGATCGCGCCACTCATTTTTCTCCTCCGGATTACAGTTTGACAATCTCAAAGTCAGACGATACCGCTGTCGGGTTGGGGATGAACACCCTGTCGCACAACCTGGCCTTTACCAGAAACCCACCCTCCGTCTCCTCGATGTCCTCAATCTCCGATTCCAACGTCATTCTTTCGGCGTGCTCATGATCACCCTGGGGCAACAGCAGAAGCGTCCGTTTGTCTGTCTGGATCAGCGCACAATGGGGGTTGTAATGAAAGCGAACGGCAGGCACGGTTTTTTCCTCAGGGAAGATCGCCACCTCCCTTTCCCATTGGGACTCAAGATGAATGAAAATTCTGCTTCCCCAGCGAACGGCGACCATGGGAACGCCGAAAAAGGTTTTCGGGGAGCTGGTTCCACGATGCAGGACAACCGTCACCAGTTTTGACCCGATCAGAACTCGTAGCCATCCAACATCTGCCCACCGATGTGGTTGAAAGGTGCCCTGAAATATCTTGAGCTCCTCCCCATCGTGGCGGAGGAATAACAACCAAGAGCTCTCATATCCGTTCCGGTCTTTGCCAACCATCACCACCCATCCATCCCTGTGGAAGTTGCCCGTCAGTTCGTAGACAGACCTTGCGCCCAGCGACTCCAGATTCACCTCTTTCATGATCTTTCCCCGTAGTCCAAAAGTCAACAGGCGATAATGGTTGTTAGCCACAACCCAAAAACCATCGGGCATTACCAGCGATTTCACGCTGAGGGCATCGTAGATCACCCTTTGAGGGGTGACCACCCGGAAGCCGACATACCAATCCCAGTTGTCGGGATGGCGTTCCGGGTGCTCAACGTAGCGAAGAATCGCAGATTCATCATCGATGTAAAGGACATTGCAATCATCGGGGTCAGTCCATCTTTTCTCCTGGAAGACCCAGCTCGGAACTTCCCGAACCTCACCTTCACCAACCAGGAAGAAATGGCTGGATTTGAGGAGTCGTTTGTCACTGGTGATCCGGCTGTCGGGATGGATCAGATACTCGTCCAGTATCAGGACTCCGTTTCTCTCCATCCGCGCAAAGCGGATTGTGTGGGGAGATAACAGATCGGGAAGCACAAGCCTATTCCTGACAACCGCATCTGGACCAACACGGATCAGCAAGCACTCTTTCTTTCCGTGCTTTTCCTCCGACCGATCTTCCACAACCAGCACTGCTCCACCACGATCGGTGGGATCGGGAAAAAACAGGGGAAAGAATGCGATGTTCGGTTGTTGTTTACAGAACCACTTCGTCACCCACTCCGCCCGATTGTCGGGCATCCAGACCCCGGTATCCAGATCAAGCATGGCTCCGGGGAAGATAACCTGCGAGCCGTTACAGAGAATCGGACATTGACCGAAGATCATGGTTTTCACCTCCGTTTTCAGAAAATGCTCAGCTTCGGGGCAAACGACTTGCTGGCATTTTATCGGCGCGGGTGACGAGCTGGTGATCAGGATGAGGCGGTAGTGCGGGTGTTCAAAGCGAACAAATTCGGATGGTTGAGAGGGACTTCGGCTTCCCATGTTGGTTCAAGCTCAGCGTCGATCCGGGCTCGCTATCCGCAGCGTTGCGCGATGCTGGAGCATTAAGAAGTCATCTCCTGGCTTCCGGTTTTGTCCCTGGTGTTTGGGTAATTCTCGAAAAGAGGTCAGGACAGCGCCTCATGATTTTTCGGCGCCTGATCAAGCTCCGGGGCGGAATACAGGTAGACGTAGAGGGGCGTGCATCGGCACAGATATCCGACATCATCGACGTATGGGTATCCGTCCCCTTCCCAGAAGACCCGTCCACATTGCGGACAGACGATTTTTCCGGGGGGTTCGACCACCACCACGCCATCCTCGCGAGTCTCAACAACCCTCGCGAAGATGTGCGGGTTGGGACGGTTAGGACGTCCATGCCCGCGCCAGAACGGAACCTTGGGCAACCCCTTCCCACTTGCCGGGATAGCAGGGATTCCCCTCAAGTCAAATGGCGGGTGGTGCTGCCTGCGCACCACATATCCAACGGAAACATTTTCCCCTTCTGTTCCGTGACTTGTAACGACGAGGACGATCGTTCCTGGGGGTAAATCCGCATAACCCGGGAGGATCTCCAGAAGACCGCTCAGGAGGAGGATGTAGTCGCGTTCCGCGGGGAGAACAATCTCGCGCTTCATGTCCGAATTCGAAAAGATACCCGTCACCCCGCGGAGCATCTGTCGGGGTGGGGTTTGAAGCGCAAGCATGGCGGAATAAAGAGGCACTTCCACCTCTTCTTTCCTCAGGGGAAGCCACAATCCCCGCGGGATTGCGGGGTAAATACCACGCTTCAAGCGGTGGCGGAGAACCACCCGCCTGCCCTCACGGATTCCCCATGATACCCCAACCGTCCTGGCCTGCCAGCACCTCTGAACCCGGATCGCTGATTGCTCTTCCACAAACGTAAGAGTCGATTCCCCAATAAGGATCAGCCATCTCCCCTGCTCTTTCCAGGCTTCTCCTACACATTCGAACTGAATGCCTTTGTGATCATCCCATTCGTATCGGAATACCGAAAGGGACAAATCCTCCACTGAACAACCCCCCAGTCTGGCAGATCATTGCGCCTTGGAATCCCGCGCCCACAAAAAAGAAAGGCGCGGGAGGCGTTGGTTTGCTTCCCTTGCAACTCGGGAGCTGTAGCACCGCCCGCGCCAATTCGAATTTTATACGTTTTTACAAACTTGTCAAGTCCCCCGGTTCCCAGCACCTGGAAAAACCCCGGAAGCCCCTGCTGTCCTGTTTCAGCGCCCGATGTGCGTGGGGGTTATCTGGAACAGATAATGTTTCTCGCCGAGCCTCCGTATCACGAGGCTGTATAACTCGGCATACGTCCCGCTGAAGATAAGGTGGCAATCCCGATCGACCTCAAGCTTTTCCGTCCTGCCATTGGGGTCCTGTGGGGTGACAAAGCTCAAATCGCCAGATTTGGGATTGATGAAGAGGCTGAGAAACCCCTCCTTCTCCTGCCTGGTGGAGGAAAAGTGGATTCGACAGACCCCGTCGGGCTGTGTTGCTTCGAGCGTGATCCATAGGTCAAGTTTTTTGGCGGAAATTTCTGGGCCGAAGGGGTCAATCCAACGAATCATCAGCCGATGGAAATTCGTAGCCCTGAACTGGTAAAGGTGTTTGCCCAGGCTCATGATGCTTATCGGAAAGATCACCCCATCCTTCCTCGGCGTTTGGGATGTGCGACGCCGATAGCCCGCATCCGGGACAACGACTTCAAAAGAACTGCCAGACTCGACAACAAGACTGCGAACATCGCTTTCGAATCCAACTGCCAGATTGAGGGTGGTCGGTTTCTTGCTCATTTTGTCACCCCCGAATCGAAGTTTCTGGGCCGGATTTCGGCATGGTGTTGATTCCAACCCCCCACCACAACCCGCTTTTTGTTGCTGACACCTCGCACAGCCCCAGCTCTGGAAGGCCAACAACCATCTTTGGTTCCGGGGTTTCTTGTAGATCGAAGCATCTCACGGAACGAGATCCATCGGGCATGGGGCCGTAGAAAAATGCGAACTGCACAGCATTAACCAGTGGTGAAAGTGGGACGATGACGGTGACCAGCGTTGTCTCATATCCAAGCAACCGAATCCGATGGCGCGGTGTTATCTGGAACTCGTTTTCCATCATCAACATCTCGATCATCATGTCTGCGCCATACCATGCGTCTGGCCAGAAGATGCGCAGTCGATCAAGGTCGCGGGCCCTAAACAACCATCCCGAATAATCCCCAGACGATGGAATCGCCTGAATTGTCATGCTGCCGCTAAGGGGATCTTCCGTCCCAGACGACCCAAACACCGGGATCAGCACATCATAAGGAGTATCCGCCTCGACATAAATCTGGAAAGAGCCGTGGGGCACGAAGCCGAGGTGGATCGTCATCCGCAACATCATTTCCTCACAAGTCAAATTGGTGTTCACATTCATCCCACCACCCCTTTCGCATGGGAGGTTGCTCTCTTTTTAGACGAGGGTTGCTCAACTCGACTGTGCGGGTGGTTTATCCGCATTGATGGTGGAAGTGGGATCGGCTCGGCTTGTCCTTAAACTCCGGAACTGTGCAGGTTGGTCGTCATCCTTCTCTTTTTCAGAAGAGGATTCTATGTCAGCGATGCTCCGTTCCCCCATGCCGGGGAATGATGACGATATGCCACCACAACCCCACCCTTTTCAACGCAACCTCGCACAGGTTCTGCGAAGAATCTACAGCGACCAGTCGGTGTTCGGGTGTGTTTTGGGAATCGAATTCTTCGACCACCAGTTGTTCACCCATCAGGTATTTGATATTCACAATACTGGACGTCCAAACAAACGGGATACTGAGATCGACCAGATCGTTCTCATCTACACCTTTCTTTCGGCTCAGGGTGAGCTCACATTTTTCCTCCGACATCGCCATCAAGAACACCAAATCCTCATCGATCCAGGCATTGGGCCACAAAACCCGAAACAGTCCCAGATCCGTGCCCTGGAACATGAACTTCCTAACAACCGCTGGCGAGAAAATTGCCGGAGCCACCACTTTGAAGCACCACGTGCCGTTTTTGAATGACTCGTAGTCTAAGATCTGGGTCTCGAAATAACCGTCCGATTCGATCTGGATACGAATCGAATCCGGCTGGATCAGCCCAACAACAACAAGCATTTCGGGTGAAGTCGAGGTAATCGGCGTCTTGCCCATATTTCACCTCCACCTTCGCATAATTATCCTTCAGCGCTCGACGCGTTCGCTCAAACTGTGCCAGCCGATGGGAGACAGGCTCCAAGATGGTCAGGCTCATCGAGAATGCCAGCCGATCTGGCTGGGATCGGTTGATTCGGATCAAAGAATCGGCACCAAAAATCCTTGAGTTTCTCTCCCACCTTCCCGACTGAAGGACGCCGAAGTGGGGGTTTGGCTTTTCTTGCGGACCATTCCGGATGATCGGGAGGAAATGGATCGTGAGCGGGTCGCTCGTCAGGGCAAGAAAAACCATTCCGACGAGGGGTAATGCCGATTGTCGACCCTCAGGATGGGGTTTGTTTTTTCAACCAGGCGAAGCCTTCCGGAATGCCACTTCATCTCTGCGCCCCGTGTCCGATGTTTTGCGGTGGGTCTGGATTCCTGGGCGTCCGACCTGCCCGCCATCCGCCAGGGCGTTAAAATCGCGTCACGGGCCTTTCAGGCTGATGTGGCGAGGATAAACGGAGGCGTTGTCGATCGCCTGGCGAACCTCCTGCTCAAGCTGTTCCCAGAGCATCAGGCGCTTCTTGTGGTTGCCCGTTATCACCCCATCGAAACGCAGGTCAATGTTTCCAGCCTTCAGGCTGGCCAGAAAGGTGCCCCGGACACCGAAGGCCTGTGCCTTGATCTCCCGCTTATTGCCAGGGCGAACGAAAATGCCGTGTTCGTCAATCGCCTGGCGTTTCAGGCGACCACCGGTAAACCGCCAGATCCAAATACTTCGTGGTCGGCACGAAAGCGAAATATCTCGCCTGAATGGTTGTCAGCAAACCCCTTGCCCCGGTCAGGTCGACGACATACCCACCTTCCTGGGCGTATTTCTCAACCTCTTCGAACAGCAGGCACACCTGTTCGAGACCGATTTCCCCATCAACGTAGTGCGTTTTTTGATGAAAGCGCACGCGGACGAAAAGGTGCCAAAAAAGGGGCATATGCTCCAGACCTTGCTCATGGAAAAACACAGATTGAAACACATGGCTGTCGGAATCCACGGATGGCGGTAGCCTGAAAGAAAACGAGACCATGCGCATGCCGAAGCGATCAACATGCTCCGCAAAATTGTCCACCCCGGCACCAGCATCCTCTGGCCCAACCATCGGTGGGGATATTTCCCGAACGGAAACACCAAACCAGCCGAGAGCGATCAGCCCCTCCAGATCATGTTCCGTCGTCTTCAGGAGAACGGACGCCATTGTTTTCGGATAAGACCGAAAAAACATGCTTCGTCTCCCATCCCTCTGGGATTGAGCACGTGGGGTTGGGCGTGGATCACTGCGCCGCGCTTCTATCGCGGTGATTTTTCATCGTTGCTTGCGTTTTCGCCGGATGGTGGGCGAATCAGGCGCACCGGCGTGAAGGCTGATTCCAACCTTCCAACCCCCACCGTGTGTCCCAAAACTGACGATGTAGGGGGTCAGGGCATCATCCCAGATCAAGAAGAAATAGGTGCCGGGCCAGACGAAATCCAGCTTCTCCGTCCCTGTGCCTTCGGGGGAATACACGTCCGCCTGTATTTCCTGCCCTTGCTTCCAATCCCTCGGGATCTTGAACAGCATTTTCGGACGCTCCATTGAGCCTTCAACCAGGGAGATCAGGATGTGGCAGAAGTCCCCTTTACTCCCAAAATCGATGGTCATCCGGATGCGGTGAAGAGCACCCATGCCAACGATCTTGATCTCCCCGAAGTTTTTCCACTCAAAGCGATAAAGCTTTTTTTGACCCTCAACCCCTACCGCCTCGGGCTCGCCGACAAACATTCCTGGCGTGGAGCTGTATACCCGATAGCGCACGTTGGCGTCCAGGGTGACGTTGTAGTCATTGCCCGCCCACCAGATCTGTGCCTCGATCCAGCGCCAGTCCGTGCTTTTCATCATGCCTGCGACGGGTTGCATGTGATCCCTCCCATCCGTGTGATTTGCGAGAAAGGTCCGGGCGCTGATTGAGCAAGCATCTTCTGCCCGGAGCCGAACCGGGTTGTGAGCGGAGGCCATCAGCGGTCTTTCGGTAACCCCTCCAGCACAATCCGGTAGAAGTCTTTAAGGTACTGGATGCGAATGAAAAGAACCCCCAGGTTCATATCCAGCCGAACAGGCTGGTTGATATGCGCTCGGAATTCGTCGCTTTGCCACCCCGTTCCGTTCCAGTAGGTTGCCCATAGCTCAACGAGATTGGGTGGATTGGTGCGAGGCAATGCAAATCTCACCCGCATTGGGTTTTTCTTTTCCGGATCGCCTATCTCGATGATGAGCGAATCATTGCCCGGGGAAATCTCTGGAAACCTGACAATTGCCTGGCCTGAGACTCCGGGGAACAGATCCCAGCGGATGTCCAGATAGCGGACGTGCAGGAGGTAAACGACGTGGTGGACGGGTTCGCCCGGACGCTGGATGTTGAGGTTGACGGGCTTGATCCACGTCCGCTGGAATTTGTTTGCCTCTGTCTCCCCCTCGATGGTCACATAAAAAATGGATCGCCGGGAGAAAATTGTGGCTTCCCTCGTAGAGCCTTTCCACATGATTTCCAGGCCCAGCTCGCTTTTCATGTCCGTCCCTCCCTGGTCTAACTCGCTGGCGTCTTACGCGCGCCCTTCAGCACAATTTTCCAGAGGTTTGAGGCGTGCCGGACGTCGATGAAAATCAGGCCCACACCCGTATCCAGCTGAATCGGCCTTCTGTGATCCGTCAGGATGGTGTCCCGTCGCCAGGTGCTTCCATCCCAGTGGTTTGCTTCCAGTTTCAGGATGTCTGGGGGAGTATCCCACGGAAGCTCGAAGCTTACCCATAAGGGTAGCTGGTGATTGGCGTCGTCCATGTCCACCAGAACCACATCGTCATACAACCAGAGCGAAACGCGGTTGACGATGTCAGGTAGCAAACCACATCGAACATCCAGCTGACGAGCGCCCAGGAATTTGGCAACATAGCGATCCGAATTTCCTGGCGACGGGATTTCAACCGCCTCGACCCAGGCCCTGCGGGGTTTCTCTTCTTCTGCAGAGGCGATGAAATAGTGGGTGGAGACAACCGCGATCCGGTATTCGTCCTCTTTCCGCAGAAGCTCGATGCACAGCATGCTTGCACGTCCCATTTCACCCGCCAATCTGTCATCAGCATCGTCAGGCGCTTTTATCGGGCATAGCGATCGACAATCTGGACAACCCGGTCACCAGTGTCATCCGATTTGGCGACATCCAGAACCCTTCGCCCCAGACGTGTCGACTCGGCGATTATCGCCTCCCTGGTCAGACACAAATCCCCAATCCACATGGCCTGATATGCAGGTGGCGAGTGTGCGGGTGGCAAGCCATGACCCCACAGGCTAATCTCGCACTTGCGGGATGTGTCTGACCTGTGAATCACGATCATCAACCGATACCGGGCTTATGCTCGGACCACCCAGGCACCCAAGCACGACGACCGGAGCCTGCCGGTTGTGATGTGGGGCAAACCGCCTGCTATGACCATTCGGGGGTAAGAAGCTCATCAGATGATCCGATCGCTCATTCCCCGAAGGTTTGTTTTCCTGTTCAGCCCGGAAAGCCGTGCAGTTCGTAGTATCCCGCCTTTACGTTCTCCGGGCTCGGCAGAGCCTTCCGTAAGGCCTGGAACAGGTTACAAACCAGACACCGATCACCCAAACAGGGAACCCGAATCACAACCATCCCTGATGGGAAGATTAAAACATCTCCGCCAGGGGGAGGCGACGAAAACGGGTAGCGGATCTTATCGAGAAAATCCAGGTGACCGGTTCGTTCTGCAACCTCACTCGCCAGAGAGTAGTTGATTTGATTGCTGATTTCCATCACATCGAATTGACCACGCCCGACATCATCCATATCCAGGGCTATGGCGTGAAACGCAACCCGCTCGGGCATGTTTTGTCCCCTTTGGTCTTGGGCTGTCTGACAGTATAGTCGGTCTGAGCCCGGGATGAAGAAAACTGCCACCGATGACAGGAATCCAATCCCTGGAGGGGTGACCATATGCCGGTTCACGGTCTAATGAAGCAGAGCCCCGGATTCTTCAGGGGAGAAATGAAACGAGAAGAGGTTTGGGTGGCCACATCGATTCTGACCAGGGACGAGGCGAAAGGCTACGATGTGATCACACCCGTCCTTATGGACATGTTCTGGCAATGCCTGTCCGCACTTCGGGATGCGGAAAACATCCAGCCACCCAGCCGGAATGCCCTGGATGATTTGACGATGATGCACTTCAATGCCCTGTTTCCGTTCATCGAGCAGTATCTGGTGGACAACGTGGAAAACGGACGGATGATGGACTGGTTTGCGTTCCACACGGATTTCTTCGGTGGTTACGGTCTGATCACCGCGTTCAGCGTTGTTCCTCTTGTGCATCTCCCCAAACCCGATCTGGGCTTAGTTCTTCAGGCCAACCTGTTCAAACAGAAGAACTCGGTTCCCCCAAGGACTTACTGGGTCGCTGCCAGCCTTTCTTTCGGGTTTTCCGGGATCTATGGGGGGATGGAACAAGAAAAACGGATTCTCCAGAACATCTGGAGATACGTCGAGCTTCGTAGCTGGATCTTCATCCGCGAGGCCCTTTCTCAGCAAAGCATCACCCTCATTTATGACAGGCCATATGACGAGCGCGTCGCTCAGGCTTACTTTCATCTTCTGAACGCCAGCAGCCCGGATGAACTTTCCGTCGCGGGGCATCGGTTTCGCTTCAGCCCGATGTATGTGGACGACAGGCGATATATCGTGGTTTTTGTTTACGATTCGGGATCGGTCTATGTGATGCTGGACGACACGCGCAAATCCGTTCTTTTTGTTCACAGGCCCAAACAGCCAGTCCGCCGTTTTCTGGTCGATCAGTATGTTGGGCCTCTTGATCTG
>Ga0105160_1001284_pt1 | contig 10364 bp, 11 predicted proteins | sample GXS110809BmetaG_FD_89591 | JGI IMG/M metagenome (GOLD analysis project Ga0105160, IMG submission 89591) | Hot spring microbial communities from Gongxiaoshe hot spring, China to study Microbial Dark Matter (Phase II) - GXS 110809B | ecosystem: Environmental > Aquatic > Thermal springs > Hot... | reverse complement strand
TCGCCACACAGACCAGGCGCGCAGCCCAGCCCCTGCCTGTGCCGCTCACCGCGCACGCAACCGCAGCCCATGAGGATGAATTCTTCGTGCTCGGCGGGCGCAGCCTCAGCGGCTTGAGCAAAGCAGCTTTTGCCTTCAACCTGCAAACGCAGCGGTGGCGTGCGCTCCCTGAGCTGAACATACCCCGCAGCGCGCTGGCTGCGGCAATCGTGGATCGGCGCCTGTTTGCGCTTGGCGGGTTCGACGGTCGGCGCGAGTTAGCGACGTGCGAATGGCTGGACCTCAACGCGCCCACCGCTTGGCAACCTTGCGCGCCGATGATCACGCCTCGCGCCGGACACGGCGCCGCTGTGATCGGTCGGCGTGTCTTCGTCGTTGGTGGTGGATTGAGCGGCTTCGTTGGCTTCAGCGAGCGCTATGACGTGGACGATGATCGCTGGAGCTCGTTTGAGATGCCGATCACGCGGCTTGGGGATTGGCGCTACGTGAGCCTTGTGGCCTCGCCAACAACGCTTTACGCACTTGGCGGTGCAACGCGCGGCGTGCCGCTCGCCGACACCTACGCCTACGAAGTGCTCACCTTCCGCACCTTCTTGCCAGCGTTTCGCGCAAGCAAGCCCATCACGCCGTAGCAGCCGTAGGCAGCGCAACAGGGAACGGCAGCAGCGCTGTTTCTGGGATTGGTGTGCGCCACCAAGCGCGAATGGTGTCGGCGTCGGCGAAAAACCAGCGCGGCCAGTTCGGCGAGTGTGACACGCCCTCTAGCTCGATCAGCTCGGCGCCCTCGAGCACGCTGAGCGCAAGCGGCACCACCCCATCACCCCATTGCGCACCTTCGCCCGCGATGAAGCGATAGTTGAAGTACGCCTCGCGCTGGCGCAACGAGCCTTCGCGCTTGCCCTCGATGAACTTGCCGCGCACCACGTAATAACGCACGCCCTCAGCTGCGAAGTAGGCTCCAGGGTAAACCCGATCCACCCACGCAGCAGCGCGCAACCCTCGGTGGCGCGGATCAGAGAGCACCACCTTGAGCGGGCTGCCCACCATGTAAAGCGCAGCCACGCGCTGATGTCCATGATAGGCAGGATGATGCGCGCGCAGCGACTGATCGCCGAGATAGGCGCGCCCAACCACGCCACCAGCGCTGTGCCCCACGAGGATCACCTTCGAGGCGCCTGTCTGGCGCAAGGCGTGCATCACCGCCGCATGGGTGCGGCTGAGCAGCGTGCTGTAGTCCAGCAGCCCGCCGAACAGCCACGAGAAGCGCGTGAGCTTCACGATGAACACGCGCCGACCACTCACCTCAGCCAGCAAACGCCCAGCGCGGCGATAGTCGCGCCAGTGTGAGCCAAAGCCGCCGATCAACACCACGGGTTCCGCCGCCATCGGCGCGGATTTTTAACACACGCGCCCTCACGCGCCCATGCTCACACTACAATCTCAGCCAGATGGGCTTACGAGGGAGCACGCGCCGCGCTGTGGTAGTAGGCAGTGGTCCCAACGGCCTGCTCGCAGCGATCACGCTCGCAGAGGCTGGCTGGTCGGTGAGCGTGTACGAAGCGAAAGCTCAAGCTGGCGGCAGCCTGCGCTCCGAAGCGCGCACCTTGCCCGGTTTTGTGCACGACGTGGGCGCAACCGTGCTGGGCTTAGCCGAACAATCTCCTGCACTGCGCCGCCTGCCGCTGGCGAGCTATGGCTTCCGGCTGGCAAAACCACGCATCGCGCTTGCGCACCCGTTCGACGATGGCACGGCTGCGGTGGTAACCACCGCAATCGAGGACACCGTTGCAACGTTGGGCAGCGACGGACGCGCGTGGCGCGCGCTTGTGGGCGCGCTGCTCGACGATTGGGAACACGTGCTGCCGCAGATCCTCGGACCTGTGCCGTTGCCGCCCCGTGCGCCGTGTGCGCTCATGCGTTTTGGTGTGCACGCGGTGCTGTCGGCGCGGGCGCTGGCGCGTCTCTCCTTCCGCGACGAACGCGCGCGGGCGCTGTTTGCAGGATTTGCCGCACATGCCTGCTTGCCGCTCGACGCGCCGATCAGCGCTGCGTTCGGTCTGGTGCTCGCCGCCAATGCGCACCTCAGCGGCTGGGGCGTTGCCGTCGGCGGATCGCAGCGCTTGGCAGATGCGCTCGTGGCACACTTACAAACCCTCGGCGGGACAGTGCACCTCGATGCTCCCGTCGCTGCGCTTGCACATTTGCCCAACGATGCCGTCGTGCTATGCGACGTGACGCCGCGCCAATTCCTGCAACTGGCAGGCGACTCAGCGCCGCAACGCTACCATCGTCAACTCGCGCGCTACCGCTATGGCTTCGGCGTGTTCAAGGTGGACTACGCGCTGCGCGAGCCGATCCCCTGGCGCGCGGCTGAATGCCGCGAGGCGGGCACGGTACACCTCGGCGGCACCTTCGACGAAATCGCGCGCAGCGAGGACGCGGTGAGCCGCGGGCTTTTGCCCGATGCGCCTTACGTGATCGTGGTGCAGCCCACGGTGTGCGACCCCTCGCGCGCGCCGCAGGGCTTTCACACGGCATGGGCCTATTGCCACGTGCCCAACGGCAGCGACGCCGACATGACCGCGCGCATCGAAGCACAAATCGAGCGCTTCGCGCCGGGCTTCCGCGCGTGTATCCTCGCACGCGCAACGATGAGCGCCCCGCAGCTTGAGCGTTGGAACCCAAATTGCATCGGCGGCGACATCAACGGCGGCATGCAGGATTGGCGGCAGCTCTACGCGCGCCCCGTGCCGAGCCTTCGTCCTTACCGCACGCCTTTGCGCGGCGTGTATCTGTGCTCTTCGTCCACACCACCCGGCGGCGGCGTGCACGGCATGGCGGGCTGGCATGCCGCCCATTGCGCACTCGCCGATGCACGCGCAGCGTGAGCACGCCACAACAGCGCGGCAAGTATCATCGTAGCCCCATGCACGACCACGTTCGGTTGTTCATCCCCGGCCCTGTTGAGGTGCGCAAGGAAATCCTCGAGGCACAGGCGCAATGGATGATCGGACACCGCGGCGCTGCTTTCGAGGCGCTCTTCGCGCGCATCCAGACCAAGCTGCGCCAGGTGTTCTTCACACAACAGCGCGTGTACCTCAGCACCTCAAGCGGCACCGGGCTTTGGGAAGCCGCTGCGCGCAATTGCGTGAGCGACGACCCCAACGGCGGCGTGCTCGCCACGGTGTGCGGCGCGTTCAGCGCGCGCTGGGCTGATGTGTTCGAGCGCAACGGCAAAGCCACTACCCGCCTCACCGTCGCCGACGGCGAGCCGATCACGCCTGAACTCGTGCGCGAGGCGCTGCTCGCGCGCAAAGCAGACCCCCACAAAAAGCCCTTCGAGGCGATCGCCATCGTGCACAACGAGACCAGCACCGGCTTGACCAACCCGCTTGCCGAGATCGTCGCAGAGGTGCGCGCGCTTTCGCCTGAGACGCTGATCCTCGTGGACGCGGTCAGCTCGCTCGGCGGCGTGAAGATCGACTTCGACGGGCTGGGGCTAGACGTGCTGCTGACCTCATCGCAGAAGTGCTTCGGTTTGCCGCCCGGCTTGGCGTTTGCTGCCGTCAGCGACCGTGCGCTCGCCAAGGCGAAGACGGTGCCCAACCGCGGCTACTACTTCGACTTCCTCGAGCTAGAGAAGTTTTTGCAAAAGAACCACACGCCCGCCACGCCCGCGATCTCGCTCATGTTCGCGCTCGACAAGCAGCTCGACGACATGCTCGCCGAGGGGCTGGAGAACCGCTTTGCGCGCCATCGGCGCATGGCGGAGATCGTGCGTGCGTGGGCGCGCGAACACTTCGCGCTCTTCCCGCGCGCTGGCTACGAGTCCGACACAGTGACGTGCGTGAAGAACACGCGCGGCGTTGACGTGGGCGCGCTGAACCGCTACCTCGCCACGCGCGGCATGCACATCTCCGACGGCTACGGCGCGCTGAAGGGCAAGACCTTCCGCATTGCCCACATGGCGGACTTGCAAGAAGACGACATCCGCGCGCTGCTTGCTGCAATCAACGACTTTCTGGCGACGGTGTAAGCGCAAGCGCGCCGCCTTGCGCCTGAAGCAAAAGCCCAAGCCGCACACGCGCCGTGGCAAAGGCGAAGTCGTCGCCCACCTGTTGCGCGACTTCAGCCGCACGCTCTAAATCGCGCGCAGCGAGGTCGTAGCGGCGTTGCGCCTCATACACCCCAGCGCGCATCAGGTACGCGACGGGCAACGCTGGGTTGCGCGCGATGAGCTGCGAGAGTTCATCCTCGGCGCGCGCCAGCGCTCCAGCCGCGATGAGCACCTGGGCGCGTTCGAGCTGAAAATCGTCGGCGCTGAGCTGCGCCTGGGCGCGAGCGAAGGCGTCCTCGGCAGCGATGGGGTCTTGCGCTTCCACCAGCACGCCTTTCCACACAAGCAGCTGCGGGTGATTCGGCGCTTGCGCCAAGCCCGCCTCGATTGCGTCGCGCGCGCGGGCTGTGTCGCCCTCTTGCAGCGCGGTTTGCGCGGCAGCGATGGCATCTGCGGCTGGGTTTGGCGGAAAAAGCACATCGCGCAGCGCATACGCCACACCCACAAGCACCCCCACCACGACAAGCGCAACACCAAGCCGCGCGAGCCAGCTACGGCGTTGCTCTGCGAGCACCTCATCGAGGCGCCACCAAGGCAGCGTCGGCGTGGGCGGCGCAAGTTCTGCGCGCAAAGCGCGGTAGGCACGCGCCCCACCTAACGCACGCACGATCGAGCGCGCCTGCTGCAAGATGCGGCTGTGGATCGTCTCCAAGCGCAGCGCCTCAGCGCGCACGTCGGTGCCTGCGGCTTGCAGTGTTGCCATAAGCCGCTCCGCCTCGGCAAGGTCAGCAAGCAGCCGACGTGCGTTCTCGGGTGTGATCGCAACGAGCGCGACCTCGCAGCGGCTTAACGCCTCGCGCAGGCGGTCGCCCTCGTTCAGCGCGCCGATATTCTGTTGCAACTTGCCCACGGCAAAAATTGTAGAGAGCGCGCTTAACCACCCGCGTGATACACTCCAAAGCGTGGCGCAGGCGCTGTATCGCAAGTGGCGGCCCACCTCGTTCGACGAGGTGGTCGGGCAAGAGCACGTCACCACGACGCTGAAGAACCAAATCGCCAGCGGGCGCGTAGGGCACGCTTACCTGTTCGTCGGCGCGCGCGGCTGCGGCAAGACCACCACTGCGCGCATCTTCGCCAAAGAGGTCAACCTTGCTGGTCTGCCGCCTGATGATCCGCGCACGCGCCAACTTGCCGAGGCGATCGCCGAGGGGCGCGCGCTAGACGTGATCGAAATTGACGCCGCCTCACACACCAGCGTGGACGACGTGCGCGAGATCCGCGACCGCGTGAGCTTCCAACCAAGCGAGCTGCGCTACAAGGTGTACATCATTGACGAGGTGCACATGCTCTCCACCGCAGCGTTTAACGCGCTGCTCAAGACGTTGGAAGAACCGCCGCCGCACGTGATCTTCATCCTCGCCACCACCGACCCGCAAAAAATCCCAGCGACCGTGCTCTCGCGCTGCCAACGCTTCAACTTCCGGCGCGTGCCCACCGAGAAGATCGTCGCCCGTCTCCGTCAACTCTGCGAAGCCGAGGGCATCCAAGCCGAGGACGCTGCGCTCCAGCTCATCGCGCGCCATGCGACTGGCTCGCTGCGCGACGCTTTGAGCTTGCTCGATCAGCTTGCCTCGTCCAACGCCATGCGCATCACGCCGCAAGATGTGCGCGAGGCGCTCGGCGCAACCGATAGCGCCATCATGCAAGCAGCGCTTGAAGGGCTTGCGACGCGCGACGCAGCGCGTGGGCTATCGGCAATCCAAACCGCGCTGGAGCAAGGCGCAGACGCGCGCCAAGTGGCTCGGCAAATGGTGGACGCGCTGCGCGGCCTAGTGCAGCTTAAGACCGGCGCGCGTACGATGCTCACAGAATTCGGCGAAGCAGAGCGCGCAGCGATGGAGATGCTCGCCCAGCACTTCGACTTGCCCACGCTGGCGCGTGCCATGCGCGCCTTCACCAACGCCATCAACGAGATGCGCCAGATCGCCGAGCCGCAACTGCTGCTCGAGCTGGCTTACCTTGAGTGCATCACAGCGCCTGCCCCAGCTGCCGAAGCTAGCACTGCGCCGACCCCAGTCCCTGCGCGGCGAAAGCAAGCCACACCTACACCATCCCCTACATCGGTGGCAAGCCACACGCCTGAGCCAGCGCCCAAGCCGAACACACCACAGGCACTCACGCCCACCCAGCTCAACGCCGTGTGGCGCCAGATTAAAGAGGAAGTCAACCGAAGGAACAAGATCGTCGCCTCGTACGTCAACTCTTGCAAGGTGCAGAGCGTGGTGAACAACGTGTTCCACCTAATGGCTGCAAACCCCATGGTGTGCGAACGCTTGCAGGCCCCACGCGCGCGCGCCCTGCTTATCGAGGTGCTCAACGAGGTGCTCAAGGGCGAGTATGATTTCACGGTGTATGTGCAAGGCGCCGATCCACAAACCGAGCTCGAGCTGATTGCGCGCAAAGCAAGCGAGCTTGGGGGTCAAGTGCGCGCCGAACACCTGCAAGCCCCAAAGACGGAGCAAGAGTGAACCATGACAGCAAAAGGACGACGCCCTGATTGGCGCCCTCAACAAGCGGCGCCAAGCGCTGGCCTACAGCCCGATCTTGTGGCGAAGATCAAGCAACTGCAAGAAGAGATGGCAGCCACGCAAGCCGCGCTTGAAAACGAGTTGATCAACGTCAGCGCTGCTGGCGGAGCGATCACCATTACCATCAGCGGTCATCAGCGCGTGCAATCCATCAAGATCGATCCTGCGCTCATTGACCCAAACGACCCAACCATGCTTGAGGATGCGCTCGTCGCCGCCATCAACGAAGCCATCCTTGCTTCGCAGGAATACTCCGCAAAGCGCCTTCAGGAGGTTACTGGCAACCTGAACATCAACCTGCCAGGGCTGTTCTGAACGTGTCGCAGCCGAGCGCACTTCCTCCTTCAGTCGCGCGGCTTATCGAGGCGCTGGTCGCGCTACCGGGCATCGGCCCGAAGACTGCCTCGCGGCTTGCGTACTATCTCCTGCGCGCGCCTGATGAAGTTGCGCTGCGCCTTGCCGACGCGCTGCGCGAGCTGAAGGCGCAAACGCGCCTATGCTCCGTGTGCTTTAACATCACCGAAGCAGACCCTTGCCCGCTCTGCACTGATCCCAGCCGCGACCACAGCGTGATCTGCGTCGTCGAAGAGCCGCTCGACGTTGCCGCGCTGGAGCGCGCGAAGGTGTATCGCGGCACTTACCACGTGCTGCACGGCGTGCTTTCCCCCATCAACGGCGTTGGGCCAGATGACCTGAAGATCAACGAGCTGATCGCACGCCTGCGCCGTGCAGAAGCGCAGGGTCAGCCCGTGCGCGAGGTGATCCTCGCCACTAACCCCACTGTGGAAGGCGAGATGACCGCTCTGCTGATCCAACGCAAGCTCGCGGCGTTCAACGTGCGCATCACGCGCCTAGCGCGCGGTTTGCCGGTGGGCGGCGACCTCGAATATGCGGATGAGATCACGCTGAGCCGCGCACTGGAAGGAAGGCAGCAGGTCTAACGTTTTAAGCCATGAGTCGCGTGCGTTTGTGGCTGGAGCGGATCGGCGTTGGCGTCGTGGCGTTTCTCTCGCTCACTGCGCCGTTCGTGTTCGGGTTCGTGTACTACCTCGGTGTGACCGACGGGCTGGAGATCAACGTCGGCGATCCCTTGCGCGAGTCGCGCGTGTGGATGATCCACGAGCGACGCGGTCCGGTGGGGATCGGCTGGCTGTACACCCGCCCAGTGGATGCCCCACAAGCAGGCGTGCAGTGCGCGCACTCACAGCTCATCCTTTTCGAGTGGCGCAATGGGCTTTCGCTGCGCACTGATGCAGAGTACTGCAAGTGCTACACACCAGACGCAAAAGGGCGCCTGCGCGAAGCAGCTGTAACCTGCCGCTGAACTTCTTCGACGCGGCACGCGAAACGCAGCCCGCCTGTGCGTACAATCCCCTGCGCTGTGAAACGACGCTCACGCCTGCGGCTTACGCTGTTGCTCGGTTTAGCTGGCGTCTTTCTCCTCGCCGCCCCCGCGGGCCATGCCCAATCTCCTAACCCCTACGCACGAATTGCCTCGCCAGCAAACAACCAGCCGCTGCGCGAGCGCGTCACCATCCAGGGCACAGCGAGCCACCCGCAATTTGTGCGCTACGAGCTGGCATATGCCGCCGAACCTGATCTAACGACGTGGATTTCGCTTGGGGGCGGCGTGCAGCCCGTGGAGAACAGCGTGCTCGGTGTGTGGAACACGCAGCCGCTCGCGCCCGGTGCTTACGCCTTGCGCCTGCAAGTGTTCGCCGCAGACGGCAGCGTGAGCGAGAGCTTGGTGCGCAAACTCACGATCAGCGCCCCTGCACCCACGCCCACGCCGAGCACGAGCACAGCGCAGACCCAAGCTGGCGCAAGCGAGCTCCAAACTGCACGCACCTTGTTCCAAACGCTCACCGCAATCGTTGCCGCTGTGCCAGGAGCGTTCCTCCGCGGCGTGCAGTATGCGCTGCTGGCGTTCCTCGCCTTTGGCGCATACATGTTGCTCAAGCGGTTCCTTGCGCGCTGGCTCCGCCTTGGAGCGCAAGATCAACCTTACCGAGACTGAAGCCCATCATGAACGACGCCTTGCATCTCATCGTCGGGCTAGGCAACCCTGGGCGCGAGTACGCGAACCACCGCCACAACATCGGCTTCATGGTCCTCGACGCGCTCGCTGCGAAGCACAACCTGCGCTTCAGCAAAATGATGTTCAAAGGCTTAATTGCCGATGGGGTTATCGCAGCGCGCAAAGTGTTGCTGGTCAAGCCGATGACCTACATGAATCTCAGCGGCACGTGCGTCGGTCCGCTGATGCGCTACTACAAGCTGCTCCCCCAACAGCTACTCGTGATCTACGACGACCTTGACCTACCCGCTGGGCAACTGCGCCTGCGCGGCAAAGGCGGCGCAGGCGGGCACAACGGGATGCGCTCGATCATCGCGCAGCTAGGGACGGAGGACTTCCCTCGCCTGCGCGTGGGGATCGGGCGCCCGCCCGGGCGTATGGCGCCCCGCGACTATGTGCTGCAGGACTTCTCCGCTGCTGAACGCGCTGCGCTGCAAACGGTGCTGGAGCGCGCAACTGAGGCGGTGCGCTTGTGGCTTGCCGAAGGGTTAGACCGCGCGATGAACTGGGTGAACGCGCCTGCGCCAAGCGCGCCGCTTAGCCTGTGAACACCGGCAGATGTCCGAGCGCGATCACGTTGGTCCAGCGCGCGCGGTCGCCTTCGGTGAAGATCGCCGCTTCGGCAATCACGTGAGCGCCTGCCTTTTGCATGATCAGCCGCATGCCCTGAAGGGTGCTCCCCGTGCTGATCACATCATCCACCAACACCACGCGCTTGCCCGCGATGAAGTCGCGGTCCTTCTCATCGAGGAACAGCGTCTGCGGCTTGTTGGTGGTGATCGAGAGCGTCTCTGCGGAGATGGCGTTGCCCATGTAAGGCTTGTGTGACTTGCGCAACACCACGTAGGGCAGGTTGCCCAACTCCACGCTCAGCGCGTGCACGAGCGGGATGCTCTTCGCTTCTGCTGTTACCAACACCTCAGCCTCTTTAGGAATGCGCGGCGCAAGCGCGCGCGCGGCTGCTTGCACCAGCTCCGTGTCGCCGAGGATGTTCAGCACAGCGATGCGCACCCCAGGCGCCACTTCCATCAGCGGCAACCGCCGCTCCACGCCAGCGACGTTCACGACGTAGAACCCATCCACGAGTTGATCTTTCGTGTCCATAGCTCTTCCTCGTTCAGGCAGCGACTTTCAAAAGCACCTTGCCTTTGGTTGCACGCGCTTCCATGTAGCGATGCGCTGCTGCGGCTTCCGCCAAGAGGAACACGCGGTCGATCCGCAACACCAACGTGCCTTCTTGTAACCAGCGGAATAAATCGTTTGCGCGCCACAGCAATTCTTCGCGCGTCAAGGTGTAGTGCAGCAAGTTCGGGCGCGTGAGGAACAACGATCCCTTTTGGTTCAATAGCTGGGGATCGAATGGCTCGACAGGGCCGCTCGATTGACCGTAGAGCACCATGTAGCCGCGCGGCTTTAGGATGTTCAGCCCCTTGAGAAACGTGTCCTTGCCGACGGAGTCGTACACCACGTCCACCCCCGCGCCGTCGGTGAGCCGACGCGCGGCGGCCTCAAAGTCTTCCTGGTCGTAGCGGATCACGTCGTGTGCGCCCGCCTCGCGTGCCAACGCCGCTTTCTCCTCGCTTGAGACAGTTGCGATCACGCGCGCGCCAAGCCGATGCGCGATCTGCGTAAGCAGCAGCCC
>Ga0105160_1001282_pt1 | contig 10366 bp, 9 predicted proteins | sample GXS110809BmetaG_FD_89591 | JGI IMG/M metagenome (GOLD analysis project Ga0105160, IMG submission 89591) | Hot spring microbial communities from Gongxiaoshe hot spring, China to study Microbial Dark Matter (Phase II) - GXS 110809B | ecosystem: Environmental > Aquatic > Thermal springs > Hot... | reverse complement strand
TCAGCCACATCATCTTTTTTCAAAGCATTCTTCAACTCCTCAACCCAGACGTTCACCATGTCTGTCAAAATATCACCAGTGCTGCCAATGTTCCATGGCGGCAGCTGCCTTACGTTATCTGTTTTAAGAAGCAACAATCCCGAGTCGCTGAATAGCAGCATATACCTGACGTATCCTCCGCCGAGCGTTTTCAAGGAAAAAACTTTACGCCAGGCCTCAGCCAAACCAAGCACACTAACCATGCCCAACCAAATTAAAAAGAACATAATTCCTTTTCGGCATATGCGCATATGGCATAACTTATAATATAACCATGAAGTTTCAACTCATAGCTTGGAGTTCGGCATAAGTTTCGGAGCGCTCTACGCTGATCCACAAACTTATCTAAGATATTCTGTCGAAGGCGAGAAGCTTGGCTATTCTTATCTCTTTTACCCCGACTCCCAGACGATTTATCGCGACCCCTTCGTAACTATAGGCGCAGTATCCACAGCTACAAGCCGGGTTAAACTGGGAACCCTTGTATCATCTGTATACACACGTCATCCAACCGTCCTCGCAGCATCAGCAATCACAGCGCATGAGGTTTCGGGCGGAAGGTTTGCGCTCGTCGTTGGGGCTGGTGATAGCTCAGTTCGGCGCATTGGGATTAAGCCTACCCCTGTCCAAGAGTTTGAAAAATCGGTGAAACATTTGCAGGAATTGATTGCGGGCAAGGAGTTTGACATGGGCACAGGGAGGTTTGGAATAAGATTCGCTCGCCACAGGGTTCCAGTTTACGTGGCAGCGACTGGTAAAAGGATGCTTGGTGTCTCAGGCAGAGTTGCAGATGGCTCGGTAATCATGGTCGGCCCCGCTTTAACTAAATGGGCTGTGGAACGGGTTCGCGAAAGCTGTGAAGAGGCAGGGCTTGATTTCGAGAAAAGAGAACTGTTTTGGTGCGGGTTCTGCGTCATTCATGAAGATAGAGAATATGCAAAGAAACTTGTTAAACCTAGTGTCTCATGGTTCTGTATAAATTATCCTGACCTTGTTAAAATGTTAGGAGTCGATTTGCCTCGTGATTTTTGGGATAAAGTCGAGAAGTTCAGAAACGACTACGCCCGCTACGACCTCGTACACTCTCAAACTTGGACACAGGCTGTAGAGGATGCGTCTTTCATCCCTGATGAGCTAGCGGACAGAATGGCACTGGCCGGCGACCTCGAGGAAATTGAAGCAAAGCTACGGGATATAGAGAAAATGGGCATATCCAAGGTGATTATTAGGCCTCCGGCGCACGAGCTTTGGTATGATGTTTTCAAAAGGTTCGGCGAAAACGTCATTGACAGGTTGGGCTAATCATCGAGATTATCCAAACGCTTATATACACAAGGACAGGTGAAAACCAACTATGGATAAAATAGCTAAAGTATTGACCGTTGACGACTTGAAAAAGGTTACACATCCAGCTTATCCCTACATGCTTCCCGAGATGTCTCCCATAAGCGAGGAAGAGGCTTTCCAACATGTTCGTAACACTGTTGATATGCATGTTCACGGAGCACCGACGGGGTGGATGCCTCATAGGCCCTCGATGCTTAAGACATCTCAGGAAGCCTCTGCAGCAGGTATGAAAGCATTGGCCTTCAAAGACCACTACTATATGACAAGCCCGATTGCTTATGTAATACAGGAGGCTTTGGAGCCATGGTGCGCAGAGAGGGGGCTGCGGCCAGTTGAGGTCTACGGTGGAGTGACACTAAACTACGCGGTTGGTGGGTTAAACCCGTCCGTGGTAAAAACCGCGTTAAAAGGCGATTTTAAGAAACACACCAAAGTCATCTGGATGCCGAGTATTGACTCTGACCTGACGCGACGAGTCGCTAACCTTGGCCCGGGGATAACCATCCTGGAGAACGGGCGTCTGAAGAACGAGGTGAAAGAAATAGTCGACATCGTGGCGAGCAGCGACAATAAAGTAGCCATCGAGACTTCCCATCTATATTATGAAGAAATTTTGGCTCTCGCGGAGGAATGTGAAAAGAAAGGTGTAGACCTTGTTGTAACACATGCGAACCAAGAGCTCACGCTGTTAACCGTCGAAGAGGCGTTAAACCTTGTGGAGCGTAAAGCATGGATACAGCTGGCCATCATATCCATGCTGGGAACACCGATAGCGGCGCCAGGGTGGGTAGTCAACTACCATCATTCCATAGAGCTGCTCAAAGCAGTGGGCCCAGACAGGGTAATACTCGTCACGGACGCGGGCCAGACTGGTGCCAAACCCGTCGAGTACATGAAGATGGGAATTTGGAGCCTTCTTTCCCGTGACATCGGAGCAGATGTGGTCACGAAAATAACCGTCAATAATCCATCGAAAGTCCTCGGACTCAAGTAACCGGCTTCTTGGGCCTGTAGCCTGCTTTAAAAGCGTCGAAGGCATTTCCAACCCCCCTTTCCTTCAGAAGAAATCTTTGAATTCGCTGAGTAGGTGTCTTAGGCAGCTCATCAACAATCTCGACGTACCTCGGAACCATGTAGTAGGGTAGTTTATTGTCGCACCACTTGATAAACTCCATGAAATCTAATTGAGTTCCGGGCTTGAGTTTTATGAAAACCTTGACATCTTCGTCACCTAATTCCGATGGGACACCGACAGCGGCCGACTCGAGCACAGATGGATGCTCGTTGACCACACTCTCAATCTCGTAAGGCGATATGTTTTCACCCCTCCGCCTGATGGACTCCTTTTTCCGACCTACTATGTAGAAGAAGCCGTCCTCATCCCGGTAGAACAAGTCACCTGTGTGGAACCAAAGATTCCTCCAAGCCTTCACCGTCTCATCAGGTTTCTTGTAGTATTCAAGCATCATGACATAGGGTTTACGGGGCCTAATCACAAGTTCTCCGACCTTTCCCGGAGGAAGCTCGTTGTCTTCGTCGTCAACTATTCTTGCCTCAAAGTAAGGCAAAGGCTTACCGACCGAGCCCACCCTAACATCGTTTCCTCGATTGAATATGGCTATGGCGCATGTCTCAGTCATTCCAAACCCCTCGAGAACCCGCACACCAAATCTTTTCTCAAATATGGGCCACGTATCTTTCGTCGCTCCCCCTGTCATAGCTACTCTTACAAAGTGACTTCTATCATACTCACTAGCCGGTTGCTTCAGCAAAATGTTGACCATGGAGCTGATGAGGAAAATAACCGTCGCGCGATATTTTACAGCATTTTGCCAAAACTGTGAGGCATGAAACCATGGGTCAAAGGCTGCGGTGAGGTCGTTGATAAGAGCAGGCAGTATTATCTGCAGCTGTCCGCTTGTGTGGAAGAACGGTACTGTGCTGTAGAAAATATCACCTTCACGTGCTTCCGCTATTGAAGCGTTCATGTGGGCCGTGTTTATGTAGGCGTTATGAGGCAGGACAACACCTTTGGGCGGCCCAGTCGTGCCTGAAGTGTACATTATGGTGGCTGGGTCTGATGGGTGAACTGTTTCATTTTTTTCCACTGGTTTGTCGGATTCTGTGAGAATATCTATGTGCAGGAATCCATCCGCATTCTCCTCATTGGTCAGATGTACAGTGATTTTTTCGAGTGAATTTTTTATCTCTAGATATTGAGGTAGGAGCTGTTTATCTACCACCGCTACTTTAGCATCTGAATCGTTGATTTGATATTTTAGAAGAGGGCCTTTCAGAGAAATGTTCAGAGGGACAGCTACTGCGCCGAGCTTCATGAGGCTGAACCAGATATAGAGGAACTCCAGAGAGTTTGGCATGAATATCACAACTTTGTCCCCTTTTGATACGCCGAGACTCCGAAATCCTCCTGCCACGTTAGAGGAGATGTTGTCAAGCTGTTCATATGTCACTTGTTTATCATCCGTGATGACCGCGGTTTTGTCACCATTTTTACGAGCCTTTTTACTGAACAGTTCGGCTAAAGTTGTGATTTTTTCCCACTCCTCGTACATGGCTAATCAGTGTTTTCCAAAAATTTTATGACAGCTTCGGCGAATTCATGCGGCTTCTGCTCCAGCAGAGCTACTGTTCCACCCTCTATTTCAACCACTTCGGCGTGTCTGATGCTTTGCTTTAACTTGGATAGATGGGCAGCGGCGAATGGGTCTGCTGTTCCAACTATTATCAGCGTTGGACATTTGATTTTTGTAATTTTCTCCTCCATGACGTAGCGGGAGACGGCTACATGCCCCGCCGCAGCGTTCGGTCCAGCCTTCAATGCGTCTATTATGAAGCGGTCAAGGATGTCAGGCCTATCGGGTGGGTAGTAAGGTTGCCGACCTCGCCATAATTCAAGCAGGTGTGAGCCATCCATCTTAGAAACATAGGCGTCTATGACGTGTTTGTTTCTACGTTTCTCTCTTTCATCTGCGTCTATGTATGGGCAGCCCGATAGGACCAATTTCTCAACCAATTGGGGATGAGTGGCTGCAACTTCTATCGCTATCACAGCACCTGTGTGATGCCCTACAAGCGATACGCGGTTTAATCCGAGAGCTTCGATTAACTCGATCACGCCTTCGGCCAGCCTCTCAATCGTCATCTCTCCTTCAAACCTGTAGGAGTCGCCGAATCCTATTGTGTCCATCGCGATTGCTCTGAATTTTTTCCCAAGCAGCGGCAGTACTTCGAGATACTCGTCTGATGAGCGCGGCGTCTGATGCAGCAGCACTACAGGTTCACCTTCCCCAGACCAGCGATAATGTATCTGTCCCTTTGGTGTGTTGATAAAATTTCTCATTATATTCTAACCATTATGGGAAAGCTATAAATATGCGGTTAGGGGGTTGATGAACGTCATGGCAGATAAATCAACTCGGCGTAACTTTTTATCGACTGTTGGTGTGGGTGTTGCTTCGGCGGTTATATTCGGCGTGGGTGGATATTTTCTCGGCAGCTCTGGGTCTAGAATAATAGAGCGCACAGTTACTCAAGCAGCACAGACCGCTACCGTAACAAGGACTCAAACGGTTACTCAGCCAACCACTGTGATAACCACTGTGACTGAGACAGCGGCAGCGCGGCCCACACGTCTCGTCATAGCGTGGCCCTTTGAGATTGTGACACTTAACCCCTACCGCTTCAGCAGAAACATCCCCGTCGAGTCTCCGATGGCAACCATCTATGACCGTTTTCTATCGCAGACGAGAGACCTTCTACAGGTTCCGGGTGTTGTAGAGAGCTGGGAATGGGGTGCCGAGAAAACCTCGTTAGATCTCAGAGTTAGAAAAGGTATCAAATTCCACGATGGAACCGAGCTGACCGCCGAAGACGTCGCCTTCAGCCTAGCTACCATGAAAACTCCTCCCAACGCGTATGCAGGTGTATGGGGGGTGATCAGCGATATACAGGTTGTAAACCCTAGTCTGGTGAGGCTGACTTTAAGCAGGTTTGACCCATCAATCATAGCTTGGATGGGTTTCCTTGATGCCTTCGTTGTCCCGAAGCATGTTTGGGAGCGCGTGGGTCCTGACGAGTTTGGGAAAAACCCAGTGGGAAGCGGTCCCTATAAGGTAAAGTCATATCGACCCGGCATACTGGAGCTTGAGAGGTTTGATGATTATTGGAGAGGGGCCGCGGCCATCAAGGAGGTTGTTTTCAAGGAGGTTCTAGACCCGCGGTCGAGAGCTGTTGAGGTGGAGGCTGGCACATCAGACTATACTCTAGAGGTGGACATAAACGATTTTCAGCGACTATCCAGTCTACAGGGGCTTAAAGGAGTGTCACAACTGGTAACCGATGTAGCAATACTCATGATACCGACATATTATCCCGAAACAGGTGATGAAAACGTGCGTCTCGCCATGCACTATGCTATCGACAAAGAGGCGATAATCAATAACATACTTAGAGGTCACGCCCGAGTGGTTCACACCACTGAGGCACCTGGATACCGAGCCTATGACCCTGACTTCAAATTCCCATATGATCCTGCGAAGGCGGCAGAGCTATTGTCGAAATCCGGCTATTCCAAGTCAAACCCTGTCAAAATCACTGTGGCAACCTTCAAAGGCTCCTTCCCCCGCGACTATGAAGTGATGCAGGCCATTGTCGCTATGTGGGCTGAAGTTGGTATAGAGGCTCAGCTAGAGGTAATAACTATAGCCCAACACTTTGAGATGCGTAACACTGGCAAAATGAAGCATGCACACTTCTACGTCTGGTCCAACGCCACAGGTGACCCGATAAACTCGGTCGGGCACTCTCAGTGGCCGAATTCACCATTCTCAACATGGCGCGGTCTAAAGGCCGCAAACTTAACAGATTACTCTGGGCTGATGAACCAAGCGACAGAGGTGATTAACCCAGTCTTCCTAGAGAAAGATGAGGAGAAGAGGATAGCCGCAGCTCGCCAAGCAGCACGTTGGGTGGTTGAGAAAGGCCTGGTCATACCCTTGTATCAGCTGGCTCAGCTTCACATAATGAAGAGAGACGTGAAATACGACCCCTGGCCGCAGGGATGGGTTCTACCCTACTACATGAGCTACTAATGGCGATAACTTCCTACTATTTATTCAAACGAATTCTACAAATGGCTGCCGCGCTGCTAGGGACATCCTTAGTAGCTTTTCTAATTTTCCGCATAATTCCCGGCGACCCCGTATCTTTAATGGTTGGACCCGGTGTGACCGAGGAATACATAGCACAGCTGAAGGCATATTTCAAGTTGGACCAGCCGTTAATCATACAGTATCTTTACTGGGTTGCTGACCTCTTATCCCTAAACTTGGGGACATCATTTAGGTATGGGTCGAGCGTGTCATCTTTAATCTTTGAGAGACTCCCCGCCACGGTTGAGCTTGTGCTGTTTACTCTAATGATAGCCGTGTTTTTCGGGGTGATTACGGGTGTCGTGGCAGCTGTCAGACAGCGGGTCAACACAGTTATTCAAGCCCTAACAATTTCTGGGTTGGCTATTCCACATTTTCTCTGGGCAATAATTTTCGTCATTTTTTTCGCCGCAATTCTGAAAATGTTTCCTGCATCAGGCCGGGTAGACATAGGTGTGAACATTCAAACGGTGACAGGCTTCTATCTAATTGATGCTCTTATAACGGGAAACATCGATGGATTTTTCAACGCTCTACAACACATAACACTGCCAGCGATATCACTTGCAATTGGCATGACTGCATTCATTCAAAGGACATTGAGGTCAAGCATGCTTGAGGTGCTTAGAGAGGATTATATCCTAACTGATAGAATGAAGGGACACAGCGAACTCTACATTATCTTCGTCCGCAGCCTAAAGAACGCGTTGATGCCTGTCATCACGCTCACGGGCGTACAATTCACTTTCCTCCTAGGCGGAAGTGCAATCGTGGAAAGAATATTCGGATGGCCCGGCATGGGTAACCTATTATTTACAGCGGTGCAATACAGAGACTATACACTTGTGCAGGGAATTTTGATGTTCTATACCTTTATCACAATAACGGTCAACTTTTTGGTCGACATACTCTACACATACATCAATCCAAAGGTCGAGTTCAAATGACTACAGCAACTATACAGGCTAGGCTTCTGTTAAAGTCCAAGAAAGCCGTCATCAGCACAGCCGTTCTCGTGTTCTTTTTTGCAGCGGGTTTATCCGCTCCATTTTTACCGTTACCCGACCCAAACAAACAGAATCTAAATGCGATTGGTTTGCCGCCTTTCTGGGTAGATGGTGGAGAACTGGCCCATCCGCTGGGAACAGACAGTCTTGGACGGGATGTTTTGAGCAGACTTCTTCACGGAGCGTCCGTGGCACTATATGTTGCAGTAGCCGCAACCGCTTTAACAGCCACTATAGGAATTGTTTTAGGAATCACTGCAGGATATTTCAGGGGCAAGGTTGACGACCTGTTAATGCGGGTCGTCGATATCTGGATGTCGTTCCCCCCGATTATTCTGGCAATAGTCTTGATAAGCGTCTTGGGTGTGGATTTAAACAACGTCGTTCTCGCTGTCGCATTGGTTGATTGGACAAGATTTACGCGAGTATTGCGCTCCGAGGTCTTATCTATTCGCGAAAAAGATTTCGTCACCGCCGCGCAGACAATTGGATTCTCACCTAATTACATCATGTGGAAGGAAATTTTCCCAAACATTTTGCCTACATTCATCATTATTACCACTCTTGAAATGGGCATCGCAATATCGGTTGAGGTTCTGCTCAGCTTTGTAGGCCTTGGAGTCAGGCCCACAACCTCCTCATGGGGTACTATGCTCGCCGACGGGCTGAACTATTTCCGCACAAACCCATATGGAGTCCTGTTCCCTCTGTCCGCGACAATAGCCGTAATTCTCAGCCTAAACATACTCGGCGAAGTCCTCCGCGAAAAAATAGACCCCCGGCTTATGGTGATTAGATGACAAAGCTGCTTGAGGTGCGTGAACTAAACATAAAGATTTTCGGAAAACCCGTGGTGAAAAATGTGTCTTTCGAGGTAGAGTCGGGGGAAGTTTTTGGACTGGTCGGCGAATCAGGGGCTGGCAAATCTCTAACAGGAAAAGCCATAATCAGGCTTCTGCCACCTGAAGCCGAGGCGGCCGGAAAAATTCTCTTCAAGGGAAATGATCTACTATCCATCCATGAGAAGGCTATGCGAAAAATAAGGGGGAAAGAGATTACCCTAATACAGCAGGACCCAGTAACCTCTCTCAACCCTTCGTTCAAAATCAAAGACCAGATAACCGACATCATGAAACTGCATCTCGGACTTACATCCAAGGAGGCTGAGGAAAGGGCTGTGGAACTTTTGAAAAAAGTCGGCATCACATCACCCGAGAAGGTTTTGCACAAATACCCCCATCAGATAAGCGGCGGCATGTGCCAGCGTGTAATGATAGCTATTGCCTTTGCATGTGAGCCCTCTCTCGTAATAGCCGACGAGCCTACCACGGCCTTAGACGTGATTACACAGGCCCTCGTCATAAACCTGATGAAACAGATACAGCGGCAATACAACACAGCAATCATATTCATCACACACAACCTCGCACTCGCTTTAAACATCTGCGATAGAATAGCAGTGATGAACAATGGATCGATCGTTGAGGTTTTGGATGCAGACAGAGTTTTTGAAGACGCAAGACATGAATACACTCTGTCGCTGTTGACATCAATCCCCACAATAGAAAAAAGCTTCATAAGGTGAATGAGATGCTTCAGGCTATCGGACTCAGCAAGGTTTTCTCAGAACCTGCTCGCAGTCTACGTGACATTTTCAACAAGGAGGCAAGACGCTTCTATGCATTACGAGATGTTTCTGTGCAAATAGGCGAGGAGGAGGTTCTGGGGATAGTTGGGGAAAGCGGATGCGGCAAAAGCACCCTCGCGAGAACAGTTGCGAGAATTTACACACCCGATAAGGGGCGAATAATTTTCATGGGCAAAGACATCACACACTTAAACAACAGAGAGCTATTTGATGCCCGTAGGAGGATGCAGATAATTTTCCAAAACCCATATTCTTCATTAAATCCGCGTAGAAGAGTAAGCGATATCATAGGCGACCCGCTAAGACTCCATGGGCTGTATGAAGAATCAGCTATTTCAGAGGCTTTACGGGCCGTCGGATTGGATGAAACCTATGCTAAGAGGTATCCGCATCAGCTGAGCGGCGGCGAGCGTCAAAGAGTTGCTATCGCGAGGGCTCTTGCTCTCCGCCCCTCTCTCATGATAGCCGATGAGATAACCTCTTCGTTGGATGTCTCGACCCAGATGCGTATTTTGGAACTTTTGAAAAGGATAAAGAACGAGTACAGGCTTTCTATGATGTTTATTTCCCATGACTTGGCGGTCGTCAATTACATGAGCGACCGAGTTGCAGTAATGTATGCTGGTGAAATCGTGGAGGAGGGGCCTTCACATGAGATCATTAACAACCCGCTCCATCCATACACTCAAGCCCTCATCGAATCCGTCCCAGACCCGCGTAAAGGTTGGAGACCTCGCGTTAAAGAAGTTGAAGGCGACCATGTATCGCCGGGATGTAGGTTTGCGCCACGGTGTCCATATGCTTTCGAAAAATGTTATGCAATGAGACCTACTTTAACCCAGTATAACAATTCGAGGAAGGTTGCCTGTTTTCTACACCAATAACTGTATGCATCCAGCTATCGCGACCAATGGAGAAACACTGGGATAAACTGTTTCCCAACGCATCTGCTCAAAAAATCTATTGCCACAGTGGTGCGAGAGCCATGATGAGGAACGTTGTTAGGCTAAATCATGTAGGAATCGGCAGCTGGTGAGGCGGAGTTTTGTTTGGTTGCTTTATTTGGTAGGCAGGTTCTATCGGTTCGATAACTTAAAATTAGCATTTTTAGTGGCATAATTTGATGAGGGTGGGAGGCCAAGCTGGGAATCCTT
>Ga0105160_1001279_pt1 | contig 10386 bp, 10 predicted proteins | sample GXS110809BmetaG_FD_89591 | JGI IMG/M metagenome (GOLD analysis project Ga0105160, IMG submission 89591) | Hot spring microbial communities from Gongxiaoshe hot spring, China to study Microbial Dark Matter (Phase II) - GXS 110809B | ecosystem: Environmental > Aquatic > Thermal springs > Hot... | reverse complement strand
GGGCTGGTGGCGGGGTCGGCCCTGATGCTCGCTTACACGGTGGACGTGGCCCTGTTCGCCATGGCCTCGGCGGGCTATATCAACTTCTTCTTCCCTCAGTTCCGCGAATTCCGGGTTCCGGTTCCGCTGGTGGGTTCGATCAACCTGATCTGGCTGGGGGAAACCCTGCTGCTGATCGCGCTGCTGGTCGTCCTGAACATCCGGGGCATCCGGGAGTCCTCGCTGCTGAACCAGGTTCTCGGCGCCCTGGATATGATACTGGAGACCTCGATTGTGGTCATCGGCTTCCTCTTCGCCTGGCGTCCGGAATATTTCCTCCATCAGTGGCAAATGGAATTCCCACCCCTCGAGCGCCTGCTATATGCGACTTCCCTGGCGGTGATCTCATATGTGGGGCTGGAGTCGGTCTCGCAGGCGGCGGAGGAGACCATCCGGCCGGCGGCGGTGATCCCCCGCACCTCCATGGCCCTGATCATCGTCGTTCTACTGTTCGCCCTGGCCTTCCCGGTGGTATCCCTGGGGATCCTCCCATGGGATGAAGTCGGGGGGCGAGAAGGGGACCCGGTGGCTTTGCTGGCCAGCCGGCTGCCTTTCGTGGGGTTCCTGGCCGGTCCGGCGGCGGCGATCCTCGCGGCGACTATTCTGTTGATCTCCGCCAACACCGGAGTCATGGGATCCAGCCGGCTGGCCTACAGCATGGCCCAGCTGGGGTTAATGGGGGAAGGGCTGTCGGAAGTTCATCCCCGGTATCGGACCCCGGTGAAATCGATCATCTTTTTCTCATGTATTTCCGCCGTAATGGCTGTCTTCGCCTTCCTCAGCGGGCGCCGGGCGCTGGAGGCGATGGCAGATGTATATGCCTTCGGAGCGATGCTGGCCTATTTCCTGAGCACCATCGCTCTGGTGGCGCTTCGGATTCGCGAACCGTATGTTCCCCGTCCTTATCGAATGCCTTTGAACCTGCAATGGCGGGGCGCGGAGATCCCGATCCTGGGCGTCCTGGGGATCCTGGGAACGGGGCTGATGCTGTTGGTGGTCATGTGGACCCATCCGATCGCCCAGGTAGCAGGCCCGCTGTGGGTCGCGCTCTGGATCGGATACTACATATGGTATCGTAAGCGAACAGGGCGTCCGATCTGGAAGAGCCTGCCCCGGGATTGGATAGCCGAGCAAATCCGCATTCTGGAAAACAGTGGGGAGTGGGATTTGCTGGAGCGTTTCCGGATCGAGGTGGAGCACTGGCGGCGATCGCAAAAGGGGGCTTGAGAGAATGAGCCCTGTGTGGATGTTCCGTCTGGTTCTGGCGACGCTGATGATCGCCCTGGGGGTTATGATCATCGGGCGCAGTTTCTGGCTGGTCCTGACTCAGGGCCTGGCCCTTTCAAGCCTGTTTTTGCCTGTGGTGGTAGGAATCCTGATGATGGCTCTGGGGGTCCGTCGCTGGCGGAGCTGGATCGATATCCATCGCTCGGGCGGGAGTTGATCGAGCTGGGCTTTGGACGAACGGATGGCATAATAGATCTCTGGGCCTGCCTCCTTCCCATGGCTCCGGTGTCTTTATCCCTCCGGGGGAGCTTTTAACCAGAGGATAGCCGGCACACGGATCAAAGGAGTAAAACAGTTAGGGAGATCTCGAGGCAAACGGAGATGAGTGGACATCCGCTGGGCATTTTTCTGGCTCTTTTCTTTCTAATCGTGCTTGTGCTGACCTTGACCTGGATGCTCCGGGTGCCCCGCCCGGTGCCGATGGAGGTGGCCCGCGCGGTTTATTCGGTGGAAGCCGCCCGCTGCATTGTGGTGCCGATCGTCGAGGGCATCTACTCGGAGCGGGCGGTGGAGCTGGCCTGTCGACTGGGCGAGCGTCAGCAGGCCCGACTGGTCCTGGTGCACGTCCTGGAGGTCCCCTATACGGTGCCGCTGGATACGCCGTTGCCGGATCTGGAAGCCCGTGGACAGCGGGCCCTGGAGACGGCCCGCTTCATCGCCATGCAGCATGGGATGAAGCCGGAGATCCGTCTGGTGCGGCATCGCTCCGCGCCAGAGGGCATCCTCAGCGTGGCCCGCCAGGTCGGGGCGGATCAGATTATCATGGGCATTGGGCTCAAGCGGCGGGCGTCCAGCGACGGCCTGGGCCGGACCGTGCATGAGGTGATGCGGCGGGCCTCCTGCGAGGTCATTGTCGCGAAGGCTCCGATCGTCGAATGAGCATGTCGATCTGCCCCGACTGGAGGAGGCAGCAATGGAGCAGACGATCCAGCGGCGGGTGAAGCTGATCTATCCCCCATCTCTCATCGATGAGCCTCTGCTCTATCGGCTGATCCAGCGTTTCGGATTGATGGTGAATATCCGCCGTGCCCATGTGGAGGCCACCGAGGCCTGGCTGGTGATCGATCTGGAAGGTCCTTCGGACCGCGTCGAGGAGGGTCTCAACTGGATCCAGAAGCAGGGCGTTCTGGTGGAGCTGGTAGAGCAGTTATAAGGCTCGGGCTTTGTTCATTCGCGTTACGCAGCCGGCCTTCTTAATTTTCGTTAGGAGTTACGCTGTTGGTTTTCTCCTGGGGGGTTTGGGGGGAGGGGCCCCTCAACTCCCCTTGGTCAGAGGTCAACTGCGTAAGTCCTGTTGTGCTTATGTTTCTATCTGCAGCGGCCCCAGGGGCTGGGTGAGGATAGGAGCGGGGCTAATATTACACGATAACTTCCAATGACAATCTCTATCATCGGATTTAGAAGGACGGAGCAAACCCATGCGCATCGTGATCCTGGGTTGTGGCCGGCTGGGCGCCTATCTCGCCCGCCAGTTCGCGCGGGATGGCCATGAGGTGGTCGTCATCGACCGCGAGCGGGAGGCCCTGGAGGCGCTGGGGCCGGATTTCCCCGGGGAGACCGTGGTGGGGATGGGGATCGACGCCGAAGTATTGCGTCGGGCCGGTATTGAACAGGCGGACGCCTTCATCGCGGTCACAGGCTATGATAACACCAACATCATGGCGGCGGAGGTCGCCCGGGAGATCTTCGGGGTCCCCCGGGTGATTACCCGGCTCAACGATCCGCTCCGGGCCGAGATCTTTCAGGAGCTGGGGCTGAAAACGATTTCTCCCACTGCGCTGGCCGCCGAAGCGATTCGCAAATGTCTGGAGGACTGATCGATGTATCTGATCATCGTCGGGGGCGGGAAAGTCGGCTACTACCTGAGCAAGTCCCTGCTGGCCGAGGGCCATGAGGTCCTCCTGATCGAAAAGAACCCCCGCCGGGCCGCGTTTCTGATCGATGAGCTGGGGGCGGATCACGTGTGGGTGGGCGATGGGTGCGATTCCAGCACCTTCGCCCAGGTGGGGATGAACCGGGCCGATGCGGTGATCGCGGTCACCGGGGACGATGAGGACAATCTGGTGGTCTGCCTGCTGGCCAAGCGCAAGTTCAACGTCCCCCGGACCATCGCCCGTATCAACAACCCGCGCAATGCGGAGATCTTCGCCCGTCTGGGGATTGATGTCACTGTTTCCACCACGGAGATCATTCAAGCGCAGATCGAGCGGGCGCTCCCCCTGCGTTCCCTGGTGCATCTGCTGGCCCTGCGCCGGGGTGGGATCCAGCTGGTGGAAGGGAAGGTCGCGCCGGGGGCCCCGGCCGATGGACGGGCGCTGCGGGACCTGGGGATCCCTGCAGATGCCCTCGTGGTGATGGTCGTGCGGGGGGATCAAACGTTTATCCCCTCCGGTGAAACGATCCTTCGGGCGGAGGATGAGATCCTGGCGGTCACAACTCCCCATAGCGAGCCGGTTTTGCGTCGTTTGCTGTTGGGGGCGTGAAGCGGAGATTCAGCGGGAAAAGTGGATGGCGCCTCTGTCAGGTCGGTTTTTGCCGGGGTCGCAAGAACAAAAAGGGCGGCTGCGAAGCAGCCGCCCTTTTTGTGATCCCTCCCGAAGCGGGCCACCGAAGATCATGCGGCTCGCCGGGAGAGCCGCGGTGCCCAGGCTGGAGCAGCCAGTGCCACGAGAGCGATGAGCAGCGCCAGGATCAGGACGATCCCGAAGGTCAGTGGCTGCGGCCAGACTATCCCCAGCCAGGCGTCCGCGCTGTAGGCGCCTGCTCCATAGAACCCGAAGAAAGCGCCCAGGGTGATCAGAACCAGGTTATACTCAAAGCCTCCCCGATCAATCCACAGCCCTTTGGGGGCGTGGACCCGGATGAGGGCCACCAGCTGGGCCGCAAGCAGCGGCAGGACCGCCCATGGCGTGACCAGGCCCAGGGTGAGCAACAGGCCACCCAGGAACTCCCCGAGGCCCAGCAGTAGCGCCCAGAGGCGACCCGGCCGGATGTTCAGGCTCTCCAGCCAGGCGGCAGTTCCGCTCAGCCCATAGCCGCCGAACCATCCGAACAATTTCTGAGCGCCATGGCCCGCAAAGAGCAACCCGATAAGAACGCGCAGGATCGCCAGGCCAAAATCCAGACGCACCATACGCCCTCACCTCCTTCCGGCGCATGGTCCTGGATGGCTCGTGAGAGTTCGATCCGATCTCCAACCTAATCTTATTGTCTCCATGTAAGCAAAGCGTGAACGAAATATCAGCGTTGCGTTAGATCTCCTCACCAGAACGGAGCAGGCTCCTGGGCCTATCCCGGGGAATGGCCGAAAAACAAGGAAGTGTTCTAACCCTGATCTTCGCCCTCTATGTTGGGGATCTGGATCCGGTGCCTTCATCGATCGGCCTAACCCCAAATCAGCGCGAGGGAAGAGCTCCCGATCTCCCCTGGGCAGAGGCCAACGGCGCAAGCCGATGTCTGCCTCCGCCTCAACCATCCAGATAGCTTTCGAGGGCCGCCGAAAGCCATCTATCCACCGCCCGCCATGACCCTCTATCGGCTCGTTCGTTAGAGGGGGACAGACTCTCCTTTCCCCTCAATTTGTTTCATTATGAAACAACTTGCAACGAGAGATGTTTCAATTTGAAACATTTTGGTCGAAAGGCTTGCCCGGATGAAGGGAAATGACGAAGATAGAAGATGGACTTGTGGGTCCAGATTTGTGGGAAGGAGGTGCATGAGGCGCGGGAGCCTAACCGATTGTGAGACGGTGAGGGGTTGCGGACGGATCCGCCGTCCTGCGCAGTGGAGTCAATGCCAGGCCATTGCCCGGAACCCTTCATTCACGAAAGGAGCGCGACCATGGCACCCTGGGTGGCGGAGATCATCGGCACGATGATCCTCATCCTCCTGGGCGACGGCGTGGTGGCCAACGTCGTCCTGGGAAAGACCAAAGGGCAGGCCTCCGGGTGGATCGTGATCACCACCGGATGGGCTATGGCGGTGGCCATGGCCGTGTATGCGGTCGGCCGCATCAGCGGCGCGCATATCAACCCGGCCGTGACCATCGCCTTAGCAGCGACCGGAAGGTTCCCATGGGCGGATGTTCCGCTTTACATCGTCGGTCAGTTCATTGGCGCCTTCATCGGCGCGGTGCTGGTCTGGCTGGCGTATTATCCACACTGGGCGGAGACTCCCGATCCGGCCCTCAAGCGCGCGGTTTTCTGCACGGCTCCGAACATCCGCAATTACCCCCTGAACTTCATCACGGAGGTCATCGGGACGTTCATGCTGGTCTTTGGCGTCCTTGCCATTGGGGCGAACAACCTTCCTGCCGGATGGGCGCCTCTGCTGGTGGGCTTCCTGGTGTGGGCCATCGGTCTCTCGCTGGGTGGGCCCACGGGCTACGCCATCAACCCGGCCCGTGATCTCGGGCCGCGGATCGCCCACGCGGTGCTTCCTATCCCCGGCAAGGGCGACTCCGATTGGGCCTACTCCTGGGTCCCGGTGGTAGGTCCCATTGTGGGCGGCCTGATCGGTGCGTTCCTGTTTGTAGCACTGGGAATGTAACAGCCAGCGTTCCGGTGAGGGGAGGTCAGCTTCCTCCCTCTCACCGGAACCTCCAGGAGCCTAAGGAGGTTGCCATGAAGAAATTGATTAACGATCCGATGAATGTGGTCCCGGAGGCGCTGGAGGGGATGGCCAAAGCCCATCCAGATCTTATTAAGGTCCATTTCAATCCGAACTTCGTTTACCGGGCCGATGCCCCTCGCCCGGGAAAGGTGGCGGTGATCTCGGGAGGTGGAAGCGGCCACGAGCCGATGCACGTGGGTTTCGTGGGCTACGGGATGTTAGACGCGGCCTGCCCCGGGGCGGTGTTCACCTCTCCCACGCCCGACCAGATGTATGAGGCGGCCAAGATGGTTCATGGCGGGGCAGGGATCCTGATGATCGTAAAGAATTATGCGGGGGACGTGATGAACTTCGATATGGCGGCGGATCTGCTGCGGGGCGAGGGCTTCCAGGTGGAGAGCGTGCTGATCGCCGATGACGTGGCGGTGGAGAGCAGCCTCTACTCCCAGGGCCGTCGGGGGACGGGCACCACGGTGCTGGCGGAGAAGATCCTGGGGGCGGCTGCCGAGCGGGGCTACGATCTTCAGCGTCTGGCTGCCCTGGGCCGTCGGGTGGCGGAGAACGGCCGTTCCATGGGCATGGCCCTGACCTCCTGTATCGTCCCCCATGTGGGCAAGCCGACCTTTGAGCTGGGCGAGGACGAGATGGAGATCGGCATTGGCATCCATGGCGAACCTGGCCGCTACCGTGAGCCCCTGAAGAAGGCCGATGAAATCGTGGAGCGCCTCATGGAGCCGATCCTGAGCGATCTACCTTTCCGATCAGGGGATCGGGTGATCTGTATGGTCAACTCGATGGGCGGCACGCCTCTCAGCGAGCTCTACATTGTTTACCGCAAGGTCGCGGAGATCTGCGAGAAGGCAGGCATCCAGATCGTTCGCAACCTGATCGGAGCCTACATCACCTCTCTGGAGATGGCCGGGACCTCCATCACGCTCCTCCGGGCGGATGATGAGATGCTGGAATTGTGGGACCACCCGGTGAAGACCCCTGCGCTGCGCTGGGGGATGTAGCCAGAGAGAGCGTTTTTCCCCGAGATGCACGCTCTCTGCCGTGGTCTGCATCTCGAGGAGGTTTCTCCTGACGTGCGGTAGCTCTGCAGCAGCGTGAGCTTTCCAATTCAAGATGGAGGTGCACGGGCGATGCCGGTGATGCGGGACGATGTAGTGGCCTGGCTGGAGCGTTGCGCAGCTGTGCTGGAGGAGAACCGGGATTACCTGACCCAGCTGGATGCGGCGATTGGCGACGCGGATCACGGCGTCAACATGGATCGCGGGTTCAAGGCTTTCATGGCGAAGCTGCCTTCCGTAGCCGATAAGGACATCGGGACGATCCTGAAGACCCTGGGGATGACGCTGGTGGCGACAGTGGGTGGTGCCGGCGGGCCACTTTATGGCACGTTCTTCCTGCAAATGGGGGTGAAGACGGCCAATAAGCTGATGCTGACCCCGGAGGACTGGGTGGAGGCTCTGGAGGCGGGTATCAACGGGGTGATCGCCCGTGGGCAGGCTCGCCCGGGTGACAAAACGATGGTGGACGCTCTGCTGCCGGCCCTGGAGGCCTTCAAAGAGGCGATCCGAAATAGCACTCCCTTCGGGAAGGCTCTCCAGCGGATGGCCGAGGCGGCCGAGCAAGGGATGAAAGCCACCATCCCGATGGTGGCCCGCAAGGGAAGGGCCAGTTACCTGGGCGAGCGCTCGGCCGGCCATCAGGATCCGGGAGCGACCTCGTCTTACCTCATCCTGAAGGCTGCTGCGGACGTTTGGGCCAACGCGACTTGAAAGAAGATTAAGAGATGGCGGTTCGAAAGGACAAGAGACCAGCTCGCCGAAAGGGAGGTGGCACCATGGCGAAGTATGTGATGGCCATCGATCAGGGAACTACCAGCACCCGGGCGATGATCTTCGATCATGAGAGCAACGTGGTGGCCTGGGATCAGAAGGAGCACGAGCAGATCTACCCGCAGCCCGGCTGGGTCGAGCATAACCCGATGGAGATCTGGGAGCGGACCCAGGAGGTGGTGAAGAACGCTCTGGCGAAGGCAGGGATCAGCGGGGCGGACATCGTCGCCATCGGGGTGACCAATCAACGGGAGACCACCATCGTCTGGAACAAGCGGACCGGGAAGCCTTACTACAACGCCATCGTGTGGCAGGACACCCGGACGGCCCCGATCTGCGCCCAGCTCGACCGGGAAGGCTACACGCCGATGTATCGGGAGAAAACCGGCCTTCCCATCGCCACCTACTTCTCCGGCCCCAAGCTTCAGTGGATCCTGGACAACGTCCCCGGGGTGCGAGAGGATGCCGAGAAGGGCGAGGCCCTTTTCGGCAATATTGACACCTGGCTGATCTGGTGGCTGACCGGCGGGCCAGACGGGGGCGCCCACGTCACCGATGTCTCGAACGCCAGCCGCACGATGCTGATGAACCTGCGCACCCTGGACTGGGACGATGAGATCCTGAAGATCCACCGCATCCCGCGCCAGATGCTGCCGCAGATCCGGCCCTCTTCGGACCCCGAGTTCTATGGCAAGACCTCGAAGAGCGGGCCCCTGGGCGCGGAGGTGCCGGTGTGCGGCGACCTGGGCGATCAGCAGGCGGCCCTGGTGGGGCAGGCAGGGCTGGAGGTGGGGATGGCCAAGAACACCTACGGCACCGGCTGTTTCCTCCTCCTCAACACGGGCACCAACATCGTCCCCTCCAAGAGCGGCCTGCTGACCACCGTGGCGTATCAATTCGGGAAGGGGCCATGCATCTACGCCCTGGAAGGCTCCATCGCCATCACGGGCGCCCTGGTTCAGTGGATGCGGGACAACCTGGGCCTGATCTCCCGCTCGGCGGAGATCGAGGACCTGGCGCGCACCGTGGAGGATAGCGGCGGCATTTACTTCGTGCCCTTCTTCTCGGGGGCCTTCGCGCCTTACTGGCGGCTGGACGCCCGAGGGGTGATCGTGGGCCTCACCCGCTATATCAACAAGGGGCATCTCGCCCGTGCCGTCCTGGAGGCCACCGCCTACCAGACCCGAGACGTCTTCGACGCCATGTACGTAGACTCCGGGATCCGGCTGGCGGAGCTGCGGGTGGACGGCGGGATGGTGTACAACGAGTTGTTGATGCAGTTCCAGGCCGACATCCTGGGCGTGCCTGTGGTCCGGCCGGTGATCGCAGAAACGACCTCCCTGGGGGCGGCCTACGCGGCCGGGATGGCGGTGGGCTTCTGGAGCGGGCCGGAGCAGATCCGCCAGTACTGGAAAGAGGACAAGCGCTGGCTGCCGAAGATGGATCCGGAGACCCGGGAGAAGCTCTACGCCGGGTGGAAGAAAGCTGTCGAACGCTCCTTCGGCTGGGTGGAGCTCTGACCGCGGGCACCGTTGCGCAGGCCATTCGGAACCCTTATCACGCATCGGGGCGGGCCCGCAGGTCCGCCCCGATGTGCCTCTAAAGAAGGAGGAAGAGTTCGGCGATGTCCTATCATGTCATTGTGATCGGCGCGGGATCGACCGGAGCGGCCACTGCCCATGACCTGGCTCTTCGAGGATTCCGGGTGACCGTGGTGGAACGAGGCGAGGTAGCCTCGGGCACCTCGGGGCGGAACCATTGCCTGTTGCACTCCGGCGGACGCTATGCGATGCGGGATCCGGAGTCGGCTCGAGAGTGCATCGAAGAGAACATGATCCTGCGGCGCATTATGCCGGAGGCGCTCGAGCTGAACGATGGCCTGTTCGTAGCCCTGGACGAGCAGGATCTGTCGTTCAAGGAGCGGTTCCTGGCCGCCTGCGAGGAATGTGGCATCCCCGCCCGGGAGATCCCGGTGAAGCAGGCCCTGGCTCTGGAACCCCACCTCAACCCGAACATCCTGGCGGCCGTCCAGGTTCCGGATGGGGTCTTTGAGCCCTTCCGGTTCTGCCTCTCCTTCCTGGCTACCGCCAAACACAACGGTGCCACGATTCTCACTTATACGGAGGTGGTGGATTTCGTCTTTCAGGGCCGAACGGTGGCCGGCGTTCGGGTGCGGGATCGCCGAACCGGGGAGGAGCGGGTGATCGGAGGCGATATCGTGGTGAACGCCGCCGGTCCCTGGTCCGGCAAGATCGCCGCCATGGCCGGGGTAGATGTCCCTGTGGTCCCTACGGCGGGGGTGATGATCTCAGTAGGCCGACGCTGGAACCGTATGGTGATCAACCGTCTGAACATGCCCGGCGATGGGGACATCATCGTCCCCCAGCGTCGCACGGCCATTATCGGGACCACCTCGTGGCGGGTGGAGGATCCGGATTTCATCCCGATCCCGGAGGATCATGTGCGCCTGCTGCTGGACCGGGCGGAGCGGTTCATCCCCGGCTACACGCGAGGGGGGATCCGGGGGGTCTTCGCCGTGGCCCGGCCGCTGGTGGGGCGGCGAGGGGTGGCTGCCGATGGGCGGGAGCTCTCCCGCACCTTCGAGTGC
>Ga0105160_1001278_pt1 | contig 10391 bp, 7 predicted proteins | sample GXS110809BmetaG_FD_89591 | JGI IMG/M metagenome (GOLD analysis project Ga0105160, IMG submission 89591) | Hot spring microbial communities from Gongxiaoshe hot spring, China to study Microbial Dark Matter (Phase II) - GXS 110809B | ecosystem: Environmental > Aquatic > Thermal springs > Hot... | reverse complement strand
GGGCGATGGCGGGGTGGGGCACCTTGCCGTCCCCTCCGATCTCGTTGGAGGTGTCCACGATGACCACCCTCGGCCCCCACTTCTCCGCCAGGATGCGCACCACGTCGCGGAGGAGGGTGGTCTTCCCCGTGCGGGGCGGCCCCACGAGGAGGATGCTCCCGCTCCCCTGGAGCAGGTACTCCCGTAGGGGCTCGGCCACCCCCACCACGAACTTCCCCACGCGGATGGTCACCCCCACGGTCTGGCCGAAGGAGTCCTGGATGCGGGAGACGCGGTGGAGGGTGGCCTCGAGGCCCGCCCGGTTGTTCTCCTTGAACCCGCCCACCCTGTGGGAGAGGTAGGCCAGGTCGTCCTGGGTGATGGGCGGGTGTTCCGTGAGCACCCGGTACTGGTCCCTGACCGTAACGGTGGGGTGCCTCCCGAGGTCTATGGTGATCTCCTCCAGGTCCTCTCCGAAGGGCTCCACCATGTCCCGGAGCTTGGTGGGGAGCACCCCCAGGAGGGTCGTGAGCTCCTGCCTGAAGGAGGGGTGGACGTGCACCCTAGGCTTGGTCGTCTCCACGCTTCACCTCCGAGAGGGTCACCAGGATGGAGCGGTAGGCCCGAGTCTCCTCCACGAGCCTCCAGAGCAGGTCGATGATGGTCCCGAGGCCCACGGCGAAGACCATGGCCGCGAGCCCCGGCGGTCCCGACACCAGGAAGGCGAGGACTCCGATGACCACGAGACCCCTGCTGATGAGGATGTACCCGTTCAGCCTCACAGGCCCATTGTAGGGGTCAGTCCTGGCGCCCCCTCGCCCGCCTTGGCTCCAGGTAGATGTCCCTGGCGAAGCGGAGGGGGTCGTAGCTTTTTCCTCCCCTCCAGGCCTGTTGCCACCAGGCGATGTAGGTTCCCGCCTCCTTCTCCGGCACCTTCCTCCGCCCCACGAAGACCCCCACCCCCTCGAGGATGTAGATGGGCTCTTCCCCCGTGGCTTTCAGGGAGAGGTGCTTCACCCGGACGTTCCTCCACACCAGCTGGCCCAGGAAGAAGGTGTTGCTGTAGCTCACCGGGTTGTGCACCTCCGCCTCCGGGAAGAGGAGGACCAGGGGCCTTCCCTTCATGGCCCTGCGCCTCAGGGCCTCGGCCACCTTCTCGTCCTCGAGGGCCGGGAAGAAGGCCCAAAGCCCCTTGGGGTGGTTCTCCAAGAGCTTCAGGAAGGCCCCCTCCTCCACCTCCTCCACCGCGGGCTGGCCTTCCGGGGGCGGGACAGGCGCCTCTTGTCCCCTCGCCGCCCCCAGGACCAGGGCGGCGCACACCAGGAGCCAGCGCACCCCCATCTCAGCTCCGGGCGAGGACAGGGACCACCTCGAGGCGGAAGACGTAGTAGGCCACCCCGCCCACCTCCTTCCGCTCTCCGAGGGCCAGGGCCTCCGGGGGGAGCTCCTTCGCCAGCTCTTCCCGCACCCAGAGGGTGGACTTCTGGATGACCACGGGGGCCTCTTCGGAGGGAAGCTCCCCCGCGCTCACCACGGCCTTGTCCTTGTTCTTGCGCACCAGGTGGAAGAGGGAGTCCGCCTTCGCCATCCACTCCAAGAGGTGCTCCCCTTGCGGCCCAGCCACCTTGAGCCCCCTCTCCGTGATGAGGTACCCCCCGGGGATGGCCTCAATCCACCCCCGGGACTTCCACTCGTCCACGAAGTCCTCCCCCAGGTCCTTGGGGAGCTTGGTGATCTCGTAGCCCTTGCGCTCCTTCGCCTTAGCCACTTTGGGGGCGGTGGCGAGCACCCGCTCCACCCACGTGGCGAACAGGGCCTCGTAAGCGTCCTCCCTTTGAGGGAGCACGGGGCTCTCCACCACGCCCTGGAGGGTGGCGTACTGGAGCACCAGGTTGGGGTCGTACCGGAGGGCCTTGGCCCGCTCCTTCGCCCACGGGTGGGGGACGAGGCCCTTTTGCTTCCCGTCCGCGAAGAAGAAGGGCATGATCACCCGGATAGGGGAGACCCCCGGGGTCACCACCACCGCCTCTTCCGGCGGGAAGGTCTGCATCTCGTCCACGGTGAGGAGGGAGCGCTCCACCTCCCTCAGAGTCTCCTGCACGCGGCGCTCGAAGAGACCGAAGCCGGTCACCTGGCCCCCTTCGGCGTAGGAGCGCTCCAGGGCGGTCGTCTTACCCAGGAGCTCGCTGAACCATTGGGCGTCTATGGAGTCCAGACGGCTCGGCCAGGCCACGATGGTCTGGATGGTGCCGAACATGGCGTCGAACTCCTCCTTGCCGTAGACGGCGTACCCCTGGGCCCGGTCCTGGAGGGAGATGAGGTAGCTCACCCGCCTGGAGCGCATGGTCGCCAGCATCTCCGTCATGTTGGGCAGGTAGCCGAAGTTGGGGAACTCGTCCAGGTAGACCGCCAGGTGGTGCTTGAGCTTCCCCCCGTTCTCGTGGGCCGCCTGGAGGATGGCCCGGTCTATGAGGCGCTTCACCAGCTGGAGGAGGGTCTGCCCCTTCCCCCCCTGGATCTCCGCCTGGGGGATGCCGATGTAAAGGAGGAAGGGCTTCTCCCCTTGGAGGAGGCGCTTTAGGTCTATGACCGCCTCCTCGGCTCCTGGGGTCCGGGTGGTGGCCGCGCTCAGCCGGGGGTTGTCAAAGAGGATGAACCTGGAGGCGAGCCCCATGGTCATCCCCACCTGTTTGTCCCGGGCCATGCCCGAGATCTGCTCCACGAAGCTCCTGGCCCACTCCCGCACCTCGGCCCTCGGGTGGCTGCTGATGTAGTTCTTGATCTTCTCGGGGCCCTCGAGGATGCGCCGCAGGAGGATCCGGGGAGAGGGGGCCTCCACCTCCGGGTCGTTGGAGATGGCGTAGATGAGCACGGTGAGGAGGGCCCGCTCCAGGTTCCGGTAGAACTCGTCCGGCCCCTCCATCCGCCGCTTGGGCACGAGCATCTCGGCGATGTCCAGCGCTCCCTCCCGGGTCTCCCCGCCCTCCAGGAGGGGCAGGACCATGCTCATCGGGTCAAAGGGGGTGAAGACGTACACCCCGTGCCCGTGGGCGTGGTAGTAGGAGAGGGCCTCCCCGAGCCCCGTGGGGTCCGGGTACTTGAAGTCAAAAACGATGGCGCTGTTCCCGTCCCGGGCGTCCTTGAACAGGTTGGGCTGGAAGAAGGCCGAGGTCTTGCCCGCGCCGGGTCCGGCGATGACCGCCATGTGCCCGTTGCGCACGCTCTCGGAAAAGGGGACGAGCTTCTTGGGCGGCTTGGGCTTTCCCTCGGGGGTGGTCTCCCAGAGGAAGCCCACGTACCCGCTCTGCCGCCCCCTCTTCAGGGGTTCCAAGTCCTTCTCCTCCGCCCACTTGGCCGTCCCCGGAAGCTTGGTGGTGCCCCGCACCGTCACGAGCCGCGCCCCCACGGCCAAGAGGAGAAGCCCCCCCGCCACGGGGTAGAGGCCCAGAAAGTAGTTGGGCTCGTAGGGCCCCCTGAGGACCACCTTGCTGCAGCCGCTGTTGAAGAAGCACTTGATGGCTCCCTCGAGGGGCTCTCTCGCCTGGAGGTGCCTCGCCCACCCGCTCTCCGCCAAGACGGGCCAGACCCGCCTCCCCAGGTCCTGGAAGATGAGGTACACCCCGAGGCCTAGGCTGGCGAAGAAGGCCAGGCCGCTCACGAAGAAGAACAGGCGGGCGAGAAGCCCGGGCTTCCTCTCCAGGACCGGTGCCTGGCCCACGGGCTTGACCTGGATCCGCCTCTTCGCCACGGCCTACCTCCTGAAGAGCTGGTACACGGGGTTGTCCCGGGGAGCAGGAGGTCCGGCCAGGTTGGGGCTCCCTATCCTCTCGCTCCCGATCATCCCGAGTATGACGTTCGGTACCACGGTGAGAAGGCTCAGCGCCGCGCTGAAGCTTACCGCCACGAGGATGATCATGAACACCGTCCCCACGGTGAGCAGGACCAGAATCATTAATAGGGTCAGGACGGCGCTCAGGATTAGGCGGGCGAGGTCTTTGAAGAAGCCCGTGGACCACTCCTTCAGCTTGTTGAACCATTGCTGGAAGTCGTACCACGGAGCGTTCGTGTCGGTCTGGTTCATGTTCTGCTCCATCTGCTGTTCGTCCCTGGGGATTTTCTCCACGATGTTGTCCACGGTCTGTCTCACAGACTGCATGGAGGCCTGCCACATGGAGTTCAGGATCTGCGCCGGCCTGTCTACAGCCGTGAGCAAGGAGAGGACCATGACGATGGGCATGAAGTAGGCCATGAAGGCCACGGCTAGCCCGGTGAAGGAGAGGTTGATGACGGGGCTTCTGAGGTCAAAGGCCAGCAGGGCGATGGCGAGGGGAAGGAGGACGGCCACCAAGACGGCCATGAGCCCGGAGACCAGGACGAGGAAGAAGTAGATGGTGGAGGGCACGGCCAACACCAAGTAGAGGACGAGGGGTACGAGGCCGAGCCCTTTGTTGAGCTGGTTCAGAAGGCTCGCCCCTCCGTCTGGGGCCTGCCCCGTCTGCTCCTTGGGAGGGGGCTCCGGGCTACTGGGCTTTTTCGGGAGCTCCGCGTACTTTTCCCCTATGCGCAACACCTTGAGGAGCTTCAGGAGGGCGTAGGTCTCCAAGATCTGGGCCGTCAGGTTCAAGATGCTCTGTTCCAGCCGGGGAAGGACGCCCAGCCTCCTCGCCTCATCGGCTCCGGCTTTGAGGCTGTTCACCCAGGTGCAGACCACCACCTTGGAGAGGACGATGTCGCTCTGCCTGCACCTGGTCTCCACGCTCCCCCCGGGTCCCAGGAGGTAGTATCCCGAGTGCCTGCCCGAGCCGAAGTAGTAGAGGTAGTAGTTGGAGGAAAGGAGGAAGGCGCCGATTGTGAACCACCTCACCAGGCTGTAAAAGATGGCCTGCGAGGGGGCTTCAGAGAGCCACAGGTTGTAGACCCGGTAGAGGAGGGCGACCACGAAGAGGGCCAAGGCCAGGGTGGACACCGCCGGGGCCACCGCCCCGATGGGGTTTTTCCACACGTCCCACATGTCCAGGACGGCCTGGCTCCCGAAGAGGGCGTCGTACACCGCCTGGATGGCCGATCCGGTGTTCTGCCCTGGAGGAGGCGTGGTCTGGGCGAGCGCCGTTCCCAGGAAGAGGAGGTAAAAGGTGAGCTTTCGCATGGCTAGAAGGAGTCAATCCCCGAGAAGTCGGGGACGATGTTGTTCATGAGGGTCGTGGCTACCCCGCTTCCCGCCCGCACCGTTTGGGTGTAGGCGAAGGCCTCCGCGTTCGTCCCGAGGATGGCGTCCTCGTAAGCCTGCTCGATCCGGTAGGCCTCATCGCCCGCGTCGTTGAGCATGGCGACGAGGAGGCGGTTGGTGGTGAGCTGACCCTCTATGATCATCTGCAGGGCATCCACGATGGCCTTGTCTCCGTAGAGGTTCGCCCGCACCACCTCCGTCACGGCCTTGGTCACCACCTCCACCGCCGTCCGGGTGTCGGGGGCCTGCTGGGCCTCCTTCCTGAGGTCGTCGAGGACCCCGTCAGGGTTTGTCGCGCTCCCCTCGTAGTAGGACAGCTTGCTCGCGATGGTGTTCGTGGGCTGCATGTACCGGGGCGGGCTCTCGGCGCTGTCCCCCTTGGTGATGTTCGTGATCTGCCTCTCGGCCTCTGCCGCCACGCCGAGCTTTTTGAGCTCCTTTGTGCTCTCCGCCTTTTGAAGCGCCTGCCTGGTCCCTTCCGGGGCCACGAGCTTGGCCTCCTCCGTGCTTTCTTCGACCCACTGCTGGATGAGGTTGCCGCCCATGGACCTCGGGGGGTTGGCCCGCTTCGCCCTCAGGTCGGCGAGCTCCGCCTTGATGCTGTCCCACACCAGGTTGTAGGCCTTCTCCATGAAATCATTATAGCCTTTCTTCAGGGCGTTGTTGAGGTCGTAGATTTGCTGCGCCCAGGTCGCGGTCCCGGCCTCTATGCCCATAGCCGTCAGGTAGCCCGTGGCTATGTCCCCGATCCAGGTGCCCACCAGGTCCGCCCCGAGCTGGACCCAGTCCTGGGAGAAGATGCCGTTCAAGGTCTTCCACGTCTCCGCTACGGCGCACACCCACTCCAGCTCCGGCTGGGGGCGGAGGACTACGGGGATGGGCACCGGGACGCCGTTCAGGTTGAGGTTGACGGTGCTCCCGCTCACCACCTTACACGCCGTGTTGATGGCGCTCCCCACGCCGTTCCAGACCTCTTGTATCCAGGGAACCTTCTGGGTCTGGCCGTTGAACGTGGTCGGGCTGGCCTGGACACTTCCCCCTGTCTGGGTGGGAGCGTTCAACACCTCGTCCGCCCACTGTTGAGCCGCTCCCCAGGGGAGGGAAGCCGCCACCAGGACGAGAAAGAGCCTCTTCACGAACCACCTCCGGCGAGGATCTTGGCCGCCTCGAGGATGCTCTTGCCCTCGGCCATGAGGGCCTTCCTCCGGGCCATGTCCTGAGGGTTCGTGGTGTAGACCCAGTATTCCAGCTTACTGGGCTCCACGCGAAGCACCTCTCCTTCGGGCTTGCCCTCTATGAAAGTGTAGAACACCCACTCCGAATACTGCCCCCTCACCATCCTGAGGCTGGCGAGGGCCTCCTTGACGCTGTCAGGTACCCCGAGGATCTCCTGCACGGCGTCGTGCTCTTGCTTGGGGGTCATGCCCAGGAAGAAGTAGCTCGTGTTCTGGATGATGCCCCGGACCTCGGCGAAGTCCAGGATGGACTGGGAGATAGAGTAGATGGCCGTGTTGTACCGCCGCGCCCGGCGGTAGAGCTCCACGATGAGCCCTCGAGCCTGGGGCATCTGCAGGAGGGCCCAGACCTCGTCCATGACCACGAGCTTCCGCACCGAAGGGTCTTTCTCCGCCCTCTGCCAGATGATGTCGGCGAGGAGGAGGAGCCCCGGCCCCTGCAGGGCGGGGTAGCGGGAGAGGCCTGTGGTTTCAAAGTAGATCACGGGATAGTCCGTGCGGATGTTGGTGGGGCGGTCCACGAAGGTCCCGTAGGGCGTGTCCCCCGTCCACGACTGGAGCCTGGTGGCGAGGGCGGAGGCCACCTGCTTGTCCCGAGCCGTGGGCGCCCGGCCCCCGATGTCGTCAAGCCGGAGGAGCACCCCCACCAGGTCGGAGAGGGTGGCCCCCTGGTACTTCGGGCGGTACTCCCCCGTGATGGGGTCCTTCACCTCCTCCGTGCGCCGCTTATACACCTGGTCCACCGCCGCCATGAGGATGGCGTCCTCTATGGCCGCGATCTCCGGGTCGCTCGCCGGGGGAACCATGGACCGGATGATGGCGAACACGAAGGCCTTCTTCTCCTCGGAGGGGGTTTCCACCCCAGGGGGGAGGTCAAAGGGGTTTATGCTCACCGTGCCGGGCTCCACGTGGATGATGACCTCCCGCCCGGCTAGGGCCTCCACCAGAGGGATGTAGCCGCCGCCCCGGTCCACGATGATGATCTCTGCGTCCCCCTGGGCGAGGAGGCTCGTGAGGTATCCCTGGGCGAAGAAGGTCTTACCCGAACCCGAGCCGGCTACGATAAGCCCGTTCCAGTTGGAGGCCCGCTGGTCAAAGGCGTTCACGGAGGTCAGGGCGTTGAAGCGGTTCCGGTAGACCACCGTGGGGTTCGAGGGGTCCCCCTCCCAGGGGAGAGAGGTGGGGGCGATGTCCGCCCCGTTGGAGGAGGGCATGATGAAGCGGTGCGGGCTCTTCTCCCCGTTGAACGGGGCCAGGGCCAAGAAGAGGCGGAGGGGCAAGCCCGCCCCGAAGGTGGGCCTCGCGGCGGGAAGGACGGAGAGAGCCGAGATGGCCCGCTCCCGCAAGGCCAGGGCATCCCGGTAGTTCCGGCCCACGAGGACGAGCCCGATGGAGGTCTCATACGCCTGGTCCCCGGACTCCAGGATGGCGTCCATGGCCTTTTCCACCTCCTTCAGCTTGGCCTTGGCCGTCACGTCCCGCATCCCCTCCCCCTCGGCCAAGGCCGTGTATTTCCGGTGGTCGGATTGCAACTTTCCGATGATGGTGTCCAAGGGGGTGTGGGCGTACTCCACCACCAGGTAAAGGTGCGTCCCGGGGAGGGAGCTGAGCACCCGGGACATGGTCGCGAGGAAGGTCTCCTCGGGCTCGCTGTGGATGGCGACGGCGGTCAGGGCGAGCCCCCCCACGTCCAGCACGTCCGGGGAGTAGTTGCCCACGTATGTGCTCACAATCTGCTCCTTGGCCGTGGCCTGGTAGACCTCCATCATGCCAGCGGCCTTTCCCGGCATCCCGCCCCGGTTCCACACCGGGAGGTACTGGGGGGGCCTCGAGGTGGTGAACTGAGGGTTCCACCACCGCCACGCCAGGGCGAAGACCTCCTGGGTGCCCATGGGCTCCACCTCAAACCCCCCGGCTCGGAAGTACCCCAGGAGCTTCTCTCGCTTGTTCTTGGCCTCCGAGAGGACCTCCTCGAAGGCCCTCTCGCTGAACTGCATGCTCCCAGCCTTCCCCACAGGGAAGGAGAGGGTGAGGAAGGCCCGCCACTTCAAGACCTCCCGGTTGAGGCGGAGCTCTTCCAGGCGGGCGACCCTGGCCTCGGCGATCTCCTTAGCCAAGGCGTAGCTCGTACGGATGTTCCTACGGTAGGCCTCGAGGACCTCCGGGCCGGCGGGGACGGCCTCGATGTAGAAGCGCGCCCTCTCCCTCGGCCCCACCGCCAGGTGGAGGATGTTCCGCAAGGACCGCCACTGGGCCTCCACCTTGCCCGCGGAGGCAAAGAGAACGGAGGGGAGCCTCAGCTCGAGGCCCACCTCCGCCTGGCCGTTCTCCAAAAAGACTACGCCGTCAACGATGTCCAGGTACGGGACGTACCGGAGCAGGTTCCCGATCCTGCCCTGAACCCCGTACCTCTCCCTCAAGTCCGTGGTCCTGTTCTTCGTCGCCATCTACCTCATTATGGGAGGCCACCACCAAGGGAAGGAAAGACTCGTCGTACCTGGGAATGAGCACGTCCTCCCGGGAGAGCCACCAGACGTAGTTGGAGAAGTACCCCGGCGGGAAGCGGGAGAAGAAGGCCTTCACCCTGGGGAAGATGAGGAAGTAGGCGAGGAAGGCCCCGCCGAGGCGGACCAGGGCGTTGCCGGAGAAGACGGAGGCCAGCTTGTACCCCAGGTAGACCAGAAGGAGGAGCAGGAGCATGTCCGCCGTGCTCATCCCCTGAAAGGTGAAGGTCTGGCGAAGCTTAGGAACCTTCCTGCGGTTCATCTCACCCTCCCAAGACCATCACCTGCACTACCTTGCCCGGGGACACCTGGGCCACCCGCACCAGGCTCTTCCGGTCCTCCGGGAGGCTGAAGAGCCTTCCGATGCTTCCCAGGACCACCATCTCCAGGGGCGGGGCCTGCTGGCTCTGGGCCACCCCACCTCCCGGGAGCTGGGTGGTGGTGGTCTGCTTGGAGAGGAGGTCCACGTACTGCCCCAGGGCGCTGGCCGAAGCCCGGAGGATGTCCTGGGCCAGGCTCGGGGCCTTCTCCTCCACCCTGGCCTGGATCCCGAGCTGGCGGTCCGCGTCGTAGACCATCGCCCTCACCTTGTACGCCTTCCCTCGGAGGTAGAGGGTGTCGAGCTCCACCTCCACCCTTCCCAGGGCGTTCAGGCGGGCCGTGCCCACCCAAATCCCCCCGTCCGCCCCCTCGAGGACGATGGGGCTCGTGCCCCCCTCCACCACGGCCACCTGCACCTGGAGCCGGGCCGTGACGAAGGAGCCGGGGGCGTAGGGTAGGGGGTTCTCCTCCCTGACGGGGGCGCTAGCCCCCTGGGCTTGGGGGGAACCTGAAGAGGCGAAGCTCTGGGCGGGCCCTGGGAGGGTCGAAGAGGAGTCGTTGCCCTTGACGAAGGGGTCCGTGAAGGCCCGGGTAGGCTCCGGGAGGGCGGTGGGGGAGCCCGCCCCCGGAGCCCCTTTCTCCGGCTGGGAGGGCGCTTCGGCCAGCACGGAGAAGCCCTTCCCCCCTTGTCCCTGGCCCTCCTCCCTGCTCACCACGAGGGGCTTGGAGGGCTCCCTCTCGGCGGCGAACCCGGCGCCTCCCTGCGCCCTTCCCTCTGGGAAGCCTCCCCCAGGCCCCGCGGGAGCGCCTCCCGTCCTCGTAGCCTCCGCGACCAGGAAGGTCCGTTCCCTCACCGCGGCCTCCGTGCTTGCGCTTCCGGCGGTCGTCTTGGCTTCCGTCCTGGGAGCTTCCGCCAGGAAGAAGCCCACAGGGCGCAAGCGGTTGCCGGACGAGCTCTGCCCAGAGCCCTCTCCCCCTCCGCCGCTTCCGCCCCCTTGCCCGGAGGACGCGCCGCTTTCCCGCATGGTGGGTTGGGGAGCCGGCCTCTCGGCGAGCACGTTGGGGTTCTGCACTTCCTGGCCGCTTCCCCCTCCCGCCGTGGGCGGGGGCGGCACCGGGGGCGGC